>Ga0102587_1000376_pt1 | contig 48774 bp, 52 predicted proteins | sample AraplaF_Col_mTSA_FD_76853 | JGI IMG/M metagenome (GOLD analysis project Ga0102587, IMG submission 76853) | Arabidopsis root microbial communities from the University of North Carolina, USA - plate scrape MF_Col_mTSA (SPADES assembly) (version 2) | ecosystem: Host-associated > Plants > Roots >... | reverse complement strand
CTGCGCTATCGTATCGAACTGCCGGATGAACTGCGGCAGTTCAGGATCGCGCCCATGCTGCTGCAGCCGGTGGTGGAAAACGCCATCGCCCACGGCCTGGAGCCGAAGGTGGAGGGCGGCGAGATTGTGGTCAGCGCGCGCGTCGAGGGCGAGCATGTGGCGATCCGCGTCAGCGACACCGGCGCCGGTTTGAACGAGTCCGCGCCGCGCAAGCCGGGCGGCGGCGTTGGGCTCAGCAATCTGCGCGAACGCTTGCGCAGTTTGTATGGCGCAGCGGCTAAGGTAGAATTATCGGAAAATCAACCTTGCGGCATGACGGTGCGCCTGATGCTGCCTTTGAATGCGAGTCCAACATCGATACCATCCGTGCCCTGATCGCCGACGACGAAGCCCATTTGCGGGAATATCTGGAAGGCCAGCTTAAAATCGTGTGGCCCGAGCTGCGCGTGGTGGCGCGCGCCGCCAACGGCATTGAAGCGCTCAGCATGATCGATACCGAGGCGCCGGACGTGGCTTTCCTCGATATCCGCATGCCAGGCCTGACCGGGCTGGATGTCGCCGCCCGTCTGACCAGCGGCGCGCGGCCGCCGCACATCGTGTTCGTCACGGCCTATGACCAGTATGCGGTGGAAGCGTTCGAGCATTCGGCGGTGGATTACCTGCTCAAGCCCGCAAGCCTGGAGCGGCTGGAGAAAACCGTGGCCAAGCTGAAGACGCGCCTCGCCAGGCCGGCGGAGGCGGTGCCGGCTGCCGCCCTGCAGGCCTTGCTGGCGCAATTGAGCAGTGCCGCACCGGCGCCGGCCGCCGCCCCGCTGCGATGGATACGCGCCTCGCACGGCGATGAAACGCGCCTGATCCCGATCGAGGACGTGATCTACTTCCAGAGTAACGACAAATACACCAGCGTGTTCGTGGCGGAGGGCGAAAGCCTGATACGGACGCCGATCAGCAAGCTGCGCGAGCAGCTCGATGAACAGCAGTTCTGGCAGATACACCGCAGCGTGATCGTCGCCGCGCGCCATGTGGCGGGCACGCGGCAGGACTTTCGCGGACGCTTGATGGTGCAGCTGAAAGGCCGCCCGGAACAGTTGGTCGTCAGCCGTAACTACGTCGATCTGTTCCGGGGGATGTGATTACTTCCTGACCGGTTTGACGCGCGATGCCGCTTCCTTGGCGTTCACGCGCGCGGTTTCCACGTTATCAGCGGTGGCCAGCGCCACGCCCATGCGGCGGCGGGCGAACGATTCCGGCTTGCCGAACAAACGAAGGTCGCTGTTCGGCACGCGCAGCGCGTCGGCCACGCCTTCAAAGGCGATGCCGGCCGCTTCGTGCTGGCCGTAGATCACGGCCGAAGCGCCCGGCGCTTTCAGGGCGACGTTGACTGGCAGGCCGAGGATGGCCTTGGCGTGCAGTTCGAACTCGCTTTGCACCTGGGTGGCCATGGTGACCATGCCGGTATCGTGCGGACGCGGGCTCACTTCCGAGAACCACACCATGTCGTTCTTGACGAACAGCTCCACACCGAACAGGCCCAGGCCACCGAGGTCGCCGGTCACCTTGGCGGCGATGTCGCGCGCGCGTTCCAGCGCCACCGGGTCCATGCGGCATGGCTGCCACGATTCCACATAGTCGCCATGCACTTGCACGTGGCCGATAGGATCGCAGAACTGCGTCACCACCTTGCCGTCCGCGCCCAGCGAACGCACGGTCAGCAGGGTGATTTCGTAGTCGAAGTCGATGAAGCCTTCCACAATCACGCGGCCCGAATCGACGCGGCTGCCGGCGGCGGCGTAGTCCCACGCGGCTTTCACATCGGCGGCGGAATCGACTTTCGACTGGCCTTTGCCCGACGACGACATCACCGGCTTGACCACGCAAGGGAAGCCTACGGCGGCGGCGCCGGCTTGCAGTTCTTCCAGGCTGCTGGCGAAACGGTAGGGCGAGGTGGCCAGGCCCAGGGTTTCCGCAGCCAGGCGGCGGATGCCTTCGCGGTTCATGGTCAGCTGTGCGGCGCGCGCGGTCGGGATGCAGGTGATCTTGCCGGCCGCTTCCAGCTCCGCCAGTTTGTCGGTGGCGATGGCTTCGATTTCCGGCACCACCAGATCCGGTTTTTCCTGCTCGATCAGCGCGGCCAGCGCGGCGCCGTCGGTCATGTTGATGACGTGGGCGCGGTGTGCGACCTGATGGCCCGGCGCGTTGGCGTAACGGTCGACGGCAATCACTTCCACGCCCAGGCGTTGCAGCGCGATGATGACTTCCTTGCCGAGTTCACCGGAACCCAGCAGCATGACTTTGGTGGCGGTTGGGGACAGGGGCGTACCGAGAGTGCGTGGGGTGTTCATAGTTGGTCTTGAAGTTAGAAGGAATAAACCAGCGTTACCGAGGTCTGGGTATCGGTGTTCTTTTTATCGGCCGGCACGTTGGTGTCGTTGCGGATGTTGTAGGCGGCCTTCATCTGCATGGTGCTGTTGATCTTGGTGAGCAGCGCCGTTTCGGCCATCGAGTGGATGTTCGAGGTGCCGCGTTCCACGCTGACGTTCTGGCGGAACTGGGCGCTGTCGCTCAGTTTCCATTTCAGGCTGGCCGCGCCGCGGATGGTCATGCCGGTTTCAATATGGCCTTCGGAGCGCACGCCGCGGAAGTAGCCAGGACCGATTTCCACATCCAGCGTGTGGTTGTCGGACTGGTAGGTCTGGGTGGAGTAACCGACGCCGATGGTCGAGTAGCGGGTGTAGGCGCCGAATTTGTCGTCGACGTGGGTGGCCAGCGCAAACAGCTTGCCATGGTCGTCGTGCAGCAGCTTGTAGCCGGCTTTGGCGGACAGCGAGTAGCGCTGGGCGGAACGTTCGCGTATTTTTTCGCCGTCCGCGCCAGTGACTTGCTCGTCCTTGAAGTAGCCGGACAGGATGTATTCATTGCTCCACTTTTCGGTTTCCTGCTTGGTGTCGACCTTGCCGGTGACCGAAGTACCCACCGTGTTACCCGAGGTGGAGATGGCGCCCAGTTCTGCGGAGGTGTTCCAGCCAAGGACGTTGGCGGGATCTATCGAGTCGGCGACAGCGTAGCCGTGGGCCAGCGCCAGCGCGGAAAGCATCAGGAGAGATTTCATGAGAGGCGTGTTGCTGAAAGAAGCCGATATTGTACCCGACATAGAGCGATAATGCCGCATGATAGGGGTGCGGATCCGCACAGACGGCGGCAACGCGCCGGCCGATGATGGTGCCACTTATCAAAGGGGCATCGATCATGAAACTCGTACTGTGCGCGGCGCTGGCCGCGGTGTGCGGCACGGCTGCCGCCGAGGTGAATAAATGCCTGGATCAGGAAGGGCACGTGCTGTTGACGGATCGCGGCTGTCCGCCCGACAGTCATGCGGTGGCCGCGCCGGAGCTGCCGGTGGCTGAGACGATCGGCGCCAATGCCGTCGTCACGCCGCTGGCGCCACGCAGCCGCTGGGCGGACTTGCCGCGGCCTGCGGTGCGCAAAACCACCAGTGTGGATGCCACCACCTTGCAGCTCGCGTATCAGTCCATGCAGATGCGCGATGAGCTGCACAAGCCGCGTCGCCACTCGCTCAGTTCCCGTTGACGTAGTCTTCCAGTCCGGCCGCCATCGCCGTGTAGACAGCGGCGCAGGCGGGATTGCTGCGCAGGTTTTCGTGCATGGCCAGCCAGGTTTCCAGTGGAATGGTCAGCAGGTCCGGCATGACGCGTGCCAACGCCGGATCGCGCCCGGCCAGCCGCACCTGGCAAATGCCGATGCCGAGGCCCGCCCGTATTGAAGCCAGATGTACCAGATCGCTATCGCTGCGCACCGCGTAGCTGCCGCCTTCCAGTGCGCTCAGCAAGGGCATGATGTTGCGGGCGCGCGCGCTTCCGCGGTCGATGCCGATCAGCGCGTGCCGCGCCAGCTCTTCCCATGTGCGCGGCGTGCCGTGGCGTTCCAGATAGTCGCGCCGCGCATGAAAACCGAGGTCGATATTGCCGATGCGGCGGGCCACCAGCACATCCTGCTCCGGGCGCTGCATGCGCACCGCGATATCGGCATCGCGCCGCAGCAGGTTCTCTATGCGGTTGGATACCGCCAGTTCGATGGTAATGCCGGGATGACTGATGCGCAGCCGCGCCAGTATTGGCGGCAGCACTTCCACGCTCACCACTTCACTGGCGGTGACCCGCACCGATCCCTTGAGCTGCGCATCCTCGCCGCGTCCCATGCCGGAAGCGGCACGCAGCAGGGCGGAGGAGGCCGATTCCAGCGTTTCGGCATAAGGCAGCAGGGCCTGGGCGGCATCGGTGGCGATGAAACCGGACTGCGAGCGGGTGAAAAGCGCCATGCCAAGCGCCTGTTCCAGCGCGTCGACGTGGCGCCCGACCGTGGGCTGCGTCAGCCCGAGCATGCGCGCCGCGCCCGAGAGCGAGCCTTCGCGCAGCACGGCGAGGAAGGAGCGGTAGAGATCCCAGTTTGGTTCGGTCATACGAAATTGTATAGCGAGTATGCAGGTTTCGGTAATTTTCTTTTAGCCCGCGCCGGGCCACACTGCCTCCATCGACAAACAAGGAGAACATCATGGAAGCATTGGTACTGGGCGCAACGGGCGGCATCGGCGGCGAGGTGGCGCGTTTGCTGGTGGCGCGCGGCTGGAAAGTAAAAGCATTGAATCGCGCGCCGAAGCAGGGCGACGGCCTGCAGTGGATCGTCGGTGATGCCATGAACCGCGACGACGTGGTGCGCGCGGCGCAAGGCGTGCAACTGATCGTGCATGCGGTGAATCCGCCGGGCTATCGCAACTGGGGCAAGCTAGTGCTGCCGATGGTCGACAACGCCATCGCCGCCGCCCGCGCTTGCGGCGCGCGCATCCTGCTGCCGGGCACCGTCTACAACTACGGTCCTGACGCGCTGCCGCATATTCACGAGGATGCGCCACAGCGGCCGGTGACGCGCAAAGGCGCCATCCGCGTGGAGATGGAACGCCGCCTGAAAGATAGCGGCTTGCCGGTGCTGGTGGTGCGCGCAGGCGATTTCTTCGGGCCGAAAGCCGGCAACAACTGGTTTGCGCAAGGCCTGATCCGACCAGGCAAGCCGGTGACGGCGATCAGCAATCCGGCCGCGCCAGGCGTGGGCCATCAATGGGCTTATCTGCCGGATGTGGCGGAAACCATGGTGCGGCTGGTGGAGCGTGCCGACGCGCTGCCGCGTTTCGCCGTCTATCAGATGCAGGGGCATTGGGATGCGGACGGCACGCAGATGCCGGAGGCGATTGCGCGCGCGGTGGGCAAGCCGGACCTGCGTGCCAGCTCCTTCCCGTGGTGGTTGATGCTGGTGGCCGCACCGTTCGTGCCGGTGTTCCGGGAGCTGCGCGAGATGCGCTACCTGTGGCGCCAACCGGTGCGCATGTCGAACGCGCGCCTGCTGGCGGTGCTGGGCAGCGAACCGCATACGCCGCTGGACGTCGCGGTGCGCCACACGCTGGAAGGGCTGGGTTGCCTCACATCCGAGGCTCGCCCGTCTTACTGTTAACCGCAATGGTGCTGCCGGGCGGCGTGCTCATTTGCACGCGGTGCTGCACGCCGCGATAGTTATAAGTCACGTCCCAGTACTCAGGCGTTTGATTGGCGACGTTTTCGCAGCGGCGCACGTCGTGTGAATAGGTGTTGTTCCGGTTGGCGACGTTGTTGCCGATGGCCGCGCCGGCGATCGCGCCGCCGGCCGTGGCCACATCGCGTCCGGTGCCGCCGCCGACCTGATGGCCTAGAATGCCGCCGATCAGCGCACCGGCGATCACGCCGCCGGCGTTGGGGCGCGAGGGTTCCTGTACCTGCTGGCGCTCGACCCAGCAACGCTGTTCCGGCGCACCCACCACGGCGTGCACCGAATCCACCGGCACTTGCACAATGCGCTCGCTGGGACGGCGCCGCCATTCGTAGCTCGGCTGAGCGATTGGCGGCGGCGCTTCGTTGTCGTAGCGGTCGCGCAGCTTGACCGGCCGCACCGACGAGATGCGGTTGTTCAGGCCCATGCCGCTCAGCGATTCGTAGCTGCCCCGGCGCAGTATCATGCACTGGCCGCGGAAATTGGCATCGTCGCAAACTTCCCATTGGCCGCGGTCTACCACGGCCGAAGAGGCGCGGTCGTTAAAACCGGTACGCGCAAGGTTGCGCACCTGGCTGTTGGCGGTGTAGGCGCGGCCGCGCAGGCCTTCGCCTTCGTAAAATGTGATCTGCGCAACGGCGTGCGCAGACATGCCGACGGCGGCAGCCGCCACGGCGATCCTGATCGTCTTGTTCATTGTCTTCTCCCGACTGGATGAAGCTTGAATATGGACGATTTCGATGCCGCGCTCTGTACGTAGCCGCACAGTGTCAGGGTTCGACCGAGTGGGCGCGCTTCAGGCAGCGGAGGACAAACGTGGAGCGGCTATGCTTCAGGCCCGGAAGCTTGTACAGCTTCTTGCGCAGGAATTCCTCGTAGCCGGCGGTGCCGGCCACCGCCACCTTGATCAGATAGTCGTAGTCGCCGGTGAGCAGATAGGCTTCCATCACCTCCGGCAGCGTGGCCAGCGCGCGGCCGAATTTTTCGAATATCTCGTCGTCGTGCCGATCCAGCGTAACCTCGATAATGACCGTGTCCGGATAACCCAGCGCGGTCTGGCTGATCAGCGCCGTGTAGCCCTCGATCATGCCGCCTTCCTCCAGTGCGCGCACGCGGTTCCAGCACGGCGTGGTCGACAGGCCGACCTTCTCGGCTAGCTTGGTGTTACTCAGGCGGCCGTCGTTGCGCAGCTCGCGCAGGATGCGGCGATCCAGTTCGTCGATTTCCATAAGGATGAAAATTCCGTAAATTTAACTATGGATAGGAGAATTTACTACATTTACGGAAAAATGGCGTAAATTCAGGAAGCCTATTTTTCGTCTTTATGGCTATGCTAACAGCATGGATACCACACAAAAAAGCTACCGATTCTGCATCGAGCCGGATGCGCCCATCGCCACGCTGGAAGCGGCGTTGCAAGTGGTGCGCCGATTGAATATTGAGTTGCGCGCCTTGCGCACCACCGCCGTGCCGCATGGGATGGAGGTGCAGATGCGCCTTGCGGCCGAACAGGAAGATATTCTGACGCTATGTCGCATGCGGCTGCATAACCTGATCGGCGTAATGCCGATCAGGGAAATGCCGCCGTCAGGCCGCGATGTAGGTGTACTTGATCAGGAAAACCACCGCAATCACCCACACCACCGGTTTGACCTGGCGCGCCTGGCCGGTCAGCAGTTTCAGGCCGGCGTAGGTGATGAAGCCAAATGCGATGCCGTGGGCGATGGAATAGGTGAACGGGATCACCAGCGCGGTGATCGCGGCAGGCACGCTTTCGGTGGTGTCGCTCCAGTCCACGTCGACGAGGTCGCGTAGCATCAGGCAGGCGACGAACAGCAGCGCCGGTGCGGTGGCGTAGGCCGGCACCACGCCGGCGATCGGCGCGAAGAACAGGGCGGCCAGGAACAGCGCTGCCACCACCAGCGCGGTGAGGCCGGTGCGGCCGCCGGCTTGCACGCCGGCGGCGCTTTCCAGATAAGCAGTGGTGCTGGACGTGCCCAGCACCGAGCCGGCGACGATGGCGCAGCTGTCGGCCAGCAGCGCTTTGTTCAGGCGCTCCATGCGGCCGTTGACCAGCAGGCCGGCGCGCGAGGCCACGCCCATCAGGGTGCCGGTGGCGTCGAACAATTCAACCAGGAAGAACACCAGCACCACGTTGAACAGCCCCAGATTCAGGGCGCCTTGCAGGTCGAGGTGGAGCAGCGTCGGCGAGATCGATGGCGGCAGCGACATGAAGCCGTGGAAGGTGTTCCCGCCGAAGAAAAAGCTCAGCACCGTCACCGTCACAATCCCGATCAGCAGCGCGCCCGGAACTTTCAGACGGTCCAGCGTGACGATCAGCAGGAAGCCGAAGATGGCCATGATGGTGTGCGGATTGTGCATATCGCCCACCCGCACCAGCGTTTCCGGATTGGCGACCACCAGCCCGGCGCTCTTCATCGCGATCAGCGCAAGGAACAGGCCCAGGCCAACGGTGATGGCCACCCGGAGCGAATGCGGAATGCCTTTGACTATATGCTCGCGCACCTTGAACAGGCTGACCAGAATGAACAAGCAGCCGGAGATGAACACCGCGCCCAGCGCCGATTGCCACGGCACGCCCATGCCCAGCACCACGGCGTAGGCGAAGTAGGCGTTCAGGCCCATGCCCGGCGCCATGCCGATCGGGTAATTGGCGTACACGCCCATGATGATGGTGCCCAGCGCCGCAGCCAGGCAGGTGGCGACAAACACCGCGTCCTTGGGCACGCCGGCGTCGCCCAGAATGGCGGGGTTGACGAAAATGATATAAGCCATCGTCAGGAAGGTGGTCACGCCGGCGACGACTTCGGTACGGACGTTGGTGCCGTGCTCCGGGAGCTTGAAGAATTGGTTTAGTGACGGCATGCGCGCTCCTGCAAATACATCGAGGGCGAAGAATAGCATGGATGGACGCAACACTTGCTGGTGTCAAAAGCATAAAAAGATGTCATAATGAAAAAATAGTTGTATAACGCACTCCAAGGCACGATTATGGAACTACAGCCAAAACAAGAGGGCAGCACGGTTGTCCTGAGCCCCGCCGGCCGCATCGATCACACCCATGCCGATGCCTTCAAGCAGGCGCTCGACCCGCATCTGGCGGATTGCCGCAGGGACGGCGCGCCGCTGGTGATCGATTTTTCCGACATCAGTTACATCAGCAGCATTGGCTTGCGCGCCCTGATGGTGGCCATCAAACAGGTTAAGGCGCAGGGCGGGCGCATGGTGCTGGCGGCCTTGCAGCCGCTGGTGCTGGAAGTGTTCACCATCAGCCGCTTCGACATGCTGTTCGAGATTTTCCCTGATCGCGCCGCAGCGGTGGCGGCGGTATCCGCGGTGGGCACATGAAAGCGCGCATCTGGGGCGCACGCGGTTCGCTGCCAGTGGCGCTGACCCACAAGCAGGTTCGCGCCAAGCTGGTGACGGCGCTGAAAGGTGCGGTTGGCCGCGATCTCGATACGCCGCAAAAGATCGAGCACTACATCGACAACGATCTCGGTTTCGAAGTGAGCGGCACTTACGGCGGCAATTCCAGCTGCGTGGAAGTGGAGGCTTGGGACACGGACGCCATCCATGAACACATCATTCTTGATTTCGGTTCCGGCGCGCGTCCGCTGGCCGGCTCCAAACTGGCCAGGTACGGGCCGGGAAAGCCGCAGACCTATCATGTGTTCATGTCGCACCTGCACTGGGATCACATCATGGGCTTCCCGTTCTTTACGCCCGCCTATATTCCGGGGAACCGCATCATCATTTACGGCTGCCATAAGGATCTGGAGACGGCGTTCCGCCGCCAGCAGGAGCCGATCAGCTTCCCGGTGGCCTTCCATCAGCTGGGTGCAACCATCGAGTTTGTGCAGATGGAGCCGGGCGTGCCGCTGCAAGTGCGCGACGTGACGGTGACCGCCAAGCTGCAGCTGCACGCCGGCGATTCGTACGGCTACCGGCTGGAGCATGGGGGCAAGACCCTGATCTACAGCACCGACTCCGAACACAAGCTGGATAACGCCGCCGAACGCGTGGCATTCGTCGATTTCTTCCGCGACGCCGACCTGGTGATTTTCGACGCCATGTATTCGCTGGCCGATTCGATTTCCGTGAAGGCCGACTGGGGCCACTCCAGCAACGTGGTGGGTGTGGAGCTGTGCCAGCTGGCCGGTGTGCACAAGCTTTGCCTGTTCCACCATGAGCCGATTTACGACGACGCGCAAATCTCGCGCGTGCTGGCCGAAACGCGGCGCTATGCGGAGATCACCGGCGAGGCGCCGCTGGAGATCGTGTCCGCCTACGACGGCATGGAAATCGCGCTGTAAGCGCCGCCATGCTGCGTCGTTTGCAAACTCGCGCCTGGGGCGGCGTGCGCGCCGGGCAGGGGCGGCCGCTGGCCTTGCTGCTGGCGGTGATACTGGCCGTGCTGCTGGCGCGCGGCGGCGACGGGCCGTTGCCTGCATTGCGTCTGGCCTTGTTCGATGCTTATCAGGTGCATCTGCCGCGGCAGCGGCTTTCCGGTCCGGTCCATGTGGTCAATATCGATGAGGCGGCGCTGAGCGAATACGGCCAGTGGCCGTGGCCGCGCACCTTGTTCAAGGAATTGCTGGCACAGATCGCGGCGCAGCATCCACTGGCTATCGGCCTCGATATCCTGATGCCGGAACCTGACAATACCTCGCCGGAGGCCCTGGCGGGGCGCTTGCCGGAAGGGCGTCTGCATGATGAATTAGCCGGGCTGCCATCGCATGACGCCTTGCTGGCCGAGCAGATGCGGCACGCGCCCGTCGTGCTGGGCACAGCCGGCTTTATGCACGCGGAAGCCGGCACCAGTGCGGCAGTGCGCGTATGGCCGATGCGCGTGACCGGCGCTTTGGCTGGTGCGCCGGAGGCGGCGCTGCCGGTGATGCGCTTCCCGCAGGCCATGTCCAGTTTGCCGATGCTGCAGGCGGCGGCGCATGGACAGGGCTTGTTGTCGGCGAATCTGGAGAAAGGCATCGTGCGGCGCGCGCCGCTGGTGGGGGCGGTGGGGGATATGCTGGTGCCGTCGCTGTCGATGGAATTGCTGCGCGTGGCCACTGGCGCGCCGGCGATCGAGATCGAAGCCGATGCCGGTGGCGTGCACAGCGTCTCAATCGGCGATCTGCGCGTGCCCACTTTGCCGGATGGCGCGGTATGGGTGAACTTTTCCGCGCCAGCGCCGGACCGTTACGTGTCGGCGCTGGATGTGATGCGCGGCCGCCTCGATCCCGGCGCCTTGCAGGACAAGATCATCATCGTCGCCATGACGGGCCTGGGCCTGAGCGATTACAAGACCAATGCGCGCGGCGACCTGCTGCCCGGCGTGGACACCCACGCGCAATTGATCGAGAGCTTCTTCGACGGTGCTTTCCTGCGCCGTCCGCAGTGGATGCGCTGGGCCGAGGTGGCGGCGTTTGCCGCCTGCAGCCTGCTCGCCATCTGGCTGCTGCCGCGCCAGCGCCTGCGCGTTGGCGTGCCGATGGCGCTGGCATTGGGGCTTGCGCTGTTCGGCGCGGGCGCTTTGTTGTTCGCGCGCGCGGGCCTGCTGTTCGATGCGGCCGATGTGGCGCTGGGCCATGCGGCCATCTGTCTCAGCCTGTTGACCAGCATGCTGGCGGCGGCGGTGCGCGACCGCAAGTTGTCCGAGCGCGCCTTGCAGCTGGCGCGCGAATCGGCCGCGCGCACCGCCGGTGAGCTGAATGCGGCGCGCCGGATCCAGATGGCGTCCCTGCCGCAAGCCGCGACATCCTTCCCCTGCGAGAAACGTTTTGAGCTGGATGCGTTGCTGGAGCCGGCGCGTGAAGTCGGCGGTGATTTGTATGACTTCTTCCGGCTCGACGATGACCGGGTGTTCTTCATGGTGGGCGATGTCTCAGGCAAGGGCCTGCCGGCCAGCTTGTTCATGGTGGTGGCCAAGGCGCTGTCGCGCAGCATCGCGTTGCGCGGTGAGGCCGATATGGCGGCCATCATGAATGGCGCCAACCGCGAACTGGTACGGGAAAATCCGGAGATGCTGTTTGTGACCAGCGTGGCCGGGATTCTGGATGCGACCACCGGCCAGGTCGCGCTCTGCAACGCTGGGCATGATGCGCCGCGCCGCATCACGGCCGACGGTCGCGTCGAACTGCTGCAGGCGGCCGATGGTCCGCCGCTGTGCGTGATCGACGATTTTGAATATCCGGTCCAGCACTATCAACTGCGGCCCGGCGAAAGCCTGTGCCTGACCACCGATGGTATCAGCGAGGCGATGAACGCGGCGGGAGAATTGTATGGAAATGAACGCCTGGACCGGTTGCTGGCCGGCGTCGCCACCACCGCGCCGGACGCCGTGGTGCAGGCGGTGCGCGATGATGTGCGCCGTCATGTGGACGGCGCGGAAGCATCGGATGATTTGACTTTGCTGGTGTTGCGATGGAATGGAACCCGGAACGTCGGGGTCTGACCCAGGGGGGGCAGACCCCTGTTTGCGAAGTGCGGGGTCAGCGGACGCGGATTTCCACCCGGCGGTTGCGCGGTTCGTCGACACCGTCGGCGGTCTTGATCAGCAGTTCGCGCTTGCCGCGTCCCTGTACCGTGATCTGGTCCTCCGCAATGCCGGCTTCCACCAAAATGCGCTTCACCGTTTCGGCGCGGCGCAGCGACAGGGCGTCGTTGTACTCGCCGCGCGCCACCGTGTCCGTGTGGCCGATGACGATGATCTCCGGCGCCGGGCGCGACGCCAGTTGCTCCTTGATCTGCGCCAGCTGCGCGGCCGATTCCGGCGTCAGATTGTCGCTATCGGTAACAAAATAGACCAGGAACACGGCGGCGCGCTGCGGCAGGGTGTCGAGCAGGGCGCCGTAGCGGTTCTTGATCTGGGCGCTGTCGCCGGCTGTGGCAACTGCGCCCCGGCTATCGACGGCGGCGGTCTGGAAGGGCTGATCCAGCACCGTCTCCTTGCCGGCCGTGGTGATGATGACGGCGCTCGGTTTGCCGTCCTGGTTCGGCAGCAAAGTGATTTGTTCGGTCGGACCGCGTTGCAGTTGCGAGACAGCGGCGATCAGGCACACGGCCCAGAGCAGCAGGGCCATAGTTTATTCCCCGTCCTTGACGTCGATGACAAACTCGGTCCCGCGCACGCCCAGAATCGAAGTCGGCGTGCGGAACTGCACCGCGCCCGGCGACTGCTTGGACAGTTTGCCGGAGATGACGCCCAGCGTGCCTTTCCTGACCGTGGCATCCAGCTTGCCTTCATGCGAAGTCGGGTCGAAGGCGTACTTCTCCAGCCACACATTGCTGTTCGGGCCTACCGCCAGCAGGGTTTCGTCGCGCAGGGTGATGCCGACGCTGCCGTCGGCGCCGGTGACGACACGGTCGCTGGCCATCAGCGCGGCGCCGGCTTTGGCGGGCGTTTTCTGGCCTTCGCGTTCGATGGCGGCGTTGCCCTTGGCGGTTTTGATCATGCCGGCCGGCAGATCGGCGGCGTTTGCAAGCAGCGAGATGGAAGCTGCAAGCATCGTTATTATTGTTTTCACGGTTCTTCTCCTAACGTAAGCATTCCGATAATATGCTCGAATGGACGAAAAAGAAACCGGTATCGCACATCTGCTGCGTTTTCCGGCACGACTGGATGCGGTTCCCGGCGCCATGGCTTTTGCGGCGATGGCGTTGACGCAGTCCGGGCTCGCGCCGGGCGTGGTCGCGCGCGCCGAATTGATACTGGAGGAGCTGCTGCGCAACAGCATCCTGCACGGTTATGGCGGCGACAGCGCCCACGACGTGTGGGTTGGCGTGCGCGGCCAGGTGTTATGTTATGAAGACGCCGCGCCGCCATTCAATCCGCTGACCGAAGGCCCGCCGCCGCCCGATCCGGCTTTGCCGCCGGAAGAACTGACCGTGGGCGGCGTCGGCCTGCTGCTGATCCGCCAGTTGGGCAGCGCGGTGGCCTATCGCTACAGCGCAGGACACAATTGCATCGAGATCGCCTTACAATAGCGTCCGCCACAACATCACACAGGATTACGCATGACTGAGTTTTCTACCGATATCTATACCGAACCCCATCCGATCGACGTCAACACCCTGAACAACCTGGGGCCGCTGGCGCCGATGGCCGGCATCTGGAAGGGGGAACGCGGTCTCGATATCAAACCCAAGGCGGACGGCGCGCGCAAGCAGGCTTACGTCGAGCGCATCGAGCTGTATCCGATCGACCCGGTGACCAATGGCCCGCAGCTGTTCTACGGCCTGCGCTACCTGATCATCGTGAACAAGCCGGATAACGTGAAGACCTACCACGAGCAGGTGGGCTACTGGCTGTGGGAGCCGAAGACCAGGACCGTGATACAGACGCTGGGCATCCCGCGCGGCCAGATCGCCATGGCTTCCGCCGTGGTGGAACCGGATGCGAAGGAATTTGAACTGGTGGCGCGGCTGGACTCCGATACCTACGGCATTCGCTCCAATCCCTTCCTCGAATACGGCTTCAAGACGGTGGAGTACCGCATCAAAGTCACCATCAACGATGACGGCACCTGGGGCTACGAGGAAGATACGGTGATGCTGCTGCGCGGCGAGGAGGAGTTCCACCACGTCGACCGCAATCTGCTGCACCGCGTGGCCGATCCGGTGCCGAATCCCTTAGCCAGCGGCGTGCCGGCTTAAGTGCTGCGGGCGATTTTATGGGATAACGACGGCGTGCTGGTCGATACCGAGCAGCTGTTTTACGAGGCTAACCGGGAGCTGTTCCGGCCACTTGGGCTGGCACTGAGCGCCCGGCATTTCTTCGACTGGTATCTGGCCGATAATTGCGGCGCCTGGCATTTGCTGGAGCCGCGCCTGTCCGACGCGCAGGCCGAGGCGCTGCGCCAGCAGCGCAACCTGCGCTACGCGGCCCGGTTGGCGTGCGAGCATATTCCAGCCATCGAAGGCGTGGCTGAAACGCTGGCGGCCCTGGCGCCGCGATTGCGCATGGGCGTAGTCACCAGCTCCAATCGCGATCATTTCGACATCATCCATCGGCGTCTGGACCTGCTGCCGTATTTCGAGTTCGTGCTGACGCATGAATCCTACACCCACAGCAAACCTTCGCCGGAGCCGTATTTGCTGGGCCTTGAGCGCATGGGCGTGCGGGCCGGCGAGGCGCTGGTGATCGAAGATTCGCCGCGCGGCCTGCAGGCGGCAACGGCGGCCGGCATCCGCTGCATCATCCTGCGCAACGCGCTGACGCGGCATCACGATTTTCCCGGCGCCTGGCGTGTGGTCGACACCATGGCGCAGGTGCGGGCGGAAGTGGAGGCGCTGCTGTGACGCACATCCACCTGTGCTGGGAGCTGGGCGGCGGTTTGGGACACGCCGGCCGCCTGAAAATGCTGGCGCAGGCGCTGCTGGCGCGCGGCCACCGGGTCACCGTCAGCCTGCGCGACCTGATGGCCACGCAGGCCTTGCTGTCGGACCTTGATGTCCCCAAGCTGCAAGCGCCGGTGTGGCTGCACGATGCGGTGGGTTTGCCGAAGCCCGCCAGTCTGGCCGAGATCCTGTTCAATTGCGGCTATCTGGAGCCGGCCGCGCTGCGTGGCATGGTGGCTGGCTGGCGCGCCTTGTTTGCGCTGCTGCAGCCGGATCTGGTGGTAGGGGATTATGCGCCGACCGCTCTGCTGGCGGCACGCAGCATGGGGTTGCCCAGCGCAGCGGTGGGCAACGGTTTCTACATCCCGCCGCCCGGGCAGCCTTTGCCAGCGTGGCAGCAGGCGCCCGCCGGCCTCCTGGCCGCATCGGAAGCGCGCATGCTGGCGACGGCTAACGCGCTGCTGACCGAAGCCGGCGCGCCGCCATACGCTCATGCGGCCGATGTATTCCTCGGCGATCTGCCTTTGCTTTGTACCTGGCCGGAGCTGGACCACTGCGAGCCTGCCGCGCGCGGCGCCGCGCAGTGGCTGGGCCCATGCTTTGTGGCGCAAGGCGGCATCGCGCCGGAATGGCCGGAGGGCGGGGGACGCAAGGTATTCGCCTACCTGAAAGCCTCGCATCCCGCGCGTGAAGCGGCGCTGAAGGCATTGGTGGAGGAGGGCTGCCGTGTGCTGGCTTACTTGCCGGAGGTGGCGGCCGGCGCGCCGCCGCCGCTGGTCAACGAAGGCGTCCTGTATGCGGAGGCGCCGGTGGCGCTGCCGCTCGCGCTGGCGCAGGCCGACCTGTGCGTCTGCCATGCAGGGGAGGCGACGCTGGCGCAGTCATTGCTGGCCGGCGTGCCGTTGTTGATGCTGCCGTCGCATACCGAACAATTTTTGATGGCGCGTCGCGTCGCCATGTCCGGCGCCGGTTATAACGCTGCATTGCTGACGCCTGCGTCGGACTGGCGCACGGCGGTGCGGCCCCTGCTTCGGGAGGACCGCTACCGCGCGGCGGCGCAGGATTTCGCCCGGCGCCATCAGGGATTCAGCCAGCAGCGGATGAACCAGGGGCTGGCAGCGCAGCTGGAACGTCTGCTGACTTAGCGCGGGGCGCTCAAATCTTGCTTGTCAACAAGAACATAAGAGTGGATAAAGCAACAACGCTGGTGTATAATGGCGGTCAGTGTAGCTGCAGCAGAAATATGAAGACATTGCCTCTGGTAGGGCTGGATGTTTTGGAAGGGCTGGCGCCGTCAGGTGCCGGCCCTTTTTGTTAGAATGCCGGGACTGTAATGTTTCTAGGAAGTTATGTCTCTGATTCAACGATACCTGGCCGCCGCCGCACTGCTGGCGTCCAGCCTGGCTTCGGCCGGCGAATGCCCTGCCCACTATGTCGATGGCCGTCTGCCTGAGATCCGCAACCCCAAGATGACCACCGCCACCACCGAGCTGTGCTACGGCGTATTTGGCGTCATGCACTCCGGTATCACGCGCACGCCTTTGTGGTCGGCCGAACACCTGACCGCGCAAAACATCGACGCCGCGAAAAACCTGTCGCGCGAAAATTCCTTCCATCCCGAGCCGCGCCTGCCGGCCCGCGCCCGCGCCGAGCTGGCCGACTATGCCCGCAGCGGCTACGACCGCGGCCACATGGCGCCCAACGGCGACATGCCGGACCGCGAGAGCCAGCACGAAAGCTTCACGCTGGCCAATATGGTGCCGCAGGACGCGGAAAATAACCGCCACATCTGGGCCGGCATCGAGGGCGTAGTGCGTAAGCTGGCACAGAAGGAGGGCGATTTATATGTGCTGACCGGGCCGGCCTTCATAGGCGGCAATCTGCAAAAGGTGGGCAATGTGCTGGTGCCCACGCATTTGTATAAACTGGTGTACAGCCCGCGCCAGCGCGCCGGCGCCGCCTTCTTCATCGAGAACCGCGCCGATGCGCAATACGAGACGCTGAGCGTGGCCGAGCTGGAAGAGCGGGTGGGCATCAATCTGCTGCCGTCGCTGTCGACGGCGCAAAAGCAAGTGCTGCTGCGCTTGCCGAAGGTAAGACAACGTAGAGACGGGAGCAAAGGATGAGCAAATTCGTGCCATACAAGAATGAGTCGGATGTGCTGCACATTGGCGGCCTGAGCATCGAGAACAGGCTGGACCGCATCACCATCGCCGGCGATATCGACCTCACCGCCGACCAGGCCGGATTGAAGGACGCGCGCGCCTTGCAGCAGCTGCTGAGCGACGTGGTGGCGCGGCTGGAGGCGCAAACGCTGCCGGCAACATTGCCGCCGGCGGCCACTGCCATCGTTGCCAATCCGTTCGAATAGCCCATGGACTGCCGCACGCATGCCGCCCAATGTTGCGTTTGAGCATCTTTTTGCCTGTTCGCACGTGAATAAAGCGTGGCTGCTGCCATATTCGACGGTGGAGATGCTATCCTCCAAGCAAGCACAGCGCGACCGGATGGAATCGGATCGTCCTCCTCTTTTGCCATTTTTATGATGATTTTATGAGCCTTACTACTGGTATCAACGCCATCGATGCACTTGTTTCCAGCAGTTGGGCCGCCAAGGCGGGCCAGGCGGTCACGTTGACCTATAGTTTTATGACCAGTGTGCCGGGCGACGCCAGCAGTACTGACGCCAATGGCTTCCGCGCCATGAACGAGGTGCAAAAAGATGGCGTGCGCGCGGCGTTGGCAACCTGGGCCGCAGTGGCCAATATTACCTTTCAGGAAGTCGGCAGCGATGGCAATCTCCAGATGGGCACCAATGACCAGGGGGATGCGAGCAGCGGCTACGCCTATCTGCCCGATGGCGTAAGCGCGACCTATCTGTTCACCAACAAACTGGACAACTACAACTTCAGCTTTGCGCCGGGGGATTACGGCATCGCGGTGCTGATCCACGAGATCGGGCATACACTCGGGTTCAAGCATCCCGGGAATTACGACGCGACCGGCGGTGATATTGAAGGCCCGTTCCTGCCTGCGGAGCTCGATAATATCGACTTCTCGCAAATGTCCTATCACGTGGGTGCGGGCTTCAAGTTGAACGGCAACTATGGCATCACGCCCATGCTGTACGATATTCAAGCCATGCAGTACTTGTACGGCGCAAACATGGCTTACCACACCGGCGCCGACACCTATGCTTTCAGCAAGGATGCGCCGCTGCAATGTATCTGGGATGCCGGCGGCAGCGATACCTTCGACTTCTCGGCCTGCACGGACGCCACCGTCATCGACCTGAGGGCAGGCGGGTTCAGCTCGACTTCGCCAGGCTACAACAATGTCTCGATTGCCTACAATGTTGCGATTGAACGCGCGGTTGCCGGCAGCGGCGGTTCTGTCATTTACGCCAACGACGCCGGCAATGTCATCGCCGGCGGGGCCGGCAACGATACGGTTTATGAGGGGGCAGGCAGCGACCAGATCAACGGGAATGGCGGTACCGACACCGTGGTGTTCGGCAAGGCCCTGTCATCCTACGACCTGAGCGGCAGCCTCGCTGTGCTCAATGTGAACGGCGATGGCAGCGATACGCTGGCCGGTATCGCCAGGTTGCAGTTCAGCGATACGGTCATTCAATTGTCGAACTACACGGCATTGATCTCCGGTACTGCCGGTAACGACGCCCTGGTCGCCACGGCTGGCAATCAACTGATTGCCGGCGGCGCCGGCGTCGATACGCTGATCCTGAGCGGCAAGCTGGCCAGCTATGCGCTGAGCGCAACCGGATCGGCTGTCACGCTGACCGATTTGAGCGGTAACGGTGGCAGCGAGTTGCTGACGGGCGTGGAGCGCCTGAGCTTCGCCGACGGTTCGCTGGCGCTCGACACGCTGGGCACGGCCGGCTCGGTGTATCGGATTTACAGCGCCATGTTTAACCGGGGGCCGGACGTCGCCGGTCTCGGCTACTGGCTGAAGGTGCTGGACGGCGGCGCCAGGGTGGTGGATATCGCCAGTGGCTTTGTGAACAGCGCGGAATTCATTTCACTTTACGGCGCCAATGCAAGCGACGACACCTTTGTCAATGCGCTGTATAACAATGTCCTGCACCGCAATCCGGACGCGGGCGGCCTTGCCTACTGGGTCAATGCCCTGCACAGCGGCATCACCCGCGCGGAAGTGCTGGTCGGCTTCTCCGATTCGGCCGAGAACATTGAGGTGATGAGCCACGTGATCCCGGTCGGGATCGCCTACACACCCTGGCTAGGCTAATCCACCGCCGGCAGGCTGATGCGGTTGCGGCCCATATGCTTGGCGCGGTACAGCGCCGAGTCGGCCGTCGCCACCAGCTGGCTGGGATCGTTCCCGGTCGCGGCCAGCGCGGTGGCCGCGCCGATGCTGACTGTGACCACATGCTGTTTGCTGCCCAGGTTGGGCAAGCGCAGTTGCTCCACCCGGCAGCGGATGCGCTCGGCCACGATGGCCGCGCCTTTCAGCGACTGGTTGGGCAGGATCACGGCAAATTCCTCGCCGCCATAGCGCGCCACCAGGTCGTTGGCGCGCATCTCGCTGGCGACGGCGCTGGCGATGCGCTGCAGGCATTCGTCGCCGCCGAGATGGCCGTAGGCGTCGTTGTATTGCTTGAAGTTGTCGACGTCGACCATGAGCAGCGATAGCGGCTGCTGCTGGCGCAGGGCGCGCTGCCACTCGGCGTTGAGGGTGTCGTCGAAGCAGCGGCGGTTGGCCAGGCCGGTCAGGCTGTCGCGCGTGGCCAGCTGTTCCAGCGCCACCTGGGCGCGCTTTTCATCGGTCACGTCGCGCAGGGTTTCCACCACCGCCACCAGCTTGCCGTCGTTGTCGAAAATGGGGCTGGCGTCGGCCGCCAGATAGCGGCGCCGGCCCAGGCGCGGCATTTCGCACCAGTTTTCCGCGCACAGATTGTTGTCGGTGTCGTTGCGGCGCGTGTGCTGGCGGTACAGCCGGTGCAGTTCGGCGGTGCGGCCCTGGATCACCAGATCGGCCAGGGTGGGGCGCTGCTCGCCGTAGAAACTCTTCCAGTGGTCCGTGGTGCCCAGCACCTCCCACGCTGGCACGCCGGTCAGGCGCTCGCACGCCTGGTTCCAGATGATGACCTTGCCGTTAATGTCGAGAACGAAGGTGGGAATCACCAGCAACTCCATCAGCTTGAGCGCGAAGCCGTGCTGCTGGTCTGCCGGTGCAAACTGCATCAGGTGCTGGATTTTTTGTGTTCCACTCATGGACGCCGCCTTATATTATGGGATGGGAAAAGACATGGTGAGCGCCGTGCCCGTGCCGGGCGCGCTGGCGATATCGAAGCTGCCGCCGGCCTCGCTCACGCGCTGGGCAATGCCGCGCAAGCCGTGGCCGCGGCGGGCGCCCGGCTGCGGCAGGCCGATGCCGTTGTCGCGCACGGTCAGGTTCAGGCGATGGTCCGCGCGGCACAGACCGACGCATACCTCGGAGGCTTGCGCATGGCGCACGATATTGCTCAGGGATTCCTGCAGTACCCGGTACAGCACGGTGTCCATGCCGTCGCCGCGCGTTTGGCGGAAAGCGTCGGGTTCGGCATCGAGCCGGCAGCGGATGCCGCTCAGGCGCGAGAATTGGGCGATCTGCTGCTGCACCGCATCCTCCAGCCCGGCGTGCAGCGCCTCGTCCGCCAGGTCCTGGACGATGGCGCGCATGGCGCGGCTGGCCAGGCGGACGCGTTCGGCCAGTTGTTCCAGCGGCGCGTGCAGGCCGGGGTAGCGCGCCTGCAGCGCGCCGGTGTCGAGGCTAAGCGCCAGCAATTGCTGGCCAAGGTCGTCGTGCAGGTCGCGCGCGATGCGGCGGCGCTCGGCATCGCGCAGGGCGTGCTGGCTGCTGCTCAGGCGCGCGATCTGGCAGCGCGCTTCGGCCAGCGCGCGCGCCGCCTGCGCGCGCTGGCGCCACCACAGCAGCAGAGCGGCGGCACATATCAGCATCCAGGCGCTGGCGCAGACGATATCGATTTCCAGCAGCGGCGGCGCGTATCTCATGGTGTATCTTCCTGTGATGGATGACAACGTTTGGCAAGCCTCCACGAGCCAACATAGCGCGCTTGCCGCGCGGAAGCATTGTGAAATGTCAACACTCGGCAAACATCGGGGCGGTTCTAGCTGGAAACTGTGGCGTGGGATATAATTGAAGGTTGTCCTATCAGGAACTATCGTGACTTACAGCATCAAAGAGATTTTCTACACCTTGCAGGGTGAGGGCGCGCACGCCGGCCGGCCGGCCGTGTTCTGCCGTTTCTCGGGCTGCAATCTGTGGACCGGCCGCGAGAGCGACCGCGCCAGCGCCATTTGCCAGTTCTGCGATACAGACTTTGTCGGCACCGACGGCGAAGGCGGCGGCAAGTTCAAGACGCCGCAGGAGCTGGCCGACACCATCGATGCGCTGTGGCCGGCGAGCTATGCCGCCAGCAAATACGTGGTGTTCACCGGCGGCGAGCCGCTGCTGCAGCTGGACCCGCCGCTGATCGCGACGATGCACGCGGCGGGCTTCACCATCGCGATTGAAACCAACGGCACGCTGCCGGTGCCGGATGGCGTGGACTGGATCTGCGTCAGCCCCAAAATGGGCTCGGAACTGGTGGTGAAGAAGGGCAGCGAGATCAAGGTAGTGATTCCGCAAACCAATCAGGACCTGTCGGTGTACGAACAGCTGGACTTCGAGCATTTCTACGTGCAGGCCATGGATGGCCCGCTGGCCGGGTTCAACACCAAACTGGCGATCGAAACCTGCAAGCGCAATCCGAAATGGAAGCTGAGCCTGCAAACCCATAAACTTTTACAGATACCATAAGCAATGCTGACCATTACCCGCAAGCTGGAATTCGACGCCGGCCACCGCATTCCCGACCACAAGAGCCAGTGCCGCAACCTGCACGGCCACCGCTACACGCTGGAAATCACCCTGACCGGCAATATCATCGACGTTGAAGGCAATTCCGACAACGGCATGATCATGGACTTTTCCGACATCAAGGCGCTGGCCAAGGAACACCTGGTCGACGTCTGGGACCACGCCTTCATCGTCTACGAAAAGGATGCCGCGGTGCGCGACTTCCTGGCCACGCTGCCCAACCACAAGACGGTGGTGATCGACCGCATTCCGACCGTGGAAAACCTGGCTCAGGTGGCGTTCGGCATTCTGAAGGCGGCCTACAAGGACCGCTACGGCACCGGCCTGCACCTGCACAAGCTGGTGCTGCACGAAACGCCGAACTGCTGGGCCGAGATCACCGATGGTGTCTGACACCGCCTTCATGCGGCTGGCGCTGGAACAGGCGCAGCAAGCGTGGAACCTCGGCGAGGTGCCGGTTGGCGCGGTCGTCGTCAGGGATGGCGAGGTGATTGCGGTCGGCTGCAACCAGCCGATCGGCCGCCACGATCCGACCGCGCACGCCGAGATCGTGGCGCTGCGCGCCGCCGCCGAAAAGCTCGGCAATTACCGCCTGCCCGGTTGCGAACTGTACGTCACGCTGGAGCCGTGCGTGATGTGCTCGGGCGCCATGATGCACGCGCGGCTGGCGAAAGTCGTGTTCGGCGCGGCCGATCCCAAGACCGGCGCCTGCGGCTCGGTGCTCAATCTGTTCGGGCAGGAACAACTGAATCACCACACGGAAATCGTCGGCGGCGTCATGGCCGAGGAGTGCGGCGCCATGCTGAAGAACTTCTTTGCCGCCCGCCGTGCCGCAGCCACGGCCGCCAGGCGCGCAACGCAGGAATAAAAATGGTATGCTGAATCCCAGGTTCGATCTGGGAGATGGTCTTGGCTACAGCACAAGCAAACGGCATCACGATTGCCTACGAAACCAGCGGCAATCCGCTTGATCCGGCGGTGCTGCTGATCATGGGGCTGGGCATGCCGCTGACCGCCTGGCCGCAGGATCTGGTCGACGGGCTGGCGGAGCAGGGTTATTACGTGATCCGCTTCGACAACCGCGATATCGGCCTGTCCAGCAAACTCGATCAACACAAGAAGCCCAATGTGTTCTGGGCATATTTCAAATCCCTGCTGGGCCTGAAGCCGGGCGCACCCTATACCCTCAACGACATGGCCGACGACGCGCTTGGGCTGCTCGACGCGCTGGGCATCGCGCGCGCGCACGTGGTGGGCGCGTCCATGGGCGGCATGATTGCGCAGATCTTCGCGGCGCGGTTTGCCGGCCGTACGCTCAGCCTCACCTCCATCATGTCCAGCAGTGGGCGGCGCGGTTTGCCCGGTCCCAGGCCGGCGGCGCGCAATGCCATGCTGCGGCGGGCCGATCCGAATGATCGCCGCGCCATGGTGGATCAGGTGATGAATGTGTACAAGGCGGTTGGCAGTCCGTCCTTTCCCACACCGGAGCGTGTGCGGCGTGCCGAGATTGAGCGCGCGTTCGACCGTGGCGCCAATCCGGACGGCGTGGCGCGGCAGATGGTGGCCATCGTGGCCAGCGGCGACCGCACGCCCCTGCTGCGCAAGATACGCTGCCCGGCCATGGTGATCCACGGCGCCGCCGACACGCTGGTGCCGCCGGCCTGCGGCGTCGACACGGCGCAAGCGATATCCGGCGCCAGCCTGCATCTGATCGAAGGCATGGGCCACGATTTGCCGCAGCAGCTGATCGAGCGCCTGCTTGCCTTGCTCGACCAACACCTGCACGGTAAGATGACGCTGGAACTTCCTCCGCTGGCGCCGCATCGTGCGGGCAGCGGCACCCATCATTGACAGAGACACTTTGAACACTTCGAAAATCGGCATCGCCATTGCGGCGCCCAGCGGCCGCCCGCCGGACATCGCGGCCTACCAGCTGGGCGTGCAACGCCTGCGGCAGCAGGGTTTCCTGGTCCACGACTACTACGACGACGATAAAAAATTCCAGCGCTTCGGCGGCAGCGACGAGGTGCGGCTGGCGCAGCTGAATGCGGCCGCGGCCGATCCGCAGGTGCAGGTGGTGGTGGCGCTGCGCGGATCGTACGGCATGTCGCGCCTGCTGCCGTCCATCGATTTCCGCAAGATGGCCGACAGCGGCAAGCTGTTCGTCGGCTACAGCGACTTTACCGCCTTCCAGATGCCGCTGATGAAGCAGACCGGCCGTGTCAGTTTTGGCGGGCCGATGATGTGCGACGATTTTATCCGCGCGGAGCCGGTGCGGTACACGCTGGATCAGTTCTGGCAGTGCCTGCGCGGCCCGGTGCACCGGGTGCGCGGCGCGGTGGCGGAGGGCGGCGCCGACAATCCGCGCGTCGATGTCAGCGGCAGGCTGTGGGGCGGCAATCTGGCGATGATGGCCAGCCTGCTCGGCACGCCGTATTTCCAGGCGCTGGAGCAGGGCATCTGCTTTATCGAGGATATCGGCGAGCACCCGTACCGCATCGAACGCATGGTGCTGCAGCTGCTGTACGCCGGCGCGCTGGAAGGCCAGCGCGCGCTGGTGCTGGGCGATTTCTCCGGTTACAAGCTGAACGAGATGGACAATGGCTATGATTTCGAGGCCATGCTGGCCTACCTGCGCCAGCGCTTGCCGATCCCGGTGCTGACCGGGCTGCCGTTCGGCCACATCAAGGAACGCGCCACGCTGCCGTATGGCGGCATGGCGCATCTGGTGTCGGATGAACGCGGCTTCGACCTGGCGATCGGCGACTATCCGACCCTGTAATTACTGCACCCGGCGCACGCGCGGCGCCTGGTTGGTCCCTTCGATTTCCAGGAACAGGGTGCCGATGGCATTACGGGTGATCCTGACCTTGGGATTGTCCACTTCATTGACCGAGCCGCTGCTGTCGTCGGCCACGCGCCACACCTGGCCGTTGGCGAGGCGGAACTGGGTGCCCGGACTCCAGCCGCTGATGCGGCCGATCAGGGTGCTTTCAATGGCGTTCGGCTCGCTTGGCTTGCGCAACTGGGCGGCGGACAGGCCGAAATTGGCGGCGGGATCGGCGGCCGGCGCGGCGGCGGCAATCGGAGCTGCCGCAGGAACGGCCACGCCGGCCGGGGTGGCGTTGGGAACCGGTGCGGCGACCGGAATCGCGTCATAGCAAGCCACGCGGCTGGCAATCTCAGGGATGGCGCGGCAACGCAGCAGGTCGGCGTCACTGGCCAGGGCGGAACCGGATACGGCGAGCAAAACAAGCAAAGCTTTCATCAAACTCTTTCCAGGAAACGGGCGCCGCGATTCGCGGCGCCCTCTGTTCCGGATTATATCCAGAACGTCCCCGGCAGTCAGGCCTTGCGGCGGCGGGCAGCGAAGCCCACCAGACCCAGGCCGGCGATCATCATGGCGTAGGTCGCCGGTTCCGGAACCGGAGCGGCGCTGACGGTGAAGTCATAGCCGATCGAGATTTGCTGGCCTTTGCCCAGGCTGTTGAACTGGTAGCCCAGCGCAATGCTGCTGTCCGAGTAGGAGTTGCCGGTAGCGACGCTGGCCAGTGCATATGGGTCGGTTTCCCATGGCGTGCTGATGCTGGCATTGGCCGACCAGCCGCCGGTGCTGCTCAGCGTCACTTTGAAGCCGGTGTTGGTGCCCAGGGCCGAGACGGCGCCGCCCACACCCTGGCCCAGGATGGTGTTTTGCGTGGCGTACTGGCCGAAGGTGTTGACGTCCTGATCCGGGTCGAAGCCGACGCCATACGCAATGTTGTTCAGCGTGCCGCCGGAGATGTTGGTCAGCACCACGTTGGAGTGAATGATGTTCGAGCTGGTGTCGAAGGTGATGCTCTGGGTGAATTTCAGGCCGCCAAAGGTACCGCCGGAGGTGGCCACGTAGGCGGTGCCGGCCAGGGTCATGCTGCCGGTCGACGCGCCGAACGGGTTGTTGTTGTAGTTGGCCACGGCGGAGGAGCCATTCACGCCGATCGAATAGAAGGCGAAAGGCAAACCTGGCGTCAGGAAGTCGATGCCATTGGTGAAATTGCCCGTGCCGCTAGGGTCAAACTGCAACCCGGTCATGGTGGTGAAGTCGATCAGCGCGCCGTTGTTGCTGACGCCGAACTTCAGGTAATTGCCCGCCACCGTCACGTCGCCAGCCATGGCCGAGGTCGCGCCCAGCGCCAGGATTGCCGAAATCACTGCTTTACGTAGAATGTTGTTCACTGCCATCCCCTTTAATTAACTTTATTAACATCGAAGGTGAAATGCAAAAGAAAACCCGCCCCGGTTCCAGAGGCGGGCTCGAAGGCCGAAAAGGCGCTTAAGCTGGTTTGCGGCGGCGTGCGAGGAAGCCTGCGACACCCAGGCCGACCAGCAGCATGGCGTAGGTTTCAGGCTCCGGCACGGCGGCCGTGATGGTGTAGTCGTAGCCGATCGAGATCTGCTGGCCACTGTGCATATCGCCGAACTTGTAGCCCAGCGCAATCGCATTGTCGCCATCGCCGACGTTGGTGACGCCGGCGGTCAGGAAGTAGGGATCGGTTTGCCAATTGTTGACCGAGGCCGTGGTGTCCACCCAGCCGCTGGTATTGCTCATCGTGATCTGCAGCCCGCTGTTCGCCCCCAGCGCCGACACCGATGCGCCGACGCCCTGGCCACCGATGCTGTTGATGGTGCTGTAGACGCCATATCCGGTGGCGTCCTGATCAGGATCCAGCCCGGTGCCATACACCACATTCGCTAGCGTGCCGCCCGATACATTGGTCAGCACCACGTTGGTGTGAATGATGTTGGAGTTCAGGTCGAAAGAGATGACCTGCGAAAGTTTCAAGCCTTGGTAGTTGCCGTTCGAAGTGATGACGAAGGTGGTGCCGGCACCGTTGAAGGTGCCAGTCGTCGAAGTGAACGGATTGTAGCTTGGGCTATAGCCGCCGGCCGTGTCCCAAGTCCCATTGACGCCCAGCGAGAAATAGGAAAATGGGATGCCCGGTGTAATGAAGTCAGGCTTGCCGGCAAAATTGCCCGTTCCGGTAGGGTCGAACTGGATGCCGGTGAACGTGCCGAAGTCGATCAGCGAGCCGTTATCGCCCACGCCGAACTTCAGAAAGGCCCCGGACACCGTAACGTCCGCCATTGCCGACTGGGCACTTAACGCCATGACCGCCGACAGTACTGCACTGCGTAGAATATTCTTCACTTCTTTCCCCTGTAATGAGTTGGACCTGAGTGAATCTTGAACTACCCTCGTTACCCCCAGTAACGAACTTTAATTGTCCGCCCGCGTTTTAATAGTTGCAACTAAAATGTACTAAAGATAACGAAAATAAAGGTAGTTCGTCATATGTTCGCCACATGACATAAGGCAAGCCAGACACTGCTGAAATGTTGACGAATTTGGTAGCGCTAGCGGGGGATGCCGACGGGGATAAGTGGCATTGCGGTATAATCTCGCCTTTCCGCTTTACCTAATCTGCAAAGTCCAAGTCCAATATGCTCAGCACAGCAAACATCACGATGCAATTCGGCGCCAAGCCGTTGTTTGAAAACATTTCCGTTAAATTCGGCGATGGCAACCGTTACGGCCTAATCGGCGCGAACGGCTGCGGCAAGTCCACTTTCATGAAAATCCTCGGCGGCGACCTGGAGCCGTCGGCCGGCAACGTGATGCTGGACGTGAACGAACGCCTCGGCAAGCTGCGTCAGGACCAGTTTGCCTATGAAGACATGCGCGTGCTGGACGTGGTGATGATGGGCCATACCGAGATGTGGGCCGCCATCGCCGAACGCGACGCCATCTACGCCAATCCGGATGCCACCGACGACGACTACATGAAAGCCGCCGATCTGGAAGGCAAGGTCGCCGAGTACGACGGCTACACCGCCGAAGCGCGCGCCGGCGAGCTGCTGCTGGGCGTGGGCATTTCCATCGACCTGCACCAGGGCCCGATGAGCGCCGTGTCGCCGGGCTGGAAGCTGCGCGTGCTGCTGGCGCAGGCGCTGTTCTCGAATCCGGACATCCTGCTGCTCGACGAACCGACCAATAATCTGGACATCAACACCATCCGCTGGCTGGAAGATGTGCTCAACGAGCGCAACTCCACCATGATCATCATTTCCCACGATCGCCACTTCCTGAACCAGGTGTGCACCCACGTGGCCGACATGGACTACGGCACGCTGAAGATCTACCCGGGCAATTACGATGACTACATGCTGGCGTCGACCCAGGCCCGCAACCAGCAGCTGGCCAACAACGCCAAGGCCAAAGAGAAAGTCGCCGAGCTGCAGGAATTCGTGCGCCGCTTCTCGGCCAACAAGTCCAAGGCCCGTCAGGCGACTTCGCGCGCCAAGATGATCGACAAGATCAAGGTGGAAGACATCAAGCCATCCTCGCGCGCCTATCCGTTCGTGCGTTTCGAGGGCGAGAAGAAGCTGCACCGCCTGGCCGTGGAGGCTGAAGGCCTGAGCAAGAAATACGACCGCACGCTGTTCAACAACTTCAGCATCATGGTGGAAGCGGGCGAGCGCATTGCCATCATTGGCGCCAACGGCGCCGGTAAGACCACGCTGCTGCGCTGCATCGGCGGCGACGAGATCGCCGGCTTGCACGCCGATCATGGCACCGTGAAGTGGGCGGAAAACGCCAACGTCGGTTACATGCCGCAGGATCCGACCGAGGACTTCGCCACCGACATCAACCTGACCGACTGGATGGGCAAGTGGACCAAGGAAGGCGACGACGATCAGGCCGTGCGCTCCATCCTGGGCCGTCTGCTGTTCGGCGGCGACGAGGTGAAAAAATCGGTGCGCGTGCTGTCCGGTGGTGAAAAGGGCCGTATGATGTACGGTAAGCTGATGCTGGGCCGTCACAACGTGCTGCTGCTGGACGAGCCGACCAACCACATGGACATGGAATCGATCGAGTCGCTGAACATCGCGCTGGACAAATACGCCGGCACCCTGATCTTTGTGTCGCACGACCGGGAATTCGTGTCGTCGCTGGCCACCCGCATCATCGAAATCAAGGAAAACGAAGTCGTCGATTTCCGCGGCGGCTATGAAGAGTATCTGACCAGCCAGGGTATCGCCTAAGCCATCATGCAAGCCATCGAGATCAAACCCGTCGAGTACGAACATCCACAAGACGGCGCCAGCTGCGTCGCCCATGCGTGGGCGCGCACGCCGGCCACGCCGACCGCCGAACAGCGCGTCGCACTGAAAGAACGCATCAAGCGCCTGTTGAAGGAAAAGCAGGCCGTACTTGTGTCGCACTACTATGTCGACGCCGACCTGCAGGATCTGGCCGAGGAAACCGGCGGCTGCGTGTCCGATTCGCTGGAAATGGCGCGCTTCGGCCGCGATCATCCGGCCAAAACGCTGGTGGTGGCGGGCGTTCGCTTCATGGGCGAAACCGCCAAGATCCTGAGCCCGGAAAAACGCATCCTGATGCCGGACCTGGACGCTACCTGCTCGCTGGATCTGGGCTGCCCGGTGGACGAGTTTTCCGCCTTCTGCGACCAGCATCCGGACCGCACGGTGGTGGTGTATGCCAACACCAGCGCCGCCGTCAAGGCACGCGCCGACTGGATGGTGACTTCGTCGATTGGTCTGGATATCGTCAAGCACCTGCACGAGCAGGGCAAGAAGATCCTGTGGGCGCCGGACAAGCACCTCGGCTCCTACATTCAAAAACAAACTGGCGCCGACATGCTGCTGTGGCAGGGCTCCTGCCTGGTGCACGATGAATTCAAGGGCGTGGAGCTGGAACTGCTGAAAGCCCAATATCCGCAGGCGAAGATTCTGGTGCATCCGGAATCCCCGGCCAATGTGGTGGCGCTGGCCGACGTGGTCGGCTCGACCACGCAAATCATCAACGCCGCCGTGGAATCGGATTGCGATACCTTCATCGTCGCCACCGACAATGGCATCCTGCACAAGATGCGCGCCGCCGCGCCGGGCAAGCGTTTCATCGAAGCGCCAACCGCCGGCAACAGCGCCACCTGCAAGAGCTGCGCGCACTGCCCATGGATGGCCATGAACGGCCTGCAGAATCTGGCCGATGTGCTGGAGAACATGGACAACCCGGTGACCGGCCGAGCAAACGAAATCTTCGTCGATCCGGAAATCGGCAAGCAAGCCGTGACTTCGATCACGCGCATGCTGGACTTCGCGGCGGCCAAGAAGGCCAAAGTGCAACCGGGGCCGGATCTGGCGAAAGAAGCTAAACTGTTTTCGGGAATCGGTCCTGCATGAGCACTCTGTTGAACAAATTCGCGCCGTTTGACGATGCGCTGAAATCGGCCTTCGAGGCTAATTTGCTGGCGGCCTTGCTGGAAGACGTGGGCAGCGGCGACCTGACCGGCTTGCTGGTGCCGGAAGGCGGCCGCGCGCAAGCCCGTGTGATCGTGCGCGAAGACGCGGTGCTGTGCGGGGCGCCATGGTTTGAAGGCATCATGAACTGCATGCAGGCCGGGATTGAAATCGACTGGAAGTACGCGGAAGGCGATTTGATGAAGGCAGACAGCGTGGTCTGCACCATCGCCGGCCCGGCGCGCGCGCTGCTGACGGCGGAACGCGCGGCGCTGAACTTCCTGCAGCTGCTGTCCGGCGTGGCGACAGCCACCCGTAAGTACGTGGACGTCATCGCCGGCACCCGCGCGCGTATTCTCGATACCCGCAAAACCTTGCCGGGCCTGCGCCTGGCGCAGAAGTACGCGGTGCGCGTGGGCGGCGGCCAGAATCAGCGTCTGGCGCTGTACGACGGCATCCTGATCAAGGAAAACCACATCGCGGCGGCGGGCGGCATCACCAACGCGGTGTTGGCGGCCAAGGCGCTGAACAAGGGCGTCTCGATACAGGTGGAGGTGGAGTCGCTGGCCGAGTTGAAGGAAGCGCTGGATGCCGGCGCGGTCTCCATCCTGCTGGATAACTTCGACACTGGCATGATGCGCGAAGCGGTCACCATCAACGCCGGCCGTGCGCTGCTGGAGGCTTCCGGCGGCATTAATTTCGACACCGTGCGCGCCATCGCCGAAACCGGCGTCGACCGCATTTCGATCGGCAGCCTGACCAAGGATATCCGCGCCACCGACTATTCTTTACGCATTGTGGGTTAATTAAATTTTATTGTTGAGTTAGCCCGCGCACGATTGAAATTGTTAAATTGAGTAATTAATAAAACAATAAAATCTAGGCTCTTTTTTAACAAAGGAGCAATCTAGATGAAATTAAAATACGTTGCGGGTGTGCTGGGGATGATGTTGCTGGCGGGTGCCGCGCAGGCGGACGGCTTTGTCAATGGCGGGTTTGAAGCGGGCACCACCGCTGGCTGGACGGTCGGCGGCGGTTATCGCGGCAATGTCTACAATGCCGACCTGACGCCGGCGCGCTTGCTGCCGGGCGGCGATCTGAATAGCGATAGCGGCGAGCGCGGCGAGGTCGTCGATACCAGCTATGTCGATCCAAGGCTCGGTAGCCTGCTCGGCTCCACCGTCTACAGCGGCAGCTACGCCTATCGCGCGGAAGATACCTGGAGCGGCGGCTACGGCACCGCCATCAGCCAGAAAGTCAGCAACTATACGGACTCGCAAATCGTTTTCGCCTGGAAGGCCGTGCTGGAGAACGGCGGCCACGTGGAGGACGAATCTGCGCTGGTGAAAGTGACCCTGGTCGACGATACCACCGGCCAGCTGCTGGTGAGCCGCACCTACAACGCTGGCTATACCGGCTCCGGTGTCGATTCGCGCTTCTCGACCGACGGCGACCTGTTCTACACGCCCTCGTGGCAGGTGGAATCGCTGAGCATCGATTCGTCGCTGTCCGGCCATAACTTCACCTTGTCGCTGCTGGCGGCCGACTGCAATCCGACCGGCCACACCGGCTATGCCTATCTGGACGGCTTTGGCGCGGCCCTGCCGGTGCCGGAACCGACCACTTACGGCATGCTGCTGGCCGGCCTAGGACTGCTGGGCATGGTAGCGAGGCGCAAGAAGTCGGCATAAAATAGCTCCCAGCCGGATCGCCCGGCGCGGGGAGGTTGCTTGATCATCCATCGTACTGTCAGCCGACGGCGTGCGTTGATAAGCCTGTGCGGCATGGCGCTTGGCGTCCTGCCGCATTCTTCATGGAGCCGCGCGCAGCCCGAGCGCGAACTGCTCGTGATCGGCACCCGCTTCGAAAACATCTATGAGCGCCGGCCCGACGGCCAGTTTCGCGGCATGGGCGTGGACTTGCTGCGCCTCTTTGCGCAGCGCCATGGCTATCGGCTGCGTTTTGACATCTACCCGTGGCGGCGCGCGCAGGAGCTGATTAACGCGGCGCGGGCCGATGTCCTGGTCGGACCGTACAAATCCGCCGAACGCGCACGCACCATGCAGTTCAGCGGCGAGGCCTTCTTCCAGGATCAGGTGGCGTTTTATGTGCGCGCCGATGCCTTGCCGCTGTGGGAGGGCGACTACAACATGCTGCGCGGCCGCCGCATCGCCGCACTCAACGGATGGAACTATGGGCCGGCGTTCAGCAAGGCCCAGCCACGGCTGAATATCAGCATCACCAACTCGGTGGAAAACGGCCTGAGGATGCTGGCCGCAGGTCATGTCGAGATGTTTGCCACCAACCGGCGCGATACCGATCCGGTGGTCGCGGCGCTACGCATGCAGGACAAGGTGATGCCGCTGGCGCCGCTGATCGATGTGCAGGATGCGTATTTCGCTTATCCGCTGTCGCCGCGCTTCCCCGACATGCCGCTGCAGATGGACCAGATGCTGGCCGAGATGAAGGCGCGCGGCGAGCTGCAAAAGCTGGCGCGGCGCTATGGCGTTACGCCGCCTTGATGGCTTTGCGCATTTTCGCCAGCGGCACTTTTACGTTGTCCGGCAACTCCAGCTCGATGTGTTCGACGATCTCGAAGCCGCAAGCGGCGTAAAGCGGCACGCCGGGCATAGTGGCCGCCAGCTCCAGCGTGTGGAAGCCGCCGGCCGCCGCCGCGTCGGCGCAGTGTTGCAACAGCAGGCGGCCCAGCCCTTGCCGCGCGGCCGACGGGTCGACAAAGAAGGCGCGGATGCGGGCCGGCTCGCGTGCCGGGTCCAGCAGTGGATCGGCGCCGCGCTTGGTGCGGTCGGCGCCAAACAGGGTGCTGCGCTTGCTCCAGCCGCCGCACGCGGCCAGGCGGCCGTCTTTCTCGATGACGAAATAGGTCTGGTCCGCCACCAGCTGGGTATCCACGCCAAACACATGGCGCGTGACAGCCTGCGCTTGTTCGGCGGTATAGAAACCCTCGCTCAACACGATGCCGGAGCGCTTGATCAGCGCTTCCATGGCGGGGATGTCGGCTTGCGTGGCGTGGCGGACGGCGATCGTCATTTGCGGCGTGGCGGCGTGAGGATGGTGGGCAGGGCCTTGGCCAGCGTTTCCGGATAGTCGCGGCTGAAATGCAGGCCCCGGCTTTCCCGGCGCAGCAGGGCGCTGTTGACGATCAGGCTGGCGACTTCCACCAGGTTGCGCAGCTCCAGCAGGTCATGGCTGACGCGGAAGTTCTGGTAGTACTCGTCGATTTCTTCCTTGAGCAGCGCGATGCGGTGCTGGGCGCGTTCCAGGCGCTTGGTGGTGCGCACGATGCCGACGTAGTTCCACATGAAGCGGCGCAGCTCGTCCCAGTTGTGGGCGATGACCACTTCCTCGTCGGCGTCGGTGACGCGGCTTTCATCCCAGTCCGGCAGATAAGGCACTTCGCCTTTTTCCTTGCTGGTGATGTCGAGCGCGCAGGCGCGGCCGATCACCACGCATTCCAGCAGCGAGTTGCTGGCCAGGCGGTTGGCGCCGTGCAGGCCGGTGCAGGCGGTTTCGCCGACGGCGTACAGGCCCGGCAGGTCGGTGCGGCCGTGCAGGTCGGTGACGATGCCGCCGCAGGTGTAGTGCGCCGCCGGCACGATGGGAATCGGCTCTTTGGTGATGTCGATGCCCAGCTCCAGGCAGCGCGCGTAAATGGTCGGGAAGTGCTCGATCAGCCATTCGGCCGGCTTGTGGCTGATGTCCAGATGGACGTAGTCCAGGCCGCGCTTCTTGATCTCAAAGTCGATGGCGCGCGCCACCACGTCGCGCGGCGCCAGTTCGGCGCGCTCGTCGTGGGTCAGCATGAAGCGCTGGCCGGCGGCGGCGCCGGCTTCCGGCGGCAGCTTGAGCAGGCCGCCTTCGCCGCGAATGGCTTCGGTAATCAGGAAGGACTTGGCGTAAGGGTGGTACAGGCAGGTCGGGTGGAACTGGATGAATTCCATGTTCGACACGCGGCAGCCGGCGCGCCAGGCCATGGCGATGCCGTCGCCGCTGGCGGTGTCCGGATTGGTGGTGTACAGGTACACTTTGCCAGCCCCGCCGGTACACATGATGGTGTATTCGGCGGCAAAGGTGTGCACCTGGCCGGTCTGCTCATCCTGCACATACAAGCCGTAGCACTTCGGCTGGGCGTTGCCTTTTTTGACAGGGTGCAGCTTGTCCGAGGTAATCAGGTCGACCGCGCAGTGGTGTTCGAACAGGGTGATGTTCGGATGGGCGCGGACTTTTTGTTCCAGCGTGGTTTGCACCGCGCTGCCGGTGGCGTCGGCGGCGTGGATGATGCGGCGCTGGCTATGGCCGCCTTCGCGGGTCAGGTGGAAGCCCAGTTCCGCCGAATCGTCGCGGGTGAAGGGCACGCCTTGTTCGATCAGCCATTCGATCGCCTCGCGGCCATGTTCCACGATGTAGCGGGTGGCGCCTTCGTCGCACAGGCCGCCGCCGGCGACCAGGGTGTCATTAATGTGCTCGGTATGGCTATCGCCCGAATCCAGCACCGCGGCGATGCCGCCCTGGGCCCAGTTGCTGGCGCCATCCTTGAGGGCGCGCTTCGAAATAATCGCTACGGTGCGGGTTTCGGCCAGATGCAGGGCGACCGACAGGCCGGCCAATCCGCTGCCGACAATTGCAACATCAAATTTCATGATTACGTGATGACGTGAGTGAAAATGCGCTAAAGAACCATGACTATAGACTATTTGTCATAGTCCCGTCACAAATAGCCCTTTTCTCGCCGGGGATTGCGGGACGGTTGTGGGCGCTCAACACGGCTGACCGCGCTGTTCCTCATGATGAAAGCTCCGTTTTGGGAGCCTATCGTGATCAGGATCTTTCATCATTATGTATCCAGAATGGCTTTGATGTTGCTGTTGCTGGAATTATCGATCTTGCTGGCGGCAGCGGTGGCCAGCGCACCTTTGTGGTTATCCGAGCCGGGCCAGTTGTATGGGCCGGCGCTGGCGTTCGCGCTGGTGATGGTGTTCAGCATGGGCACCCTGGGCATGTACCAGCACGACCAGTCGCGCGAAGATGTCAAAAGTACACTGCTGCGTATCATGCCGTCGTTTGTGCTGGGCTTTTGCCTGCTGCAGCTGCTGGCGGGCGTGCTGCCGGCCATGCAGTTCGGCCGCCTTGGCAGCATGGTGTTCTGGCTGGGCGGCGGCGCGGTGCTGCTGGCGCGGCTGGTGGTGTTCGCGACGGCGCAATCGAGCATGCTGGAACAGCGCCTGATCATCGTCGGCGACGGCGCCATTGCGCGCGAATGCCTGGAGCTGGCGGCCACCAGCATCGGCTTTCATCCGTTCCGCGTGGTGGGCTTCGTGCCGGTGTCCGGCGAGCTGCGCGCGGTGCCGCCGGCCATGTTGCTGCCGGCCGATCTGCCCCTCATCGCGCTGGCGCGGCGCTACGCCGCCGACGAAATCGTGGTGACGGTCAGTGACCGCCGCAACGGCGCTTTCCCGGTGCGTCAATTGCTGGAGTGCGCGCTGGGCGGCGTGCAGGTGACCGATGCCGCCACCTTTTTTGAGCGCGAGGCGTGTCAGATCCGGGTCGATTCGCTGCAACCGAGTTACAAGAACTCGCGCTTGACCTTGAGGATTTCTATCATCTCCAGCAAGCCGCGGCTGGCCGCATACACGGTGCCGGACCACGACCACGCGCGCGGATCGCCCTCGTCGCCAAACTCCGCCACCCGCGACAGGTCGACCGAGCCGACTAGGTCGGCGATATCGGCGGTATTCGGATCGTGCGGCGCGTAGGTGCCGATGGCGCTGCGGCCGGCCTCGGAAATGAAAATGCGTTCGACCGGCATGCGCAGGAAGTCGCCGCCCAGTTCGTGCTCCAGCCGCGCCCGGCAGTACGGGCACAGCTCGCCGGCGGCGTCCACGCCGTAGCTTTCGCGGAAGCTGGCGCGCAGCGTATGCGGCACCAGATGCAGCGGCGATTCCCGCACCGGACAGCCGGCTATCCCGTACAGGGCGCCGGGGTCGGTATAGCTGTATTCCTCCAGCCCGCGCTTGAGCCGTATCACCAGCGTCGACTTGCCGCCCGATGGCGGACCCAGCAACAACAGCAGGCGCCGCCCCACCTCCGAGCCGGCGGCGGCGGCCTTGAAATAATCGGCCACGCGGGCCAGGGCGGTGTCGATGCCGAACAGTTCGTCGGAAAACAGGCTGCAGCGCAGCTTGCCATCGTCGCCGTCCTTGCCGCTCCAGCGCAGCATGTCCCAGATGTACTGGTGCGAGCTGCGGGCGAACTGCGCCGGCGCGGCCGGCAACACCTGATCCATGAATTCGGCAAAGCTGCCGCTCCAGTGGCCGGCGCGGTGCTGCTGCGTGAAGGCCTTCAACTGGCCGCGGAAGTGTTCCTGCGAGATGGTCTGCTGCGCGTTGTCGGTCATTAGCTGTCCTCCGAAAGCTTGGAGTATCGGCGTGCGGACAGCAGGATCGGATGATCTGCCTCAAACGAAAAAGGGGAACTTCAGTCCGGAACGTCCCACGGCGTGCCAGCCAGTTCCCGCACCAGGAAATCGATCATCACCCGCACCTTGGCGCTCAGATGGCGCCGGCTCGGGTAGACGGCCAGCACGTCCATGTCCGGCAGGTGGTAGTCGGGCAGCACGCGCTGCAGGCGGCCGGCGCGCAGGTCGGCGCCGACCAGGAAGGCTGGCTGCCAGATGATGCCCAGCCCGCCGAGGGCGGCGGCGCGCGCGGTGTCGCCGTTATTGGTGTGCATGACGCAGCGCACCTTGACGGTATGGGCCGCGCCGCCGGCGTCCAGCATTTGCCATTCGTCGGCGCCGGTGGCGTAGCTGTAACCGATGCAGTCGTGCCGCAACAGGTCGGCCGGCGTTTGCGGCATGCCGTGCTGCTGCAGGTAATCGGGGGCGGCGCACAGCACATTGCGCGAGGTGGCCAGCTTGCGCGCCACGTTGGAGGCTGAACCGGCGCGCGAGATGCGCACCGCCATGTCGTAGCCTTCCTCGACAATGTCGACCACGCGGTCGATCAGCGATACGTCGAGCTGCACCTCGGGATACAGGCGCATGAATTTGGGCCACAGCGGCGCCAGATGCAGCACGCCAAAGCTGAGCGGGGCGTTAATCCGCAGCACGCCGTGCGGTTGCAGCGCGGCCGAGGACACAATGGCTTCCGCCTCGGCCACATCGTCGAGGATGGCCTTGGCGCGGATAAACAGGGCTTCGCCGCTGGACGTCAGCGACATTTTGCGCGAGCTGCGGTTCAGCAGCCGGGTTTGCAGATGCGATTCAAGATCGCTGATGTAACGGGTGACATTGGCGGGGGAGGTATCAAGCGCTTCGGCGGCACGGGAGAAACCATCGCGCTTGACAACTTCTACGAACACTTCCAGTGCACGCAGGCGGTCCATAGGGGCGGCTAGTGCGCCACGTAGTTGGCCGTTGCCGCTTCCTTGATCACGCGGCTGGCGCTGTTGTCGTGCGCCATGCCGACCAGTCCGACTGCAGCCTGGGCGTCGCCGGCACTGGCGGCGCGTTCAAACAATTCCATCGCTTCGCGGCGCTTGGCCGGATCGGACAAGTAGCGCAGGGCCAGTTCGCGCTGAGCGACCGGCGAACCCTGGTCGGCCCATTCCTGCAGGCGGCGTTCGGCGGCGAGGTGGCCGGTGGGGCCAATTTGCATGGCGGCAGCTTCAATCACAGTCGGGGAGGGGATGGCGTCTTCCCGGGCCTGGCAGGCAATCAGGGCGCCGACCAATACCAGCAGCGAAGATAACAACACACCAGACTTGTTGAATAAATCCATAAATTAAACACCCTTGATTAAAACAAATGCCACATGACCTGGCCGGTCACGATGCGTTGCACCATTATACTTGCAGTGAAGCAAATTGTCTAATACGCAATGGCGAAAATTCAGCCAACCGCTTGTCTGGCTCAGTTATACAGTGGTGGCGATATTAGCATGAAGATTTTACGCCGCACTGACGTACATGACTCGTGCGGGTAACAATTGTAACCATTCGTTAATGCCAAGAATTTAAGTGCAGAAAGGGATTTGCTGTGCAGTGCAGCAAATCCCGGATTTCATAAATCGTGAAGGATGGGGAGGGGGTCAGGCTGGGTTACGCTGCAACCACGCATCGGCGTCGCGTAATACCAATTGATATTCCGACTCCAGCGCGGCAAACAGGGCGGGGATGGTGTCCATGTTTTGCTCGGCGATAGCTTTTTCCAACGCCAGCGAGGCCGCCACCAGGCGCTTGGCCCCCAGCGTGCCGATCGAGCCGCGCAGGCTGTGGAAAATCTTGCCGGCGTCCTGCAGACGCTGTTCGCGCAGGGCGGCGCCGGCCAGTTCGAACGGCGCCATGCCGGGCGCGCAGGCGTCGCGCACGATCTTGCTGACGACGGCACGCGCCTTATCGTCGTTGCCCATATATTTCAGCAGGGTGTCTACTGAGAAAATACCCTCTTCACTCATGTGTTGCTCCAGGACAGGTTGTCTTTATCCTATCACACGCCGCCTGCGGCCCGCGCCGGTTACTGTTGCCCATCGTGAAATTGCTGCGACAGGGTTTGCAAAGGCGCCGCGGACACCGCAGGCATGGCAACGCCGGGCGGCGCCGCCATCCGCACCGGCTTGCTACCGGTGTTGGTTGAATGCAACACATTGCCGTTGGTCTCGGGCGCGGCATCCCACAGCGGCGCCGTCAGCCCCTCGAACACGCTTTTGAGCTGATGGCCCCAGGTGTTGCGGATCATCTGGAAATACTCGTTGCGCTCATCGATGGTGACAAAGTGGGTGACCGCCAGCCTGCCGCTCTCGTACACCAGCAAGTCCAGCGGCAGGCCGACCGAGACGTTGGAGCGCAGGGTGGAATCCATGGAAATCAGCGCGCACTTGGCGGCATCGTCCAGCGAGGTGGCCGGCGTCACCACGCGGTCGATGATGGGCTTGCCGTACTTGGCCTCGCCGATCTGGAAATAGGTGTTTTCGTCGTGCGCTTCGATGAAGTTGCCGGCCGAGTAGACCTGGAACAGGCGGCAGCGCTCACCCTTGATCTGGCCGCCGAAAATAATGCTGACATTGAACTCGATCCCGAACGCCGACAGCGATTGGGCGTCGCGCGCATGCACCTGCCGCACCGCCTCGCCCAGCAGGCGCGCAGCCTCGTACATATTGGGCGCGTTCCAGATGCTGTGGCCGTCCTCGGTCTTGAGTTCGGACAGCAACTGGCGGATCGATTGCGAAATTGACAAATTCCCGGCTGTCATCATGACCATCATGCGGTCGCCGGGGATTTCAAACACACTCAGCTTGCGGAAAGTGCCGACCTGGTCCACACCTGCATTGGTGCGCGAATCGGAAAGAAACACCAGCCCGGCATTCAGGCGCATGCCCACACAATAAGTCATCGTTGCTCAATCTTGATTTGAAGTAGGCCCTATTTTACTGCGGCACGATGTGCACGTCGACGCTGAGCGACTCGGTGCCGCCGCCGCGCCGCACGCCGCGCACCGGGGCGGCGCTGTCGTAGTCGCGGCCGATGGCCAGCCGGCAGTAGGCATCCGTCATCAGGCGTGCGTGGGTGACGTCGATGCTGATCCAGCCGCTGTAATCCTTGTCGTCGACCCAGGCGTCGACCCAGGCGTGGCTGGCGGCGTGGTCGCTGTTTTCCGGATCGATATAACCCGAGACATAGCGCGCCGGAATGCCGTGCGCATGGCAGCAGGCCAGGAACAGGTGGGCATGATCCTGGCAAACGCCCTGGCCCAGCGCCAGCGCGTCGCTGGCCGTGGTATCGACGGCGGTCGCACCGCTTTGATACCGGACCGCACCAAAAATGTGCTCGGCCAGGCACATCAGGTCGCGCGAGGTGGCGGTGCCGTCCGGCAGGCAGGAGGCGGCCAGCTCCAGCACGCCGGGCGTGGCGGCGGTCAGGCGGGTCGGCACGGTGAAGATCAGCGGCGACAGCGTGTCGCCGTTGGGCACCCGGCCGCGGTCCGGCGCCGTGGTCTCGATCACGCCGCTGGCGACGATGGCCAGCGCCTGGTGCGGCGCATCCATGGTCATCATGTGCGACAGATTGCCGTAGGCGTCGGTATAGGCGTGCACATGGCCGGGGGTGGACAGTTGCCAGGACAGCACATGCTGCTGGGCCTCCACCCGCGGCGTCAGGTGCAGTTGCTGGATGGTGTAGGCCAGCGGCAGGCTGTAGGTGTAGCGGGTTTCATGCCGTATGGTCAGTTGCATTGCTCTGCCTTTCGTTCAAGCTGCCAGCGGCACCAGGAAATCGCGGCTGACGCGGTTGCCCAGTTCGTAGATATCGGCCAGGAAGCGGGTCAGCGTGTCGTGCAAGCCGTCCGCCAGGATGTCCTCGATCTTGCCGAACTGGAGTTGGGCGCGCAGGCGGCCGGCAAAGCGTTCGGTATCGGCCGACACGTCGTTGCGCACTTCGTGCAGATTCTGCACCACTTCATCCATGCAGGCTAACAGCGAACGCGGCATGTCGGCGCGCAGCATCAGCAGCTCGGCAATGCGGGCCGGCGTGATGACGTCGCGGTAGACCTTGCGGTAAATCTCGAAGCCGGACACCGAGCGCAGCATCGCGCCCCAGTAGTAGAAGTCGCGCTGGCTCATGCTTTCGCCGCTTTCCGGCGCGCCGCTATGGTATTTGACGTCGAGGATACGGGCGGTGTTGTCGGCCCGCTCCAGGAAGGTCCCCAGGCGGATGAAATGCACGGCCTCGTCGCGCAGCATGGTGCCCAGCGTGACGCCGCGCGACAGGTGGGAGCGGTACTTGACCCACTCGAAGAACTTGCTGGGATCGGTTTCCAGCAAATCGCTTTTCAGGCGGCGCTGCATGTCCAGCCAGGTCTGGTTCTGGATTTCCCACACTTCCGTGGTCAGCGTGCCGCGCACGGCGCGGGCATTCTCGCGCGCCGCCGTCAGGCAGGCCACGATGGACGAGGGATTGCCCGGATCGCGCACCATGAAATCGATGACTTCGCGGCCCTCCAGCGACTGGTATTTCTGGTCGAAGGCGTATTGCAGCTCGGAGATGCCGAGCAGGGCGCGCCAGCCCTGGGCGTTTTCCTCGTCGGACTGCGGCAGCATGGAGGTTTGCACGTTCACGTCCAGCATGCGGGCGGTGTTTTCGGCGCGTTCGGTGTAGCGGGCCATCCAGAACAAATGGTCGGCGGTTCGGCTCAGCATGATTTATCTCTCCAGTATCCAGGTATCTTTGGTGCCGCCGCCCTGCGACGAATTCACCACCAGCGAGCCTTCCTGCAGCGCCACGCGGGTCAGCCCGCCCGGTACCATGGAAATCGTTTTTCCGGACAGGACGAACGGCCGCAAATCGATGTGGCGCGGGGCGATGCCGTTTTCCACATAGGTCGGGCAGGCCGACAGGGCCAGCGTGGGCTGGGCGATGTAGCCGTCCGGCCGGGCGATCAGGCGCTGGCGGAAGTCTTCGATCTGCGCCTTGGTCGAGGCCGGGCCGACCAGCATGCCGTAGCCGCCGGCGCCGTGCACTTCTTTCACCACCAGATCCGGCAGGTTGGCCAGCGTGTAGGCCAGATCTTCCTTTTTCCTGCACTGGTAGGTCGGCACATTGTTCAGCACCGGCTCTTCCGACAAATAAAACTTGATCATGTCCGGCACGTAGGGATAGATCGACTTGTCGTCCGCCACGCCGGTGCCGATGGCGTTGGCCAGCGTGACGCGGCCGGCGCGATACACCGACAGCAGGCCCGGCACGCCGAGCGAGGAATCCGGCCGGAAGGCCAGCGGATCGAGGAAATCGTCGTCCAGCCGGCGGTAAATCACGTCCACCCGCTTGGGGCCGCGCGTGGTGCGCATGAACACGGTGTTGTCGCTGACGAACAAGTCCTTGCCCTCGACCAGCTCCACGCCCATTTGCTGGGCCAGGAAGGCGTGCTCGAAGTAAGCCGAGTTGTACATGCCCGGCGTCATGACCACCACGGTCGGATCGTTGATGCCCATGGGGGCGACCGAGCGCAGGTTATCGAGCAGCATGTCCGGATAGTGGTCGACCGGGGCGATCTTGTTGCGGGCGAACAGTTCGGGGAACAGCCGCATCATCATCTTGCGGTCTTCCAGCATGTAGGAAACGCCGGACGGCACCCGCAGATTATCCTCCAGCACATAGAATTCGCCCTGGCCGGCGCGCACGATGTCGACCCCGGCAATGTGGGCGTAGATGTCCGACACCACGTTAATGCCCTGCATCTCCGGCCGGTACTGGGCATTCTTGTAGATTTGTTCGGCCGGGATGATGCCGGCCTTGATGATGTTCTGTTCGTGATAAATATCGTGAATGAACATATTCAGCGCCTTGACGCGCTGGACCAGCCCGGTTTGCAGCTGCTTCCATTCGGCCGCCGGGATGATGCGCGGGATGGTATCGAAAGGAATCAGCCGTTCGGTGCCGGCATCGTCGCCGTAGACGGCAAAGGTGATGCCGACGCGGCGGAACGTCAGGTCCGCTTCGGCGCGCTTGCGTTCTATGGTTTCCGCCGGCTGGCGCTGCAGCCAGCCGCAGAACTCGCGGTAGTGTTCACGTATCTCGGCGCTGGCAGTATGTGCCAGGCCGTCAGCAGTCATTTCATTGAAGAATTTGGCCATATCGAACATTCCCTGTTGAGCACGTTTATTCTTCTATCAAGAAGCGTGCCAGTGGAAATGCTCAGTTTTGGTGCAAAGCTTGCTGGCGGTAGCGTTCGATCTGGCCGGTGTCGCGCAAGCGTTTGATGACCTGCGCCAGCCGGGGCGCCAGCGCGGCATGCTTGCGGCTCAGGTAGGCATGGACCGGGCCGCGCTCCATCACCGCCACCTTGTGCACGTTGGCGTCGCGGAATTCCGGCCGCAGCAATAGCGGTTCAACCGTATCCTCGACGTCCACGTACAGATCGGAGCGGCCCAGCATCAGCTTGCGCAGGCCAGTTTCGGCGTTACGCACTTCGGTCAGATTGCCGGCCGGGACCACCGCCGCCAGCTTGCGGCTGATGATGGGATAGCCCAGCCGGTGCTCGACCCGGTAAGTGGTGTCGCGCAAGCTGTCATAGCCGCTGTTCAGCCTGATATCGGTGCGCGCGGCATAGACCGCGGTGTTGGTGATGAAGGTGGGCTCGGGAACCCGGATCAGGTTGGGATGGGTGTCCTGATATTCAAAGCCGCGCGCCAGTTCACCGTCGACATTGTCTGCGGCCGACTCGGCGGCGGCGCGGGCCGCGGGAAAGGTGCGGATTTCCAGCTCGATGCCGAGCTGCTGGAAGGCGTCGGTATAGATCAGCCGCAGCCAGCGGGCAGCGAAGCCCTCGGTATTGCTGACCAGGCTGGCCATGACGATACGGCTCGGTTCGTTAGCCCCGGCCATGCCTCCGGCAAGCGGAAGGAGGGCAAGGCCTGTGACGAATTGTCTGCGCCGCATTGCGTTTCCGGTCCTGAGTCATGTGACGCGGCCAGTATAACAACTTTATTTTGTCAGCTCGATTTGCCAGAAGCCGTTGGCGGCCTCGCTCTTGCGCGCCGCCAGCGCGGGCGGCAGGCTCAGTTTCAGGGCTTCCAGCCTGGCCGGGTCAACCAGCACGGTGGGCGTTTCCTGGCGCAGGATAGGCAGCACGTCCGGCTTGGTCCGGCGCTTGAGGATTTTCGCCGCCTGCACACCGGCCAGCTGGCCGACCTGACCGAAGTCGGCGCCGACGTACAGCGCCGCACCGGGCACGCGCACCATGGCCAGCGTGACCACCGGCACCTTGTTTTCGATGCCGAAGTCGCCCAGATCCATCGCAGCTTCGTAGCGGTGCAGGCCGTAGTAGACGTCCAGCGGCACGGCGAACATATCCACGCCGGCGGCATGCAGTTCTTTCAGCTTGGGGGCGATATGCTCGTTCTTGTTGACCAGCCGCGCGTTCACGTCCAGCCCCAGCGGCTTGCCCATGGCGGTGGCGGCCGCCACGTTGGCGACGCCATTTTCATCGTCGCTATGGACCATGCCGATGCGGCGCACATGAGGAAACACATCCTTCACCAGCCGCAGCGACGTGGTCATGTCGGTGTAGAGCGTTGAGCCGGTGGCGCCTTCGCCGGCATCCACCAGCGAAACGCAGCCGGCATCCTCCGGATTGGCGACGGCCGTGAACACCAGCGGAATGCGAGCCTCGGTCATCATGCCGCGCGCGTACTTGGTGGCCGGCGTGCCGATGGTCAGCACCAGATCCGGTTTGGCCTCGACGATGCGGGCGGCTTCGTGCCGGATGCGCATCAGCACGCCCAGCTTGCTCCAGAAGCCGCCGTTTTCGACGTCGAAATCTATGGTGGTCTTATGCAGGCTGAGGTTCTTGCCATCCACCAGACCACTCGATTGCAGCGACTTGAGGAAGCCGTTCAGCGCATCGCGATAGGGTTCGATATCGGTGACTTGCAACACCTCCACCTTGAAGACGCGCGTGTCGTCCATGGTTTCAGCGGGCAGTGGTTCAAAAGCGCGCGCGGGCAGGGCCGCGGCCAGCAGAAGGAGTACGAGTAGTTTGTGCATACGGCGATTAAACCAGAGAAGCCCGCCCGGCATGCCGGCTATCGCATGCCTTGGCGAGCCAATCTGTGCGCCGTATGGGCCAGCGTCAGATGTTGCCGATATTGCCGCTGCCCTTGCCGGTGGTGCTGCTATAGCCCGGATCGCTTTGCAGGCTGCCGCTGGAGCTGCCCATCACGCTGCCGGTGGAGGTGACGCCGCCGGGCACGCTCTGGCGGGTGCCATAGAAGCTGTGCAGCTGGGTGTTGAATTCGGTGCTGGCCATGTCGGGCCAGTCATCCTTGTCAAAGCCGGGCGCATTTTTCAGGTGCTCCTTGGACACGTCCAGCAGGAAGCGCTTGTTGACGGTGTCCAGTTCCAGCGCCTGCCATGGCACGGCAAACAGCTTGTCGCCCATGCCCAGCCAGCCGCCGAAGGACAGCACGGCATAGGCCACCTGGCCATTGCGCATGTCCAGCATGATTTCCTTGATATCGCCGAGGTCTTCATCCTGGCGGTTGTAGACATCCTCGCCGATCAGCGTATCCGCGCCCATCAGACGCGGGCCGGGGCCGGTGGTGTCGTCGTTGCTGTAAATGCCGTAGGTATCGCGGTCTAGATAGCTCATGATGGTCTCCAAATGGTTGGTGGTGTCCCGCGCCACGCGACGCGGTGACTTTCCACATCATGCTGGCGCTACGACGGCAGAGGTATAGGTGCGCATGCGGTGTGGCTGTAGGACATGGCTTAGTTCCGCGGGAACCTAGTGGTACACTATCGCCCTCGTTCATTTGGAAGATAAAAATGCAGTCCCCCGCCGAACTCCGCGCCCGCGCGCTGCAATGCCTGATTGAGCCCGATCCCGCAGCCAAGGTGGCGGCGGTGTATGCGTTGGCGGCGGCGTCGCAGGAGGGCGCTTGCGTGCCGGATCCGCAAGCGGCGCTGACCTCGTCGGCGGCGATTCCCGGCCGGCCGGACAAGCCGGAGCTGGTGCCGCCGCTGCAAGTGGGCCGGCGCGCCATGAATACGCCGGAAGGCCGCGCCATGCTGATCCACGCGCTGGCGCACATCGAATTCAACGCCATCAATCTGGCGCTGGACGCGGTGTGGCGTTTCCCGGACCTGCCGGCCGCGTACTACACCGACTGGCTGCAAGTGGCGCGCGAAGAGGCGTATCACTACTCGCTGTTGCAGGCGCATCTGCAGCGGCTGGGTTACAGCTACGGCGATTTCATCGCCCACGACAGTTTGTGGGAAATGGTCGAACGCACCTGCGGCGACGTGCTGGCGCGCATGGCGCTGGTGCCGCGCACGCTGGAGGCGCGCGGCCTCGACGCCAATCCACCGCTGCGCGCCAAGCTGGCGCAGGCCGGCGACAAAGAGGCCGCGGCCATTCTGGACATCATCCTGCGCGACGAGATCGGCCACGTGGAGATCGGCAACCGCTGGTATGGCTATCTGTGCCGCCGGCGCGGACTGGAGCTGATTTCCACCTACGCCGGGCTGGCCCGTCTATACCGCGCGCCCACGCCACGCGGCCCGTTCAACCTCGAAGCGCGGCGCCAGGCCGGCTTTACCGAAGGTGAACTGCAGGCACTCCAAAATAACAAGGCCACCGAAGTGCTAACAAAATAACAATATGCTACAGTGTCCCCATTGACCGCATCTGGTAAAACGGAGGGGATGATGGCAGCGGATTTCGATCTGAAAATCCATCGGGGCGAAGGCATGGCCCTGCTGGCAATGAACTGGCATGGCGACGCGCCACCCAACGATTTTGTCGGTTTCGCGATCGAATACCGCGAGCCCGGCGGCAATCGTTATTTTCCGGTCAAGAACCGGTTGGCCTTCCGCAACGGCGACGGCAATCTCAATCCCAACACGCTGGCGACGACGTTATCGCCGATCCAGAAATTCCGCTGGGTCCACTTCCCGCGCAATGCCGATCTGCCAGGCAACTTCAATTATCGCGTCACGCCCGTGTTCATGGACGCCAACGGCGCGCTGAGCTACGGCGAGGCGCGGCTGGAGGACGTTGTTCTGGCCAGCGAAACCTATCCTGGCAAGCTGAATGTCGCCTTCACGCGCGGCTTTGTGTCGTCGCAGGCCTTCGTCGACAAGTACCAAAAGTTCGGCCCGATCTCGGAGCTATTGCCGGCCAAGGCCGCCGATGGGCTGGCGTTCGAGCCCACCCATCCCAAGGCTGCGGAAGCGCTGGCGTGGATGGGCTTTGAGGCGCGCGCCGCGATCCTCGCCACGCTGGACAAGGCCATCGCCGATCCGGGCGCCAAAGTCAGCTTCATCGCCTACGACCTGAATCTGCCGGAAATCGTCGAGCGACTGGAGCAATTGGGCACGCGCCTGCGCGTCATCATCGACAATAGCGACGAGCACGGCGCGCCAGACAGCGCCGAGACGACGGCCGAGACCCGCTTGATCGCCTCCGCCGGCCCCGGCAATGTGCTGCGCCAGAAAATGGGCAAGCTGCAGCACAACAAGATGATCGTGGTAGATGGCGCCAACGCGCAGATCGTGGTCTGCGGCTCCACCAACTACAGCTGGCGCGGCTTCTTCGTCCAGGCCAACAACGCCATGGTCCTGGAGGGCAGGCAGCCGGTGGAGGTGTTCGGCGCCGCGTTCGACCAGTACTGGGCGAACGCGGTGCAGGGTTTCAGCACCTCCAGCTGCGCCGAATGGATACCGCTGGACCTGGGCGCACTGGATCTGCAAGTCACCTTTTCGCCGCACAGCGACACCAACGCCAGGCTGGCCGAAATCGCCGCCGACATGCGAACGGCCGAATCGAGCGTACTGTACTCGCTGGCCTTCCTGTACCAGACCACGGGGGCAATACGCCAGGCAGTCCATGACCTGACCGCTGACTCCAACATTTTCGTGTACGGGATTTCGGATCGCAAAGTAGGGGGCCTCGACGTCCAGAAACCTGACGGCAATGTCGATCCGGTGTATCCGGACGTGCTGGCGGGCGACGTGCCGGCGCCGTTTTCCGAGGAACCGGTGGGCGGCGGCGGCACGCGCATGCACCACAAATTCGTGGTGCTGGACTTCGACAAGCCCACCGCCCGCGTATATCTCGGCTCATATAATTTTTCCCCGCCGGCCGATACCGCCAACGGCGAGAATCTGCTGCTGGTAAAGGACCGGCGCGTGGTCACGTCCTATATGGTGGAGGCGCTGCGCATTTTCGATCACTATCATTTCCGCATCGCGCAACGCAACGCCGCGCTGGCGCAACGGGAACTGGTACTGAAGCGCCCGCCCGCCACCGCCAACGAACGGCCGTGGTGGTACGAGGACTATCACGATCCGCGCAAGATCAAGGACCGGAAATTGTTCAGCAGTTGAAGCGGAGGCCGCCTGCGATGCGAGCGCCGGCGGGGCACGGCTGGCCCACCAGTGTGCCGAGCCCGGATATCAATCGACTACCCTGCCGCTGGCGGAACGTTTCCTGAGGCGTTGCCGGCCCAGCACTAGTCCGGTCATGCTTGACATGGCACCCAATACGCACAGCGACGCCACCATGACATCCCACAGTGGCGGTGGATCAAGGTCGTCAGGCTTACCGCACTCCGCCGACAAGCGGAAGGGCACCATTCACGTGTCGGCGGGCATTTTACATGCAAATAGGGCGCCGCTGTAAATAGTGACAGTTTCGCCAGCCGCCGGAAAAGCGTCCAATGACAACATCGACAACGGATGTATCTGGACCAACTTGGGGGCTGGCATGAATGTAATCGCGGGACACACTGGCGCACTTCCGACCGCACTGTATTCGGAAGTGGCCCGCTATCGCCACAGGGTGTTTATCGAGACCCTGGGCTGGGATTTAAAAACTTGCAATGGCGAAGAGCTCGACCAGTTTGACCGTCCCGACACCGTGTACGTGGTGTCGCAGGACGACCAGGGCCAGGTCAACGGCTGTGCGCGCCTGCTGCCCAGCACCCGTCCCTATCTGCTGGGGGACGTGTTTCCGGAACTGATGGCCGGCCTGCCGGTGCCGTGCAGCCCCGATGTATGGGAGCTGTCGCGCTTTGCCTCGGTGGACTTCAACAGCCGCACCACCTCGGCGCT
>Ga0102587_1000375_pt1 | contig 48786 bp, 52 predicted proteins | sample AraplaF_Col_mTSA_FD_76853 | JGI IMG/M metagenome (GOLD analysis project Ga0102587, IMG submission 76853) | Arabidopsis root microbial communities from the University of North Carolina, USA - plate scrape MF_Col_mTSA (SPADES assembly) (version 2) | ecosystem: Host-associated > Plants > Roots >... | reverse complement strand
GCGTGGCTCCTGACAGACCCGCATGATGTGTATCAGCGGGTCTGTGTGTTTTTGGAAACACGGCAGGCAAGCGGCGCTCACTGCCAAGCCCCGTTGCAACGTGTTGTCCCCGTGCGTATTTTGCTTCGATCAGAAATTTCAGCCACGTTCAAGTCCTTGTAGCAGCTGGGCCCCACATGCAAACGCACCACCCCGATTTCATGGTTTTTACCGGCAATGCCAATCCGAGCATGGCCTCCGAGATTGCCCAGAACCTGGGTATTTCGCTGGGCGCGGCCCACGTGGGACGTTTTTCGGATGGTGAAGTCACCGTCGAGATCCAGCAGAACGTGCGGGCTCGCGATGTGTTCGTGGTGCAGTCGACCTGCGCGCCGACCAACGACAACCTGATGGAATTGCTGATCATGGTCGACGCGCTGAAACGGGCTTCGGCCGAGCGCATCGCCGCGGTAATCCCGTATTTCGGCTACGCGCGGCAGGACCGCCGCCCGCGTTCGGCGCGTGTGCCCATCACGGCCAAAGTTGTGGCCAACATGCTTCAGGCCGTGGGCGTGTCGCGTGTCCTGACGATGGACCTGCATGCCGACCAGATACAGGGCTTTTTCGACATTCCGGTCGACAACATTTATGCGTCGCCGGTGCTGCTGGGTGATTTGCGGCAGAAAAATTACGCCGACCTGATGGTCGTTTCGCCCGACGTGGGCGGCGTGGTGCGCGCCCGGGCGCTGGCCAAGCAGCTGGGCTGCGACATGGCCATCATCGACAAACGCCGCCCCAAGGCGAACGTGTCGGAAGTGATGCATGTGATCGGCGACATCGAAGGCCGCAACTGCGTGATCATGGACGACATGATCGACACGGCCGGCACGCTGGTCAAGGCGGCTGAGGTGCTCAAGGAGCGCGGCGCCAAGAAGGTTTACGCCTATTGCACGCACCCGATTTTTTCGGGCCCGGCCATAGACCGCATCGCCAAGGGCGACGCGCTCGATGAAGTGGTGATCACCAACACCATTCCGCTGAGCCCAAATGCCGTTGGTTGCACAAAGATTCGCCAGCTTTCCGTGGCGCCGCTGATCGCTGAAACCATACAGCGCATCGCCAAGGGAGAGTCTGTCATGAGTTTGTTTTCGGACCAGGACAACCTGTTCTGATCTGAAACAAAAAAGTAGCTGCCCTCGCCTCATGATGTTCATGGGGCAAAAGTAGCCATTCAAGGCAATTGCCTTAAACCAGAACGAGACTGGTCGCGGTCCGTTCTTTTATTGGAGTCAGTTATGAAATTCGTCGCTTTTGAGCGCGCAAAGCAGGGCACGGGTGCGAGCCGCCGTCTCCGCATCACCGGCCGCACGCCCGGTATTGTTTACGGTGGCACTGGTGAACCCACGCTGATCGAAATCGATCACAACGCCTTGTTCCACGCCATCAAGAAAGAAGCCTTCCATGCTTCCATCCTCGAGATGGAACTGGGCGGAAAAGAACAAAAAGTTCTGCTGCGCGACCTGCAAATGCACCCGTACAAGCAGCAGATCCTGCACATCGACTTCCAGCGCGTTGAAGCCAAGACCAAGATGACCGTCAAGGTGCCTGTGCACTACAGCGGTGAAGAAGAGTCCCCAGCCGTCAAGGCCGAAGGCTGCCTGGTCAACCACGTGCTGACCGAGCTGACCATCTCCTGCTTCCCGGCCGATATCCCCGAATTCATCGCCGTCGACCTGAGCGGCCTGAAAAAGGGCTCGTCGCTGCACATCAAGGACATCACGCTGCCAAAGGGCGTGAAGTTTGTCGCCAAGGGCCAGGACAACCCGGTTCTGGTGTCGGTGTCCGCAGTGTCCGAAGAAGCCGAGGCCGATGCCGCAGCAGCCGCTGCCGCCGCCGCACCGGTGGACCCGAAAGCTGCCAAGGCCGCTGCCGCCAAGGAAGCCAAAGCCGGCGCCAAGGCTGACGCCGCCAAGCCTGCAGCCAAGAAGTAATCCACTTCGCGCGCAAGCCTGAAAAGGCCCACGGCCCTTGTTCCCTTGCGGGACAAGGGCCGTTTTTCTTGGCCGCCCTCCCCTGGCAAGGCGCCGCAGGCTCGCCCCCTAGAATTGGGCGATGGAAATTTCCGCATGATCAAATTATTTGTTGGCCTGGGCAACCCTGGCCCTGAATACGAAGCCACGCGCCACAACGCCGGCTTCTGGTGGATAGACGCCCTCTCGCGCGAGCTCAAGGCGCCGCTGAGCCTGGACAAAAGCTACCACGGCCAGGTCGCCCGCACCACGGTGAACGGCCAGAACGTCTGGTTGCTCAAGCCGCTGACCTTTATGAATGTGTCGGGCAAGTCGGTCGCGGCGCTGGCGCGCTTCTTCAAGGTCGCGCCCGAAGAAGTGCTGGTGGCCCACGATGAAATGGACATCGTGCCCGGCCAGGTCAAGCTCAAGTTCGGCGGCAGCCACGCCGGCCACAACGGCCTGCGCGACATCCATGCGCAGCTGGGCACACCCGACTACTGGCGCCTGCGCATAGGCGTGGGCCACCCGGGCGTGAAGGCCGAAGTGGTCAACTGGGTGCTGAAAAAGCCCTCGGCCGAACACCGCATCGCCATTGAAGACTGCATCGCGCGCTGCCTCAAGGCCGTGCCGGAGCTGCTCAAGGGCGAGATGGAAAAGGCGACAATGATGATCCACACCAGCACGCCGCCGCGGCCCAAACCGCCGCGCAAGCCCGTCGAGCCCGCCTCCGAAGACTGAGGGGCCAAGCCCCTATCGACCTAGCGGGCCGTGATGATGGGAATGACGGCCTGCAGGCGCTGGTATTTTTCCCACAGGGTTTCCCGCGTTTCGATGTGCTGCGGGTTGATGGGAATGCAGGCCACGGGGCAAACCTGCACGCACTGCGGTTCGTCGAAATGACCCACGCATTCGGTGCATTTGTGCGGGTCGATCTCGTAGATCTCCTTGCCCAGGTAGATCGCCTGGTTGGGGCATTCGGGCTCGCAGACGTCGCAGTTGATGCATTCGTCGGTGATCATCAAGGCCATATCAGCCCCCTTTACCCGCGTTGGAACCCTGGTGGGCGGCCGCCAGGGCAGCCGCCACCGCAGGGCTCACCATCTGGGCAACGTCGCCGCCCAGCTTGCTGATCTCGCGCACCAGCGTGCTGCTGATGCACTGCAGCGGCGCGTCGGGCAGCAGGAACACGGTTTCCACTTCCGGCCGCAGCTTGCGGTTCATGGCCGCCATCTGGGCTTCGTAGTCAAAGTCGGTGATGTTGCGGATGCCGCGCACCACGGCCGAGGCCTTTTGCATTGCGCAAAAATCCATCATCAGGCCGTCAAAGGGCAGCACGCTCACGCCGGCAATACCTTCAGTCGCGGCCTTCACCTGGGCCACGCGCTGCTCCAGCGAGAACAAGGTTTTCTTGTGGTGGGCCACGGCCACGGCGATGACGAGCCGGTCGAACAGCCCCGCCGCGCGGCGCACCACGTCGTCATGGCCCAGTGTGAAGGGGTCAAACGTGCCGGAATAGACAGCGATGCGGGGGGTAGCCATAGGGGGAATTATGCCCGCCCCCGCCTTTTCCCCAGTGTGGGTAGCACTGTAACCACGAGGCAGGCAAGGCCGCGGGATTCAGGTCGCCCCGGCCAGCAAATGAAAATTCACGGCGCCGGCCTTGCCGCTGCGATGCACCCGCAAGCCCAGCGGCAGTAATTCCTCGTCGCTCCAGGCTTTGGGCGCCTCCAGGTAAACCAGTCCGGTCGGGCCTATGGCCCGGGCGGCGGCCTGCAACGCGGATTCGAAAAGCGTGGATTCAAAGGGCGGATCCAGCAGCACCAGTTGCAGGCTGCCCGGGGCCGTGCGCTTCAAGGCGCTCAGCCCGTCCCCGCGTTCGATGCGGCACATATCGGCCTTGAGCCTGGCCTGCACCGCCTTGAGCTGCAGCGCCAGGGCCGGGTCCTGCTCGCACAGCAGCACGTCGGCCGCGCCGCGCGAAGCGGCCTCAAAACCCAGCGCACCCGTGCCGGCGAACACGTCCATGCAGCGCCAGCCCGTCAGGTCCTGGCCCAGCCAGTTGAACAGCGTTTCGCGCACGCGGTCGGGCGTGGGGCGCAGGCCGGGCTTGCTGGGCACCGGTAGCTTGCTACGTTTGTAGAGCCCGCCGATGATGCGGATTTCGCCGGGAGGCACGGTCTTGCGGCCCACCACCTTGCCGCCCTTGGGTTTTGCCCCGGCGGTTTTGGCGAGGGTGGATGCGGTGTATTTCATGGCGCGGCGCCCAGGATCAAGGTCACCATTTTCTCGGGCTGCAGCTTGCGCGCGAAGGCCGCCTTGATGTCGGCCACCGTCACCTTGTCCACCTGCTGCGTCCAGGTGTCCAGGTAATCGAGCGGCAGGCCGTTCCAGGCGATGCTGGCGATGTTGTCCAGCAGCTTGCGGTTGCTGTCGATGCGCAGCGCAAAACCGCCTACCAGGTTGTCCTTGGCGTCCTTCAGTTCAGCCTCGGTGGGGCCTTTGGCGACAAAGTCCTTGACCACCTCGCGCACCAACGCCACGGCCTGGTCGGCCTGGTCGGGCCGCGTCTGCAGGCCCACGGTGAAGCTGCCGGCGTGCAGGCCGGGCGAAAAATAGCTGTAGACGCCGTAAGTCAGCCCCCGCTTTTCACGCACTTCCCGCGTCAGGCGCGAGACAAAACCACCGCCGCCCAGGATGTAGTTTCCGACGGTCAGCGCGAAATAATCGGGGTCGTCGCGCTTGAAGCCGGGCTGGCCCATCAGCACGTGGGCCTGGGCTGAATCAAAGGGAATGCGTTTTTCCTCGGCCTGGGCCAGCGGCGCCACCTCGGGCACCTGCGGCATGGGCGGCAGGCTGGCGCACGGCACCTGCGGCAGGCGCGACAGCAGGCGCGCCGCGATCGCATCGGCCTGCGCGCGCGTCACCGCGCCCACCATGCTGACGCGCGCGCGGCAGGCCACCACGCCTGCGCTGTAGAAAGCGCGCATGTCGGCGATGCTGATGCGCGCCAGCGTCGCTTCGGTCACCTCATAGCCGTAGGGATGCGTGCCGTACACCGCCTTCGCATAGGCGCGGGCAATGATGCTGCCGGGACGGGTGTAGGACTCCTTGAGCGATGCCACCATGCGCTCGCGTTCGCGTTGCCAGATGGCGCCGGGAAAGGACGGCTCGGCGATCTGGCGAGCCGCGAGCGCAACGGCCTTGTCGAGCAGTTCCGGATCGGTCAGCGAGCGCAGCGAAAAACCCAGGCGCTCACCCGTGGCGCTGACGCCGAACTGCGCGCCCAGGTCGGCCCAGGCCTCGCTGAGCGCATTCTCGTCCATGGCGGGTTCGCCGTTTTTGGCTTCCAGGCCTTTGTCCAGCATGGTCATGGTCATGCTCGCCAGGCCCGCCTGGGCGGCCGGGTCGCGCCGGGTGCCGGCGTCGAAATCGACCTGCACATCGAGCATGGCGATGGCCGGGCTTTCGACCAGGTAAACCTGCGCGCCCCCGGGCTGCGTCCATTGCTGGATGGGGATGGCCGCGCCGGCCGTTGCCTGCAGGCACAGGCAAACAAAGCCGGCAGCCCAGAGGATGAGAGGGCGCTTGGCCCTGTATGTCGTGGCGATGGTCATGGGGATTCGGGTTATCGGGTTCAGGAGCCGTCGCCATGGCGAATGGGGAGCGCCGGCTTGCGGGGTTTGCGATTGGGGTCCGCGGGCTGCGGCAGCAGGGTGACCAGCGTCATCTGGTCGTCGCTGAAGTATTTGGCAGCCACCGCCTGCACTTCGGCGGCCGTGACGCGGCGCAGGCCGGCAATCACACGTTCGCTGCCGTCCAACGGCAAGCCCTGTATCCAGTTGGAGCCCAGCTCGCGCGCCTGGCTGAACACGGAATCGAGCTTGTAAATCTCGCCGGCCACCCATTGGGTCTTGACGCGCTTGAGTTCCGCCTCGCTCACGCCCTCGCGCGCCACCAGGGCGACTTCCCGGCGCAAGGCCTCGGCCACCTGCTGCGTGGTCTTGCCGTCCGCGGGAACGCCGTCCAGCACAAACAGCTGCGGCCCGCGCCCCATCAGGCCGTTGGAGGCCCCGGCGCCGTCGGACAGCCGGTTGTCGCCCTGCCCCAAGGCGCGCTCAAGGCGCGCGCCGCCATAGCCGTCGAGCACCGCGGCCAGCACGGTCAGGGCCAGCGCCTCGCGGCTGCCCGCCGCCGTCGGCGAAGCCGGTGCGCCGGCGACCGGGTCCGCGAGATCGGCCGGCTCCAGCTTGGGCACCTTGAAGGACATGCTCACGTAAGCCTGGCTGGCCGGGGCCTTGTAGTCCAGGCGGCGCGGGCCGTCCTGCTCAGGCTCCGTGCGGGGCTTGCGCTCGGGCACAGGCCGCGCGGAGATGCCGCCGTAGTATTTCTCAACCAGTTTTCTGACCTGGGCGACCTCCACGTCGCCCGCCACCACCACGGCCGCATTGGCCGGCACATACCATCGCCGGTAGAAATCGCGCACGTCGGCCGGCGTCATGGCGTCCAGGTCGCTCATCCAGCCAACGACGGAGCGCCGGTAAGGCGAGGCCAGGAAGGTCACGGCCGTGCCCTGCTCGTGGAGCATGGCACGCGGCGAATCCTCGGTGCGCAGGCGGCGCTCCTCCTTGACCACCTCGATCTCACGTTTGAATTCCTCGTCGGGCCACTGCATGTGGGCAAAGCGGTCGGCCTCCAGCCGCATCACCTCCTCCAGCTTGCCGGCCGGAATCTGCTGGTGATAGCCGGTGTAGTCGCGCGTGGTGAAGGCGTTGTCGCGTCCGCCCAGCGCGGCAACCCGTTTGGAAAAATCGCCGGGCTTCACCGTGGGTGTGCCCTTGAACATCATGTGCTCCAGCGCATGGGCCACACCCGAGGTGCCGTCCACTTCGTCCATGGAGCCTACCCGCACCCACAGCATGTGGGCCACTGTGGGCGCGCGGTGGTCGGGTTTGACAATCACCGTGAGGCCGTTGGCCAGCGTGAATTTCTCCACCACAGGCGCCGGGGCGGGCGCCTGCGCAACCGCGGCGCCGGCCAGGCACAGAGCCAGCAAGGCGGCGGGGGCTCGGGAAAGGCGAAAAACGGGGCTTGGAAGGGGTACTGGGTAGGTCAAAAGGGCTTGCCTGGGGTGTTTCATAGAATAGCTCTGTGGCGCCGCACGTTGCCCCGCAACGGTGCAACAGCTCACTAGGACTCGCAAGCATACCCAATGTTCAGTTTTTTCAAGAAAAAATCCCCCCCTCCCGCCGCCGTGCCTTCCACGGCGCCGCCCGCGCCGGCGGCAGACGCCGTTCCTGCGCCGGTACCCGGGGGTGGATTGATAGGCAGCGCGCTGGTCACCCCCATCGCCATGCCGGCCCCCGGCGCCGTCCCGCCGGAACGCGAGCGCTGGCTCGGCAAGCTGCAGGCCGGCCTGCGCAAAACCGGCTCCAGCATCTCAACGGTATTCACCGGCAGCCGCATCGACGACGCGCTGTACGAAGACCTTGAAACCGCGCTGCTGATGGCCGACGCGGGGACCAAAGCCACCGAACACCTGCTGGCCGACGTCAAGCGCCGCGTGCGCGAAGGCGGCATGACGCACCCTGTCGCCGTCAAGAACGCGCTGGTGGACGCCATCGCACAACTGCTCAAGCCGCTGGAGCAGCCGCTGGTGATAGGCCAGTACCAGCCCACGGTGATCATGGTCACTGGCGTGAACGGCGCCGGCAAGACCACCTCCATCGGCAAGCTCACGCGCCACCTGGCCACCGAAGGCGCCTCGGTGCTGCTGGCGGCGGCCGACACCTTTCGCGCGGCGGCGCGCGAGCAGCTCAGCGTCTGGGCCGACCGCAACACCGTCGAGATCGTGAGCCAGGAAGGGGGCGACCCGGCCGCCGTGAGCTTTGACGCCGTGAGCGCCGGCAAGGCCCGCGGCAAGGACGTGGTGCTGGTCGACACGGCCGGCCGCCTGCCCACGCAGTTGCACCTCATGGAAGAGCTGCGCAAGATCAAGCGCGTGGTGCAAAAGGCCGACGCCACGGCACCCCATGAAGTGCTGCTGGTGATTGACGGCAACACCGGCCAGAATGCACTGGCCCAGGTCAAGGCCTTTGACGACACCTTGCAGCTGACCGGCCTTATCGTGACCAAGCTGGACGGCACGGCCAAGGGCGGCGTGCTGGCGGCCATCGCGCTGTGGGCCCGCGAACGCGCGCTGGCCTCACCGGCGCTACGCCCCGTGTCGGTGTATTTCATCGGCGTGGGCGAGCAGCTCGAAGACCTGGAAACCTTTAACGCGCGCGAATTCGCGCAGGCCCTGCTGGGTTAGGCGCTTCCTTCAGGCCTCAGGCTTTCAGGCACCCCCCAGGCGCAACAGCAGCACCGCGGCCACCACAAAGGCCACGATAAACACGGTCTCGGTGACCAGCATGGCCACCGGCTTCCAGCCCAGCTTGAGCAGGTCCTCAAAGCTGGTCTTGACACCCGCGGCGGCAATGGCGGTGACCAGCATCCAGCGCGAGGCATCGCCGGCCAGTTGAACCATCGGCGGGCTGATGAGGCCGGCGCTGGCCAGCATCACCAGCACGACAAAGGCCAGCAAAAAGCCCGGCACCAGCGGCACCTCGGTTTCCGGCACCTTCACCGCCGGATGCTTGCGGTACATCACGGCCACCGCCAGCACCACGGGCATCAGCATCATGACGCGGAACAGCTTGACCACCGTCGCCGTGTCACCGGCCTGCGGCCCCAGCATCATGCCGGCCGCCACCACCTGCGCCACATCATGGATGGAGCCGCCCAGCACGATGCCGGCCTGCCCCGGCAGCAGGCCTATGGCCTGCAGGCTGAAGGGATAGACCACCATGGCCAGCGTCGACAGCACCGTGACGCCCACGACGGCCAGCAGCGTGAAACGCTCGTTCTCTTTGGTTTGCGGCAGCACCGAAGACACCGCCAGCGCCGCCGACGCCCCGCAAATGGCCACGGCGCTGCCCGAAAGCAGGCCTTCGTCGCGTGAACACTTGAGCCAGCGCGCCAGCAGCACGCCCAGCCCTATCGTGAGCAGCACCGCCAGCACGATGACCGCCGCGGTCTCCAGGCCCAGCTGGGCCACCTGCGAAAAAGTGATGCGCGCGCCCAGCAGGGCCACGCCGACACGCAGCACCACACGGCCGCAAAAACCTATGCCCTTGGCCGCCTGCGGATGGCTGTTGAGAAAATGAAAGGCCAGGCCTATCAGCAACGCGTACAGCAGCTGCGGCCCGCCGTAATGCTCGGACACAAAGGTGGCCGCCAGTGCGATCACCATGCACACCAGCACACCCGGGAAATACGCGCCCAAGGAAGCCAGCTGCAAGCGCCATCTGTGAATCATCGGAATCCAATAAAAATGTCAGAAAAAAGTGGTGGGGTGAGGCGCCCGCCTCATGAGCGCTTGTCATGGGGCTTGAGCACGCCCTCGAGCAGGGCGGCGCCTGCCGGGCTGCCAGCCACCAGCATCCGGCTCTGCAGCAGTGGCAGGCCGTCCATCGCCCGCATCACGGCGCCGGCTTCGCGCAGCAACACTGCGCCGGCCGCCGCGTCCCAGGCGCCCATGCCGCGCTCCCAGAAGGCGTCTACCCTGCCAGCCGCCACATAAGCCAGCTCCAGCGCCATCGCGCCGCTGCGGCGCACCTGGCCGAAGGTTTTCAGCACGCGGCCAAATTCGGCGAGGTAGCCGTCCATGAAGGGCGCACCGGGTTTTGGGAACACCGTGGCGACCAGGCACTGGCCCGGCAGGCGCGGGCCGGCGCAGGTGATGGCCCGCCCGTTCAGCCGGGCGCCCAGCCCCGTCGCGGCGGTAAAGACTTCATCGCGCGAAGGATCAACGATCACGCCCAGCACCGGTTCGCGGCCCACGCACAACGCGATGGCCACCGCGTACTGCGGGTAGCCGCGCGCGAAGTTGGCCGTGCCGTCTATCGGGTCCACCAGCCAGGTGGGCTCGTCCGTCAGCTCCCCGCCGCCCTCTTCGCCGACAAAGCGGCCCTGCGGCAAGGCATGCTGCAGGGCTTCCTGCAGGTCCTCCTCCACTTCGCGGTCAAAGCGCGTGACCCAGTCGCCAGGCGCTTTCTGGCTGACGTCGGCCGGTTTCAGGCCGGCCTGGGCCTGCTGGATGCGGACGGCCGCTTCCATGCCGGCCAGCCTGGCTTTCTCCAGTAAAAAAACAAGGTCCATGCTCAGGCTCTCTTGGACAGCACACTGACGTAGTCGTGCGCCTGGGTGTTGATGGTCGACACGCGGTATTCCACCGGCTTGTCGCCAAAGGTCAGCGCCAGCCGGTGCACTTCCATCACTGGCGCGCCGGCCGCCACGCCCAGCACGCGGGCCGTGGTTTTGTCGGCCGCCGCCGCGCGCGCCCGTTCCTGCGCGCGCAGCACGGTGATGCCGAAGTCGGTCTGGTACAACGCGTAAATCGTGCTGGGCCTTTCGACAAAGCGCTTTTCGGTGAGGTTGCGAAACAGCGCCGCCGAAATCGACAGCCTGTCATGCATCACTACGCGGCCGCGCAGCGCGAGCCGGTTCTCGGCCCTGAACACGGGCTCGCCGGCCTTGATGCGCAAGGCGGCGGCCTCAAGCTCGTTCGCCCGCTCACGCGCGAAGGCGATGCAATCGATTTCAGGGTAGTCGCGCTCGCGCGCCTCATCGTCGTCGCCGAAATTCCAGCGCGGCTCCACATGGAAAAACTGGAACATGAAACGGGCATCGGTATGCGGCGCCACAAACGTGCCCTTGCCCTGGCGGCGCAGCAGCACGTGCTCGTGCACCAGTTCGTCCACCGCATGGCGCAGGGTGCCCACGCTGACCTGCAGGCCTGTGGCAATTTCAGCCTCGCTGGGCAGGGGTTTACCCGGACCGTAGTGGCCAGCTTCAATGAGTTTTTGCAGCTCGCGCTTGACCTGGCGGTACAGCGGCATCGAGTCCCCGCCCGCCAGCGGGCGCAGGGATGTGGGTCTGTTTTTCGCGTTCACGGCCGCCATTGAAACACCGATGGCCGGGTCGTACAAGTCATATATATGAGTGAATTGACAAGGTGCCTACCCTCCATAAAACTGGCGGCTCGATTCAACCCAGCCCCTTGATGGAGAACCCATGATTCATTTTGTATTGCATGACGCCAAAGACACCGTGGCCGTCGTGGTGGTGGAAGGTGTAAAGGCCGGAACCGCCATGACCGGCTGGATCATGGACGAGGACCGCATGATCAATGTGCAGGCCCAGCAGGACATCCCCATCGGCCACAAGGTGGCGCTCAAGGACATGGCCGTCGGCGATACGGTGCTCAAGTACGGCATCGACATGGGCAAGGTCGTCGCCAACATCAAGGCGGGCCAGCATGCACACGTCCATAACATCAAAACCAAACGCTGGTGATTGATGGCGCTCCCGGCTACTACGCGGGCGGGATGCTGCGTTGCAAATCCTCACCGGGCATTAGCCCGGTTCCGGTTTGCGCCTTGCCTGCCGTCCGCTCGCTACGCCGGGCGCACCATCAATCCGTGAAATATTTTTAAAGGATTTTTTATGTCAGTGATTAACAAAGACACCACATTCCTGGGCTATCGCCGCGAGAACGGCCGCGTCGGCGTGCGCAACCACGTCATCATCCTGCCGCTGGACGACCTGTCCAACGCGGCGGCCGAGGCCGTGGCCCACAACATCAAGGGCTGTATGGCGATCCCGCATCCCTACGGCCGGCTGCAGTTCGGCGCCGACCTGGAGCTGCACTTCCGCACGCTGATAGGCGCGGGCTGCAACCCCAACGTCGCGGCCGTGGTGGTGATAGGCATTGAAGACGGCTGGACCAAAAAAGTCGTCGACGGTATCGCCACCACCGGCAAGCCGGTGATCGGCTTCGGCATCGAGGGCCATGGAGACCACGAGACCATCATGAAGGCCTCCAGGGCGGCGCGCGAATATGTGCAGTGGGCCAGCGAAAAGCAGCGCGAGGTCTGCGGCATCTCCGAACTCTGGGTCTCCACCAAATGCGGCGAGTCCGACACCACCTCGGGTTGCGGCGCCAACCCCACGGTGGGCAACGCTTTTGACAAGCTGCACCCGCTGGGCAACTACCTGTGCTTCGGCGAAACCTCGGAAATCACCGGCGGCGAAAAAATCGTGGCCGACCGCTGCGCCAACGACGCGGTGCGCGACAAGTTCATGTTCATGTTCAACCGCTACCAAGACATGATCAACCGCCACAAGACCAGCGACCTGTCCGACTCGCAGCCGACCAAGGGCAATATCGCCGGGGGCCTGACGACCATCGAGGAAAAAGCCCTGGGCAACATCCAGAAGATAGGCAAGGCCTGCACGGTGGACGGCGTCATCGACAAGGCCGAGATGCCCACGCATCCGGGCCTGTGGTTCATGGATTCGTCCAGCGCCGCCGCCGAGATGGTGACCTTGTGCGCGGCCTCGGGTTACGCCGTGCACTTCTTCCCCACGGGCCAGGGCAATGTGATCGGCAACGCCATCGTCCCGGTGATCAAGATCTGCTCCAACCCGCGCACCGTGCGCCTGATGAGCGAGCACATCGACGTGGACACCTCGGGCCTGCTGCAGCGCGAGATCACGCTGGACCAGGCCGGCGACAAGCTGCTGGAAAACATGCTGCGCACGGCCAACGGCCGCCTGACCGCGGCCGAAGCGCTGGGCCATCGCGAGTTCGTGCTGACGCGCCTGTTTGAATCAGCCTAGAGCGGAGGACGCATGGCGCGCATTGTCATCTGCGAGTTCATGGACGAGCGCGCCGTGGCGCGGCTTGGGGCGGCGCACGAGGTGCTTTACGACCCGCAGCTGGTGGGCGATGGCGCCCGCCTGCGGGCCGAGGCGGCGGGGGCCGACGTGCTGGTCGTGCGCAACCTGACGCAGGTGCGCGGCGAACTGCTGGCCGCGCTCACGCGCTGCAAGGTGGTGGGCCGGCTGGGCGTGGGCCTGGACAACATCGATGTGCCGGCCTGCGAGGCCCGGGGCATCAAGGTCATTCCGGCCACCGGCGCCAATGCACTCAGCGTGGCCGAATACGTGATCGCCAGCACCATGCTGCTGCTGCGCGGCGCCTTTGCCTCCAGCGCGGCGGTGGCCGCCGGCCAGTGGCCGCGCGCGGCGCTGGGCAACGGGCGCGAGACCGCCGGGCAGACGCTGGGCATCATAGGTTTCGGCTCCATAGGCCAGACCACGGCGCGCCTGGCGCGGGGCCTGGGCATGCAAGTGATCGCTTACGACGCCATGTTGGCGCCCGATGCGCCGGTCTTCGCGCAGACCGGCGTGCGCCACGCCGCGCTCGATGAGCTCATCGCCGGCGCGGACGCTGTCACGCTGCATGTGCCGCTGGTGGACTCCACACGCGGCCTGTTCAACGCCGATCGCATCGCCCGGATGAAAAAAGGCGCCGTGCTCATCAACACCTCGCGCGGCCATATCGTGGACCTGGCAGCTGTGGCCGCCGCCCTCAGGGACGGCCGGCTGGGCGGCGCGGCCATCGATGTCTTCGATGTGGAACCCCTGCCCGCGACGGCGTCGCTGCAGGATTGCCCCAACTTGGTGCTGACTCCGCATATTTCGGGCGTCAGCACACAATCGAATGAACGTGTATCGTTCATGGTCGCAGAAAAAGTTCTGGAGAGTCTGAGCTGATGGCCCATTTGTCCCTTGAAGAAGCCACCCGCCTCGGCGCGCAGGCCCTGCGCTGCGCGGGCGCGTCGGAAGAAATGGCGCTGAGCACCGCGAAGGCGCTGGTCCGCGCGGACGCGCAAGGCCTGGCCTCGCATGGCCTGAGCCGCGTGCCGCAGTACGCCACCCACCTGAGCAACGGCCGCGCCGACGGCCAGGCCGTGCCCGTGGTGGCGCGCAAAAAAGGCGCGACGGTGCTGGTCGATGCCGGGCAAGGCCTGGCCTTTCCGGCCTGCGACCTGGCCATCGCCACGGCCATCACCACGGCGCGCGAGATGGGTGTGTGTTTTGTGGGCATCACCAACAGCCACCACTGCGGCGTATTGATAGACCACCTGCGCGCCGCGGCCGATGCCGGCCTGGTGGGCCTGGGTTTCGCCAACGCGCCGGCGGCCATGCCGGCGGCGGGCGGCAAACACCCGGTGTTCGGAACCAACCCCCTGGCCGCGATCTTTCCGCGCCGCGATGCCGACCCGCTGATGATTGACCTCTCGCTCAGCGAGGTCGCGCGTGGCAAGGTCATGCTGGCCGCCAAGGAAGGCAAGCCGATTCCGCTGGGCTGGGCGCTGGACACCGAAGGCCGGCCGACCACCGACGCTCAGGCGGCGCTCGAAGGCTCCATGCTGCCGCTGGGCGCGGTGAGCAGCCCCAAGGGCTCCATGCTCGCGCTGGTCGTGGAGCTGCTTGTCACCGCCGTGATAGGCGCGCGCTTTTCTTTTGAGGCATCCTCCTTTTTTGTCGACGAAGGCAACCAGCCGCGCATAGGCCAGGCCTTTATCCTGATAGACCCGGGCGCCTTGGCCGGCGCCGACAGCTACTTTGAGCGCATGGAAGCCCTGATCGCCGAAATGCTGCAGGACGACGGCGTGCGCCTGGCCGGCGCGCGGCGCATCGCGCTGGAAGCCAAGGCACAGCAGGCGGGGATTACCATCCCCGATGCGCTCAAGTTTCAATTGGATCAGTTAGTCAGTGAGGGATCAGTTGTTTAGTTAAAACTCAAGGAGATTGGCATGAAGCGTCGTGACATCGTATTGGCATCAGCAGGTGCAGCCCTGACGGGCGTTCCGGGCCTGGGTCTGGCCCAACAGACCTTTCCCAAACCGGGCAGCACCATCAAATATGTAGTTCCGTTCACGCCCGGCGGGCTGACCGACATGATGGCCCGCACGGTTGCCCAAAAGCTCTCCGAAGCGTGGAAGACCTCCGTGATTGTCGAAAACAAGGCCGGCGGAAACGCGCAGATCGGCGCGGAACAGGTCGCCAAATCGGCGCCCGACGGCAATACGGTGCTGGCCATTACGTTGACGCATGCCGCTAACGTTTCTCTCTATCCCAACGCGCCCTACAGCTTGACCAAGGATTTGCGTCCCGTCGCCCTGCTGGCCAATTCGCCGATGCTGGTTGTTGTCCCCACCGCCAGCCCGATCAAGGATTTCAAGGACCTGATGGCGGTGTCCAAAACCAAGCAGCTGAGCGCGGGCTCGAGCGGCAACGGCACACCGGCACACCTGACCATGGCTTTGTTCAACGAGCTGAACAAAACGAAGATGATCCATGTCCCCTACCGCGGTGGCGCGCCATCGATGGTCGACCTGATCGGTGGCCAGCTGGACGTGGTCTTTTCCAACTATCCGGAATCGATCGCCCATGTCAAAGGTGGCAAGCTGCGCGCGATCGCCATCTGCAGCCTGGGCCGGCACCCGGGAGTGCCCGATGTTCCGACCGCCCTGGAAGCTGGCATGCCTGGCCTCTTTGTCGAAAACTGGACAGGCGCCATGCTCCCGGCAAAGACACCGGATGACATCGTGGACAAATTCTCACGCGAGATGATCAAGATCATGTACAGCGCCGAAGTGGAAGAGCGCGCCAAGCAGCAGGGCTTTCGTGTCTCACAAAAGGGTTCAGACGAGTTCGGCCGCTTCCTGAAAAGCGAAATAGATCGCTGGAGCCGGATTATCAAGACCGCGAAAATCACCCCGACCTGATGTCGCCCGGGCGCCGTGCCCGGCTTTGTAAAACACCGCGGCTGTATTAAAGTGGAAGAAAAAAGGCGCTGATTGCGCCTTTTTTTCCCACAGGAGACAGACATGGACAATACGGCGCGCACACACGACACCCCCGACGCTGCCGGCGCACCGGCCGAATCCCGCAAAGTCGATCAGTTGCTCGCGCACTACGGCGAAAGCCACCAGAACCCGCGCAACGAGCTGATCCACTTCATCGCCATTCCCCTCATCATGCTGAGCCTGGTCGGCATGCTGTTTGCGCTGCATCCCTATGTGGCCTATGCCTTTGTCGCGGCCAGCATGGTCTATTACGCCCGTCTGTCGGCGGTGTTCTTCATAACCATGGCAGTCTGGTCGGTGCTGTTCATCGCCCTGGTGTTCGCCATGGGGCCGCTGGTGTTGCCGCTCAGCATCGCCATTTTTGTGGGCGCCTGGATTCTGCAATTCATAGGCCACAAAATAGAAGGCAAAAAGCCCTCGTTTTTCGAAGACGTCCAGTACCTCTGGGTCGGCCCGCTGTTTGTGCTGAGCAAGCTGTTCGGCAAGCTCGGCATACGCTGGTGATGCATCCAGCTTGAAAAAGCGCCTTTCGCCTCCATGTTGGAGGTTTAAACCTTTTCACAGGTGTTTCGCTTGATCAGCAAAATTCTGCGTTTTTTCCTCAAACTGGTGCTGGGCCTGTTTGCGGCGGTGTTTGCCCTCAGCCTGCTGGCGGCCGCGCTGATCGTCGTGGTGCTGAGCCTGCTGAAGTCCCTGGTCACCGGCCGCAAGCCGGCGCCGGCCATGGTGTTTGGCCGCTTCCAGCGCTATTCGCCCCAGGGCATGTGGCCTGGCGGGTCCGGCCAAGGCAACCCGGCCAGCCCTCGTGCCGGCGACGTGGTGGACGTCGAGGTACGCGAAGTGCGCGACGACAAGCGGCTGGAGTAGAACCTCCACGCTTTTCACCGCATGTCATGCGCGGCGTCAGCCCGGCCCGTGCAGCCTTGCTCCCGCCACATCCATCCCGATGCGCAGGATGGTTCCGCTGGTCGACTCCGTGCAGTACAAGGTCTTGCGATCTGCTCCGCCAAAAGCGAGGTTGGTCAGCGAGACAGCTGAAGCGCCGCGCAGCAGTTGCACGGGCTCGGCCCTGTGGTTCAGCACCCACACATAGCCCAAGCCCGGGTTGGCCACCAGAAGGCGGCCGGCTTCGTCCATGGCCAGGCCGTCGGGGCCGCTGGGGCCATAGGAGGTGAAAAATTGCCCGGCCTTGGAGACGCCCCCATCGGCCAGCAGCGGCATGCGCCAGACACAGTTGCCGCGCGTGACGGCCACAAACAGGAATTTTTCATCGAGGGACAACACGATGCCGTTGGGGCTGGGCACGTTGGACAGCAGCAAGTCCAGCTTGCCCGCGGGCGTCAAGCGGTACACCCGGCCCGTGGGGTCATGCAGGCCGGTCTGGCCCTGGTCGGTGAAATAAAGATTGCCCCGCGAGTCGAAGGTAAGGTCGTTCAGGCCCTTGAAGCTTTCGGTGTTGCGGCGGCCCAGGTAAGGGCGCACCGTGCCGCTGCGGACATCAACCACCATCAGGCCGTTGAGGTAGTCGGTCACCAGCAGTTCGGTGGTGCTCAAAAACTTCATGCCGTTGGGCTCGCCCTCCCATTGCGCAAGCAGCTCCCATTCGCCTTGGGTGTCCACGCGGAACACGCGGCCAAACGGGATGTCGGTCACGTACAGGTTGCCGGCATCATCGAACACGGGCCCCTCCAGAAAGGAGTCGGTCTCGCGGCCACCCTGGTTGGCATCGCCCCACACGGTGCGCCGGGGCTGGCGGTAGCGCTGCGGCAGCGTGGAGAAGATCTCCAGGGAGCGAACTTCGGGTGGATTCAGAAGAAACATGGCGCACCCATCAAGGAGTTACAGAAGATCAAAAACCGTAGAGCCTGGCCGGATTGTCGACGAGTATCCTGTCGCGGACGGCCGCCGTGGGCGCCCAGTCGTCCAGCAGGTTGAGCATGGCGGCATCGTCGGGCTTATCACCCGCCTTCTTGGTTGGATGCGGCCAGTCGCTGCCCCAGACCATGCGTTCGGGCGCCAGGCCCATCAAGGCCCGCGCAACCGTGCCGCTGTCGGATAGATCCGGTTTCTGGCTGGTGATGTAGGCGCCGGACAGCTTGAACCAGGCCCGGCCACTGTCCAGCAGGCCGGCATACAGCGCAAGAGCCGGGTGCTTGAGGCCCTGCGGCTGCGGCAACTGGCCCATGTGGTCAAACACCAGGGGGCATGCCAGGCGCCCCAGCGTGTCACCCGCCGCCAGCAGCTTGTCCGCCGTGCCGTTGACCTGCATGTGCCAGCCCAAGGGCGCAATGCGTTGGCCCAGCGGCTCCATCATGTCCGCCGTGATGCCGACCAGAAAACTCAGATTGAAACGGATGCCGCGCACCCCCGCCGCATGCAGGGCCTGCAGCTGCGCATCGGTCACGCTGGTGTCCACCACGGCGACACCGCGCGAAGCCCCGCCAAACGCCTTGAGCGCGTCGACCAGCAAGCGGTTGTCCACGCCATAGGTGGACGGCTGCACGACCACGTTGCGCTGCAGGCCCAGGCGCTGCTGCAGCAAACGATAGCCGGCCACGGTGGCGTCATCGGGCAGCAGCGCGGCCGAGGGATGGGCCGGGTAGCGCCTGTCGTAAATGTGGTGGTGGCAGTCGCAGGCCAAGGCGGGCATGGCAAAACGCGGAACGGCCGATCCCGCGGAATGCGGCACCGGCATGGGCTGGGGTTTGGGCGGCTCCGCGGCGGGCGATGCCGCGGTGGCGGCACAGCCGCCCAGCCCGGCTAGGGACACGGCGGCGCCAAGGCTGGCGACAAACCGGCGGCGGCTTGCCTCCAATGTGGAAAGCGGCAATGAGGTCATGCGGATCATCCGTGTTGTTGGGGACTCAGTCCGCCTTCAGATTCAGTTCTTTCGCCACCTGGCTGTAAGTTGCCACCTCACGCGCCATCTGGCTCGCAAAGGCCTCGCCGCACAGCGGCTGGGGCACCATGCCGAGTGAGCGCAATTTCTCGGAGCCGGCGGCCGAAGCGGCATAAGCCAGCGCCTCGTGCTGCAGCAGCTTGACCGTGGCCTCGGGCGCGGCAGCCGGGGCCAGCAGGCCGTACCAGGCGTCGGCGGCATAGCCCTTGACGCCGGCTTCGTCAAAGGTGGGAACGCCGGGCAACTGCGCCGAGCGCTGGTTGCTTGCAATGGCCAGCGCCGTGAGCTTGCCGGACTTGATGAGCGGCAGCACCGAGCCCAGCGTGGCGAACGAGGCATCGACCTGCCCGGCCATCACGTCGGCCACCGCGGGTGCGGCGCCCTTGTAGGGAATGTGCGTCAGCTTCACGCCCGCCTGGCGGGCGAACACTTCACCGGCAAAGTGCACCGAGCTGCCTATGCCGGGCGAGGCATAGGTGATGCCCAGCGGGCTGGCTTTGGCCTTCTGCACAAACTCCGCCAGCGTCCTGGCGCCCAGCGAAGGCCCCACCACCAGCACCGTGGGTGCGGATGCCAGCATGCACACCGGCTTGAAGGATTTGACCGCGTCGAACTTGACCCGGCCGCTGTAGAGCGCCGGAATCGTGGTGTGGTTGGTGGCCGCCAGCAGCAGCGTGTGCGCATCCGCCGCATTCGCCACGGCTTCCGCCGCGATGATGGTGTTGGCGCCCGGCTTGTTGTCCACAATCACGGGCTGGCCCAAACCCTTGGCCGCGTGCTCGGCAAAACTTCGCGCCACGATGTCGGTGGGGCCGCCGGCGGCGAAGCCGACCACCAGCCTGACCGGCTGGGCCGGCCAGCCGGGGGCTTGCGCCCGGGCTGGCGCCGCGCCAAAGACCCAGGCCATCAGGCAGCCTGCAAAAAAGAATCTGCTCAGCATTTATTGCTTCTCGATATCCGCGGCAGCCGCCACCTTGGCCCATTGCTGCGTGCTGTCGCGCAACATCTTCGCGAAGACCGGGCCTCCCACGCTGATCGGAACCGCGCCGAGGTTGTCGGCAAAGGTCTGGAAATCCGCGGACGCCATGGCCACCTCGATTTCCTTCTGCAGGCGGGCCATGACAGCCGGTGGCGTGCCTTTGGGCGCCCACAGGCCTGTGAAATTGATGACGCCGTATTGCTTCAATCCGAGTTCCTTGAAGGTGGGCACATCGGGCAGGGCCTTCAGCCGCCTGTCGCCGCTCACGGCCAGCAGGCGCATCTTGCCGCCCTTGACTTGGTTCATGACACCGGGCGTCGAAGCCATCTGGAAATCGATGGTGCCCGACAGCAGGGCCAGCGTGGCCTCGCCGGCGCCCTTGTAGGGAACATGGGTGATGTCTATCCTGGCCGCGCTGCGCAAGGCCTCGGTGGCGAAGTGCGGCATGGAGCCGGCGCCGCCCGTGCCGTAGTACAGCTTGGAAGGATTGGCCCGGGCGAACGCCAGCAGTTCCTGCAGGGTCTTGAACTTCGAGTCGGCCGCCACGGCCAGCGTCACCGGTGCGAAGTTGAAGCCGGCGACCGGCACCAGGTCCCGCTCATAGTCCCACGGCAGCTTCTTGAAGACATGCGGCAGCATCGAATAGGTGGTGTCGTTCGCCAGCAGGGTGTAGCCGTCCGCCGGCGACTGGACGACTTGCGAGGCGCCTATGGTGCCGGTGGCGCCGGCCTTGTTCTCCACGAAGAAGGACTGCCCTGTTTGTTCGGTGAGCTTTTGCGCGATCTTGCGCGTCACCTGGTCCACCGCGCCACCGGGCGGGTAAGGCACGACGATCTTGACGGGCTTGGCGGGCCAGGCGGATTGGGCCTGCGCCAAAGCAGGCATAAGCGCCAGGCCGGCCAGCGTGCAACCGGCCAGGACGGCCCGGTAGGCGAAAGTCAAAAACATGTTTGTCTCCTTTTTTGTGAAATCAAAAATCAGTCCAAAGTAATTCCGGCGCTACGGATGACACGGGCCCACTTGCTGGTCTCGGCATCCGTGAACCGCGCGAACTCGCTTCGGCTGCTGCCTATGGCCTCGGCGCCGTTGGCAGCCAGCCGCTGGCGAATGTCAGGCAAGGCCATGACCGCATGCAGTTCGGCCTCCAGCCGGTCCAGCACGACTTTGGACGTGCCTGCCGGTGCCCACAGGCCGTTCCATTCCTGCGCATCAAACCCCGGCAAGCCGGATTCCGCCACCGTGGGCAGCTGCTTGGCCAGCTCCGCCCTTTTGGGCGAAGTCACCGCCAGCGCGCGCAGCTTGCCGCTTTTGACCAGGGGGTAGGACGCGGGCATGGCCGAGAACATCAGATCCACCTGTGCGGCCATCAGGTCAGTCAAGGCAGGGGCGCCACCACGATAGGGGATGTGGGTGATGAAGAGCTTGTGTCCCTGCTTGAACAGCTCGCCGGCCAGGTGCTGCGCGCTGCCGTTTCCCGCCGAGGCGAAAGACAGCTTGCCGGGGTTGGCCCTGGCGGCTTTCAGCAGGTCGGCCAGCGTCTGGTAGGGAGAATTGGCCGGCACCACCAGCAGCATGGGCACCTGCATCAGCAGGGACACCGGCACCAGGTCCTTGGCCGGATCAAACGGCATGCGCCCCTGCAGGCTGGGGTTGACGGTAAAGCCAGTGGCGTCGAGCAGCAAGGTGTAGCCGTCGGGGACAGACTTGGCGACCGTCGCCGCGCCTATGACGCCATTCGCACCGGGGCGGTTGTCAACGACGACCTGTGTCTTGAGCCGTTCGCCCAGCGCGATGGCGACCAGGCGCGCCGTCTGGTCGGCCGCGCCGCCCGCGGGGTAAGGCACGACCAGCTTGATGGGGCGGTCGGGCCAGGCGGCCTGGGCCCGGGCGCTGAAGGTGATCAAGTTGCCGGCCGCCAGGGCGGCGGCGGCAAGGGCCAGGCGGCGGCGGTGTCCTTGAAATTTCTGTGGCATGTCTGTCTCCGTTTATTTATTTATTGGTTTGCTGCGCCTGCCCTATACCGTCGCGATGGGGGTGGCCGGTGACCCCACCGCCCCCGGCAATCGCAGCGGCGGCGCCGTCAGCAGGAAGCGGCTGCGCCCATGGGCACGCAGCCAGCGTGCGAGTTCGGTGAGGTACCAGAGCTCGCCCAGGTGGATGCCGTTCTTGAACAGGCAATGCTCGTGCAGCGGCAGGCGCGCTTGCCGCAGCGGCGTGCCGGCTTGCGCCGCGCCGGCCAGCTTGGGCAGCACCAGTTCCACCGCCGGGTTGTCGGCCAGCAGGCAGGCCAGGCGGGTGTCGGTAATCCAGTTCAGCAGCCTGGCATCGTGGCCGTCAAGGCCGCTGCCGCTGGCATGCAGCTGCGCCACATCGGGCTGCCGGTTCATGGCCAGCAAGGTGTCCGCAAAACCGGTGTGCAGGCACACCATGTCGCCCGCTTCCACCTCCACGCGGTCGGTCTCCAGGACGCGCATCAGCGCGTCATAACCGATCGCCCGCCGCTGCCGGCCCACATGGTGCTCAAGGTCTATCATCACGCCCCGGCCCTGCGCGCCATGTTCGGCCAGCACGGCAATGCTCATGGCGTCGGCACTGGGCTCCGGATAACGCGCCCAGGGTTCGGCCGGGTCCGGGTCTTCCACACCGGGACGGATATGCTCGCCGGCGCGAAAGCCGTTGTAAAACACCGCTTCGGCCACGCCGTCGCCGTCGGCGTCAAAATGGCTGCCCACGTGCGCGAAGCTGTCCCACTGCGTGGAGTACTGCAGGCTCATGAGCACGACATCGTCATTGACCACATCGCTGAGCTCGGGGTCTTCCGACTGGTAGGACCAGCAAAAGCCCTGCTGCCCGGCGCTCTGGCCGTCGCGCAGCACGCTGTAGCGCCGCGGCGGCGGGCGGCGCGGATTCATGCGCTGGCCGCCGGGCACATCGAGCGGCAGCGACAGGCAAAAGGTCTTGCCCTCGCGCACTTCAGCAACGCCCTGCAGCACCTTGGCGGCATCCACAAGATTCATGCGGCCGCGCTGGTCGTCGGGGCCGAACTCGCCCCAATGGCTGCCGGGCGGCGCGTTTTTCCAGCGTTGGCTTGCCATGGTGCCGAACGTCAGGCCGCGACGGACGAACGGCTTTGCCGCAGCACAGCCAGGGTGTTGTTCGCGGCGGCGACGCCCATGTTGACGTAGGCATCGCTGGTGACGCCGCCTATGTGCGGGCTCAGGATGAAACCGGGCTGGTTGTGGAAGATGTGCGGCGCCGCCATGGGCTCCACCGCAAAACTGTCGAGCGCGGCCATGCCGACCTGGCCCGACTGCACGGCCGCCAGCAGCGCGGGCTCGTCAACCAAGCCGCCGCGCGCGGTGTTCACCACGATCACGCCTTTTTTGCATTGGGCCAAGGTGTTCGCGTTCAGCAAGTGCTTGTTGTCGGCCGTCAGCGGGCAGTGCAGGGAAATGGCGTCGGACTCGCGCCAGAGCGTGTCCAGGTCAACGGGCTGAATATAGGCCGGCAGGTTTTTGGCAAAAGGATCAAACCCCAAAACGCGCATGCCCATGGCATCACACATCTTCGCGAAGCGCAGGCCTATGGCGCCCAGGCCGACCAGGCCTATGCTGCGCCCGCCCAGCTCCACGCTCTTGTGCATGGCCTTGTCCCAGTGGCCCGCGTGCATGCGGCTGTTGAGCTGGACCACCGACTTGGCGCAGGCCAGCAGCAGGGCCAGCGCCTGCTCGGCCACCGCGACCGCGTTGGCGCCCACGGCGGCGGTGACCGCTATGCCGCGCGCGGCGGCGGCCGCCTTGTCGATGGTGTCCGTGCCGCTGCCATGCTTGGAGATGACTTTCAGGGCCGGTGCGGCATCCATGACCTCGGGCGTGATGCCGCTGTAGCGCACGATGATGGCCACCGGGTTGTGGTGCCGGCACAGGGCCACTAGGTCGTCCACCTGCGGCGTCTTGCCGGCATAGACCACCTCAAAGTCGTCGAGCAAGGCCAGCGCCTGAGGGGCCAGGTCGGCGGCGGTGACCAGGATGGCGGGCTTGGCGTTCACAGGCTTTCCCCTGCCTGCAGCACGCCGGCAACCACCAGCGATTCGTTCAGCCAGGGCGCGCTGGTTTTGCCTTCCTTGATCTGGGCGATGCGTTTGGCCTCGGCCGCCACCTTGTGCGCCGCCAGCGGCAGCAGCGATTCAATTTTTTCACGCTCGACCACGACCACGCCGTCGCCGTCGCCGCTGATGAAGGCGCCGGGATGGACCGTCACGCCGCCCACCGACACCGGATGGCCGATGCGGCCGCCGGCCTGCTTGGTCGGGCCGTTGGGATTGGTGCCGACTGAGAACACCGGGTAGTCCATCTCGTCGATCTCCAGGCTGTCGCGCACCGCACCGTCGATCACCACAGCGGCCAGCCCCAGCTGCCGGCATGCCGTCATCATGATGGTGCCCATGAGCGCACTGGTCTGGTCCCCTTTGCCGTCGATCACCAGCACGTCGCCCGGCCGGGCCAGCGCCATGGCGGCATGGATCATGAGGTTGTCGCCCGGACGAACCTCGACGGTGAAGGCCGTGCCGGCGAACTTCATGCGCGGGCGCAGCGCCTTGATGCGGCCGTGCAGCGCGCCGCGGCGGCCCGCCACGTCGGCCAGGATGGCGGGCTGGTATTGCGCGGCCTGCGCGACGATGTCGGCGGGTACGCGGTCGAAGTTTTTAATGATGTCGCGCTGGTTCATGGATGTGTTCAATCAGGAAGTGTTGAAAAAAAGAGTGCAGCGTGCTCAGTCCAGCTTGGCGCCGGATTCCTTGACGACCGGTGCCCAGCGCGTGATCTCGGACTTGATCAGCGCACCCAACTGCTCGGGCGTTCCACCCAGCACGGCGGCGCCCTGGTCACCGAGTTTTTTCTTGACGTCGGCGGTCTGCAGCGCCTTGTTGAGTTCGGTGTTCAGGCGCAGCACGATGTCTTTGGGCACAGCCGCGGGCGCCACCACGCCAAACCAGGTCACCGCCTCGAACCCCTTGTAGCCCGACTCGGCCACCGTCGGCACCTGCGGCAGGTCGTCCACACGCTTGACAGACGTGACGGCGATGGCGCGCATCTTGCCGTTCTTGATATGCCCCAGCAGCGTGGGCACCGACGACATATACAGCTGCACCTGCCCGCCTATGACGTCGGTCGCCGCCTGGGCCATGCCTTTGTAGGGCACGTGGATGAATTTGACCCCGGCCGTCTTCTGGAGCAGCTCGCTGGCCAGGTGGGCCACGGTGCCATTGCCGGGGGACGCGAAGTTGAGGGACCCGGGTTTGGCCTTGCTGGCACTGACCACATCGGCCAGCGTTTTGTAGGGTGAATCAGCGGCCACCACCAGCACCAGCGGCGCGCTGGCCACCAGGCCGACCGGCGCCAGGTCCTTGACCGGGTCGTAGGGCATCTTGCTGTAAAGCGCGGGGTTGATGGCCAGGTTGCTGGTTTGCCCCAGCGCCAGCGTGTAACCGTCGGGAGCCGCCTTGGCCGCGGTGTCCACACCCAGGTTGCCGCCGCTGCCGGGCCTGTTGTCGATGACAAAAGTCCAGCCCAGCGTGGTGGACAGCTTTTGGGCCACTTCCCGCGCAATGATGTCCGTGCCCCCGCCCGCCGGGAAGGGCACGACCAGGCGGATCGGCTTGTTGGGGTAAGCCTGCTGGGCCAAAGCGGGAATCGCCAGCATGGCAAGCAAGGTGGCCAGCAGGCCGCGGCGCAGAAAAATCATGAAATGTCTCCGTTGTTATGAACTCGCCCGCAAATTGTCATGCAGCGTTCCGTTTGTTAAAATACAGTTTCACCTGTCGCAACGAACTCCACGGCATGAACCCACCCTCGTCCAGTACCCCCAGGCCGGCGGCCGACGAAGACTCCACGGGTGTCAGCGCCGTTACCCGTGCGCTGCGGCTGCTGGAGGCCTTCGGCACCAGCGATGCCCAGCTGACCCTGGCGGAATTAAGCCGCCGCACCGGCATGCACAAGACCACGGCGCTGCGCATCGCCCGCACACTGGCGGCGGACCATTACCTGGTGCAAAAGGAAGACGGCAGCTGGCGGCTGGGCCGGGCTGCCGGCTGGCTGGGCGCCTGCTACCAGGCGACCTTCAACGTGCATGAGGTGGTGGAGCCCGTGCTGCGGGAGCTCACCATAGAGACCGGCGAAAGCGCCTCGTTTTACGTGCGCGAAGGCAACCAGCGCACCTGCCTGGCCCGGGTTGACGGGCCGCGCACCATTCGCCACCACGTGCGTGTCGGCATCGGGCTGCCGCTGGACCTGGGCGCGCCGGGCCGGGTGATCCTGGCTTTTTCGGGCGAGCCCGGCGAACCCTATGAAACGATCCGCCAGCGCGGCTACCACCTGTCGCTGGGTGAACGCGAGCCGGAGGTGTCCAGTGTGTCGGCGCCGGTGTTCAGCATGGGGTGGCGGCTGCTGGGCTCGGTCTGCATTTCAGGGCCGACCTCGCGCCTGACGGAGCCGCGCCTGAAGGAGCTGGCCCAAACCGTGATCCGGGCGGCCAACCAGCTGTCTTATGCGCTGGCGGGAAGCCGCAAACCCGCGGCCGGGCCGGCAGGGGCCCCGGCCGCGTGGCATCCCTAGGAGCGGTTTTCCCTCTGGTAATTGGAAGAATTACCCGCATTTACATCCTGGAAACCAACGGCGCCTGAACCAAACCCACGCATCGCGCTCATACTGGGATCTAGGGTTACTACTTATTAGCCTTGCGCTATCCGAGTCATTGAACCTATTGCTTAGCACTCTCTCTAACAGAGTGCTAATATTCAGCACTAGAGAAAAGGAGTTCTGCAGTGTCATATGCTCTTTCCCCCCAATCGCTGACCGCTGCCGTGGCCGTGCCCCCATCGGGCGCCGTCGCAGCCGTCAACCCTTGGTCGCTGGTTCCCCCACTGGGCAACCTGGACGCCTACATTTCCGCCGTCAACCGCCTGCCCATGCTCACCCTGGAGCAGGAGCAGGAATACGCCAAAAACCTCAAGGAAAACAACGATCTGGACTCGGCCGGTAAGTTGGTGCTCTCTCACTTGCGCCTGGTGGTGTCGATTTCGCGCAAATACCTGGGTTACGGCCTGCCGCACGGCGACCTGATCCAGGAAGGCAATATCGGCCTGATGAAGGCCGTCAAGCGCTTCGACCCGGATCAGAACGTGCGCCTGGTGAGCTATGCCATGCACTGGATCAAAGCCGAGATCCATGAGTACATCCTGAAGAACTGGCGCATGGTCAAGGTCGCCACGACCAAGGCGCAGCGCAAGCTGTTTTTCAACCTGCGCTCCATGAAGCAGGGTTTCAAGGACGACGCTGACGTGGCGACGCACCGCGACACGCTGACCGAAGGCCAGATCGACTCCATGGCCAAGACGCTGAACGTCAAGCGCGAGGAAGTCATCGAGATGGAGCAGCGCATGTCGGGCGGCGACGTGCTGCTGGATCCCAGCCCCGGTGACGACGGCGAGGACGCTTTCGGCCCCATCGCCTACCTGGCCGACGCGACGCAGGAGCCGACCGCGCTGATGGAATCGCGCCAGCGCGACAACCTGGCCTCGGACGGCATCACGGCCGCGCTGGAAGAACTCGATCCGCGCGCCCGGCGCATCGTGGAAGAGCGCTGGCTCAAGGTGAACGACGACGGTTCGGGCGGCATGACGCTGCACGACCTGGCCGCCGAGTACAAGGTGAGCGCCGAGCGCATCCGCCAGATCGAAGTGGCGGCCATGAAGAAAATGAAGAAGGTGCTGGCCGCTTACGCCTGAAGCGCTTTCACCCACCGCGTTCTTCGCAAAGCCCGCAGCGTCAAAACTGCGGGCTTTTTTGTGGGCGCGTGTTGCCCAAAAACACTTTCGGCGCTCTCCATACAGCCCGCAGCGTGATTTGCTGCACTAAATTGCAGTTGCTCGCACGCACAACGCAAATTTAAAACGCAATTTGTTACGCATAGTCGCACAATGAATTTGTGCTGATCCTTAACGCGCTTTCAGGCCTGCCAAGGCGTGTTCAGCGGTTCATGCGCGCCCTCTTCCCTGTTTTCTCCGTGGGTTGTTTCCGGGGGATGTTGGCGGCGTACCTGCTGGGTGCGGCCATGCCGGGATGGGCGCAGCCAGGCGCCGACGCACGGCTGCCGGTGCTTCAGCTCAATGCGCCCGACGGCCAGATCGAACTGGCCGAACACAGCCAGTTCTGGATCGACGCGACCAGCAAGGCCGTGCTGGAACAGGTGGAAGCCTGGGAGTACGACCTGCCGTTTGCGATGCGCCCGGCCGGCCACACCACCATGCTGGAAGGCCAGGTGATGTGGGTGCGCTTTAACGCCATGCAGCCCGACCTGTCGCAGCGCTGGGCGCTGGAAGTGAGCAGCGCGGGCGTGGACCGCGTGAGCTTGCATTACCGCGACGCCGCCGGAAACTGGGTCGAACAAAAGGCGGGCGACAAAATCCCGGTGAACCAATGGCCGCGCCCCGACCGCTTTCCGGTCTTCGACCTGGACAGCGAGCAGAGCCGGCCGGTCACCTATTTCATACGCATAGAGCAGGCGCGCAGGCCGTTTTCAGCGCCGCTCTATATCTACAAGCACCCTGCCCTGCTGGCGCAGCGCATGCAGGAGCAGTTCCTGCTGGGCGCCTACTTCGGCCTGGCGCTGCTGATGGCCCTGGTGGCCGCTGCCAATGCCGTGGCATTCAGGGACAGGAGCTTCGCCGCCTATGCCGTTTACATCACCGCGCTGGCGGCGGCGCAAGCCGCGCTGCTGGGCATAGGCGGGCAATATCTCTGGCCGGACTGGCCGACATGGAACGACCTGTCGGCCTTTCTGCTGCCGGTGCTGGCAGCCTGCAGCGGCCTCTGGTTTGCCCGTGTGGTGACCCGCCCGCGCCAGTTCTCGGCCGTGCTGGACTGGCTGTCACTCCGGCTGATCACCGTGCTGGCGCTGCTGACGCTGCTGGACACGGCGCTGCCGACACGCGCCGGCTTTATCGCTGTCACGGCCCTCATCGTCGCGGCCCTGCTGCTGATCTGCGTGATGGTGTTCATCGCCTGGCGAGGCGGCGAGCCCACCATGCGCTGGATCGCGCTGGGCTTTGTGCCGGTCGCGGTCGCGGTGCCCTTTCCCATACTGCGCGACCTGGGCCTGGTCCCGACCAGCTTCCTCACCCAGTACGGCCTCACCCTGGGCGCGGCGCTGGAAACGCCGCTGCTGTTTTACGGCCTGCTGCGACGGGGCGCGCAGCGCCGCGAAGCCCGGGCGCGCGCCGCGGCGCTGGCGCAGACCGAGCCGCTCACGGGCCTGAGCAACCTGCACACCTTCGAGGCGCGGCTGCAGGAGGCCTTGCTGCGCTCCAGCCGCTACCGGCATCGCAGCGCGCTGCTGATGATCGAACTCTCCAACCACGGCTGGTTCGCCAGGGAGCACGGGCGGCAGATCGCCGACTATGCGCTGGTGCTGGCGGGCTCCTGCCTGCGCAAGCTGGCGCGCGACATTGACATCGCGGCGCGTGTCGGCGACAGCGAGTTTGCCTTGTTGATAGAAGGGCCTGTGACTGCCGCGCAGGCCGTGGCCGCGGCCACCCAGCTGGTGGCGCGCGCGCTGCAGCCGTCCGATTTACTGCCGGTGGGCTCGCACCTGAAGCTGCACGTCGCAATCGCCATGGTGCCGGACGCCCAGTGCGGCGCGCAGCCGGACGCGGCGCTGCACGTGGCCTATATGCTCAAGTCGCTGCGCGAGATGCCGGCCGACACCCGCAAGTCCATCAAGACGGTGAACTTTTAGCCGAACTGCTCAGGCGTTCTTCAGCAGCAGGCGGATGTCGGACGCCAGCGCTTCCGCGCCGCCGCCGTAGCGGTTGTACAGGCGTATGTGGCCCTTGCCGTCAAAGACATAGCTGCCCGCGGAGTGGTCCATGGTGTAGCTGCCGGGGGTCTTGCCGTCGACCTTTTTGTAATAGACCTTGAAGTCCTTGGCGACTTCCGGCAGCTGGGCCATGGTGGGGCGCAGCGCCAGAAAGCCCGGGTCGAAGTTGCCCATATAGGCCTTGAGCAGCTCGGGCGTGTCGCGCTCGGGGTCGACGGTGATGAAGATGGCCTGCAGCTTGTCGCCGTCGGCACCCAGCAGCTTCTTGACCTGGGCCAGCTCGGCCATGGAGGTCGGGCAGACATCGGGGCATTGCGTGAAACCGAAGAAGACCACGACCACCTTGCCGGGGAAATCCTTCAGCGTGCGCACCTGGCCGTTGTGGTCGGCCAGCGTGAAGCCCTGCGCATAGTCGGCACCGGTCAGGTCAATGCTTTTGAACTGCGGCTTGTCGGGCGCGCAGGCCGCCAGCAGGCCGGCCGTGGCCGCGAGTGCTGCGCCGCCGGCCAGGGTTCGAATCGCGCCGCGGCGCGTGGACAGCAAGGTGTTGGGGGTTTTCATGCGGTGTCAGACAAGGTAGTGGTCCAGCAGCAGGGCCGCGAACAAGACCGAAAGGTGGATCAGCGAAAAGCGGAAGGTCTTGCGCGCCAGCGCATCGGAATAGTTGCGCCACAGGCGCCAGCCGTACCAGCTAAAGCCTATGCTCAGCGCCACGGCGGCCACCAGGTAAAGCCAGCCGCTCATCTTGAAGATGAAGGGCATCAGGCAGGCCGGAAACAGCACCAGCGTGTACAAAAACACCTGCAGGCGCGTGAACGCGTTGCCGTGGGTGACGGGCAGCATGGGCAGGCCGGACTTGCGGTAGTCCTCGACGCGGTACAAGGCCAGCGCCCAGAAATGCGGCGGCGTCCAGAGGAAGATGATCAGGAAGAGGATCAGCGCCTCGGGGCCGACGGAGCCCGTCATCGCGGCCCAGCCCAGCACCGGCGGCATGGCGCCCGAGGCGCCGCCGATCACGATGTTCTGCGGCGTCATGGGCTTGAGGATCACGGTGTAGACCACCGCGTAGCCGATGAAGGTCGCAAAGGTCAGCCACATGGTGAGCGGGTTCACCCACACATACAGAATCCAGGAGCCCAGCGCGCACAGCGCGGCCGAGAACGCCAGCGTGAGCGGGTTGCTGAGCTCACCCTTGGCCGTGGGGCGCCAGGCGGTGCGGCGCATGCGCGCGTCGATCTGTTGCTCGACCAGGCAGTTGAAGGCCGCGGCGGCCCCGGCGACCAGCCAGATACCGGCGCAGGCGATCAGCGCGAGCCTGACGTCGGGCCAGCTGGGCACGCCGGGAACGGCCAGCACCATGCCGATCAGCGCGCAGAACACGATGAGCTGCACCACGCGCGGCTTGGTCAGCGCATAGAACTGCGCGAACTTCGACGGGACGTGGGGCGCGGCGGAAGCCGGGGCGGCGGACGGGGTACTGGGGTTCATGGGGAGTCGCTAGGCATTCAATTTTGACGCATGTGGCACAGAGGGCCCGCCGCGGCCGGAAAAGACCACGCCGCCGAGCACAATGACCAGGGCGGCGGCGCCGCCGGTGTGCATGACGGCGGCCAGCAAAGGCCAGCCCAGCACGGCGTTGCTGATACCGGTCACGGCCTGCAGCACGATGAGCCCGGCCAGCCAGCGCGCAGGCGCGCGAAACGCCGGCACACGGTGCAGAAAGAAGGCCAGCGCGAGGAACACGGCAAACACCAGGTAGGCGGTGAGGCGGTGCACATAGTGGATGGCCGTGAGCGCCTGGAAGCTGATGTTGGCGCCGTCATGGCCCGCGCCCAGCTCGCGCCACAGCGTGAAACCCTGGCGAAAGTCCATGGCCGGCCACAGCGAGTTCTGGCAGCCCGGAAAGTCGGTGCAGGCCAGCACCGCGTAGTTGGTGCTGACCCAGCCGCCCAGGGCAATCTGCAGCCACAGCAAGGCAAACGCGGCCAGTGCGGCCAGCCGCAGGCCCTTGCCCAAACCCGGGGTCGGCGGCGCCTGCAGCCCGGCATAACGCAGCGATTGCGCGCGCAGCAAAGCCAGCAGCACCAGGCCGCCCAGCAAATGCAGGGTGACGATGGCGGGGAACAACTTCATGGTGACCGTGAGCGCGCCGAAAGCGCCTTGCAAACACACCCACACCAACGTGACGGTGGGCCACCAGGGCGAGACGGCTATGCGCTTGCGCTCCAGCCAGCTGGTCACCGTGAGCGTCAGGATCAGCACACCGACGCCCGTCGCGAGATACCGGTGGACCATCTCGATCCAGGCCTTGGAATGCGTGACCGGCCCGGTCGGCATGGCGGTTTGCGCGGCCTCGATGTGCATTTGCGCGCCCACCGGGCTGGCGCTGCCGTAGCAGCCGGGCCAGTCGGGGCAACCCAGGCCGGAATCGGTGAGCCGGGTGAAGGCGCCGAAGATCACCAGGTCAAAAGTGAGGAACAGCGTGACCAGCGTCAGCACGCGCAGGCGCTGCGCCACCGGCGCGTTCTTGTTGTGCGCCCACACCCAAGCCAGCGGCCCGAGCGCAACCACCAGGCCCATGATCATCAGGCGCAGGGCGGGGCTCAGGTCGTAAAGATTTTGCGCAGCCATGATTAAAAAGAAAGGTGGCCCGCAACGCCCTGAAGGTATTCATGCAAGCAGGGGCCGCGGAACCGGCTTTGCCGGGCCGCAGGCGCAGCGGCCCCCGAGGGGCTGGAGCCCGCGGCTCCAAGCCTGCCTGCGCAGGCTTGGACGGGCGACAGAGGCGAAGCGTCTCGCGAGCCGCGGCCTGCAAGGCCTCGCGCATTACACGAAGTGAAAAGCGTGGGGACCATATTCAACGGCCTTCCTTGTCCCAGCTGCTCGAAGCGCGCAGGAGGCGCTCCAGGTCGCGCTTGGCCTTGGCCGCGGCGGCGGTATCCATGTCGGCCGGAAAACGCATCATCAAATTGCCGATGGGGTCGACCAGGTAGAGGTGGTCTTCCAGGCGCTTGCCGGCGGCGGGCTCCAGCCACTGCGCAAGTTCAGCCGGTGCCACGCGCAGCACGGCCGAGGAGGCCAGTGCCGGCAACAGCGCATCGCGCACGGGCGCGTCGTCGGCGACCAGCCAGACGCGGTCCACGCGCTCTTTTTCCTTGCCCAGCGATTCGCGCAGCTGGCGCTGGAAATACAGGTTCTGCTCGCAGCGCGCATCGCAGGCGCCACCGGCCACGCTGATCAGCAGCCACTGGTTCTTGAGCGCCGTCAGCGTGCCGCTGCGGCCGTCGAGCGTGCGCGTGGCCAGCGGCGGCAGCGGGCGCTGCGGCTCTATCAGCTCGCCGAAGTTGCGGCGGCCTTCGGGCCGGACCACGTAGTAGGTGAAATAGGAGGCGACCACCGGGGCCGCGCACACCAGCAGCACGGCCAGCATCTTCCAGCGGCCCGCGACGGTGTTCGGCTCGCGCGTGCTGGACTGGTCCAGCACGGGCATGGTGTGCACGGTCAGGCCCAGGGGCAGGTCCTGCGAGGCGGGCGCGGCGGCGGGGTTGGGGGAAGTGTCAGGCGTAGGGGTCACGGCAGTTGATCGCGGCTTGTTGGGCGGCGTGAGTGGATACGGGCACGGAAAGGAAGAACCAGCTGAAACCAGCCATAAAGAATGACCACCAGGGCGCACAGGCCGAACCACTGGAAGGCATAACCGTAGTGCTTGTCGACGCCGAGGTTCGGGGCAGCCCATTCGCGCAGCAGGCCTTCGCTGGCCGCGCCGGTCTGCAGCAAAGAAACCTCCAGCAGCGGCAGGCCGGTTTGCGCCCGGTAGGCCGGCAAGTCGAGATTTTGCCGTATCCGGCCGGTCTCTATGCCCTGGAACTCATAAAGTTTGGAAGGTGGCGAAGCGATACGGCCCTCGACGGTGACGGTGCCGGCGGGCGTTGCCACCTCCGGCAGGCGCGTGCGGTCGGCAAAATCGCGCGGCACCCAGCCGCGCTGGACCACGATGGCCTGGGCGCCGCCTTCCAGCACCAGCGGTGTGAGCACCACAAAACCGGTCTTGCCGGCCATGGGCCGGTTGTCGAGGTAGACCGTGTGTTCCGGCCGCCAGCTGCCCTTGAGCACGGCCGGCCGGTGTATTTCGCCCGCCATGTCTGGGCTCGCGAGCAGCGCGCGCACATCGAGCGCGGGCAGGCGGCCCTTGGACTCGACGGCGGCCTGCAGGGCTTCCTTCTGCGCGGCGCGGCGCAACTGCCACTGCCCCAGCGAGAAGGTGGTGCCGGCCACCAGCACGGCGGCCGCGGTCAGCAGCCAGAAGCGCGGAGAATGCAAAGCCGGTGTCATGCGCCGATAATCCTGTTCATGAACTACCTCGTTGCACTGGCATTTATCGCCATCCTGGCCAGCCTGGCTTCCGCGCTTTTTTTCATGCTCAGGGGCAGCAGCGGCGACAGCAAGGACGGCAAGCGCAAGGCCAATAATATGGCGCGCGCGCTGGCCTTCCGTATCGGGTTCTCTGTGCTGCTGTTCATCTGCATTCTGATTGCGTGGAAGCTCGGTTACATACAGCCCACCGGTATTCCCGCAGGCAAATAAACGTCACGCCAGGTGGCGAAATAAAGAACAAAGGCCGCATCAAGCGGCCTTTGGTTGAGCGGCCGTAGCCGCCAATGGTTCCTGAGAACAGGTTCTTAGAGCCAGTACACCAGGATGTACAGGCCCAGCCAAACGACGTCCACAAAGTGCCAGTACCAGGCGGCACCTTCAAAGCCGAAGTGCTTTTCAGGCGTGAAATGGCCTTTTTGCAGGCGCAGCGTGATGAACAGCAGCATCAGCATGCCGACGAACACGTGAAAGCCGTGGAAGCCCGTGAGCATGAAGAAGGTCGAGCCGTACACGCCGGACGACAGCTTCAGGTTCATCTCATGGTAGGCATGGAAGTACTCATAGCCCTGCACGAAGAGGAAGACCACGCCGAGCAGAACCGTGGCCCACATGAAGGCGATGGTGCGGGCGCGTTTGCCTTCGATCAGCGCATGGTGGGCGATGGTGATGGTGACGCCGGAGCTCAGCAGCAGCGCGGTGTTGACCGTCGGCAGGGAGCCCATGATGCTGGCCCAAACGCCGCCGCCAATGGCCAGCGGCTTCATGGCGGTGAATGGCTCGATGATGTCAGCGGGCGAAGCGGTCACGCCGGCGGCCAGGCTGGGCCAGACGGCCTTGAAGTCAGGCCAGAGCAGGGCGTTGTCCAGGCTGCCCAGCGCGGGCAACGAGTGCGAGCGGGCCCACCACAGGGCGGTGAAGAAGGCGCCGAAGAACATCACTTCCGAGAAGATGAACCAGCTCATGCTCCAACGGAAAGACATGTCGATCTTGCGGCCGTACATGCCGCCTTCGCTTTCGGCGATGGACTGGCTGAACCAGCGGTACAGCGTCATCAGCCACCAGATCATGCCGAAGGCCAGCGACCATTTGCCCCAGTCGTGGCCGTTGATCCATTGGCTGGCACCGAGAATGACAAAAAACAGGCCGATAGACGCCATCACCGGATGGCTCGATGGGCTGGGAACAAAATAGTGGGGGGTAGACCCGTGGGTTGCTGATGACATCGCTGGACTCCTGTTTTTCTCTCGAATTTCCAATAATCTTTTTAATTCACACCGTGATGCGCTGGCGGATGCGGCCTCAGCGCGCGACCATCCACTTCGCCAGCAGCACCAGGACTGCGACAAATACCACCACGGCGATCAGCCCGACCACAATGATGTGGAGGGGGTTCAAATTTTTCACGTCTTCCTCGTAATCGCCGCGCGCGCGCAGCCCCACGAAGGACCAGGCCACGGCCTTGACCGTGCGCCAGAAGGAAGGTTTTTTGGCGGGTGCGGCGGCCATGCTGCTCATGCGCCTGCCTGTTTTTCAGCAGCAACACCGGCCGTCGTCGCTTTGGGCGTGGCCGGTGCGGCCGGCGTCTTGCCGCCGACTTCAAAAAAGGTATAGGACAGCGTGATGGTGCTCACGTCTTTCGACAGCTTCGGGTCGATGACAAAAGCCACCGGCCACTGCTTTTTCTCACCGGGCGCCAGGGTGTACTGGCTGAAGCAGAAACATTCCAGCTTGTTGAAGTGCGCGCCGGCCTGCGCAGGCGCGTAGCTGGGAATGGCCTGGGCCGACATGGTCCGGTTCTGCACGTTCTGGAATTCGTACATCACCGTGGTCAACTCGCCCGGATGCACCTGCAGCGTGTTTGTCGCGGGCTTGAACTGCCAGGGGCCGCGCGAATTCGCGTCGAACTCGACGGTGATGGTGCGGCTGAAGTCCACCTGGGTGTTGGCCGGCAGGCTGGAGGTCGCCCCGGGAATCTGCCGGTCGGACAGGGCCAGCACGTTGATGCCGGTCATCTCGCAAATCGCCTTGTAAAGCGGCACCAGCGCATAACCGAAGGCGAACATGCCGAGCACGATCACGCCCAGCTTGCCCATCATCTTGAAGTTTTCGCGCTTGAGCCGCATCACAGTGGTATCGGTTTGAGCCTGGGGCCGGACGGACCGGTTCAGTGCGCCAGGAAAATCATCTTGGCCATGAAGCCCAGAAAAAAGACCAGCGCGACCGAGGCCAGTATCAGGGCCAGCCTCAGGTTGCTTTTCTTTTGTTCAGGTGTCGTCATGGCGGTTGACCGATGGAGTTTGAATCAGCCGATCACGCGGGTTGCCGAGGCATCCAGCTTGGGCGGGGTTTCATAGGTGTGGAAAGGCGCTGGGGATGGGACTTCCCATTCCAGGCCTTCAGCGCCCTTGCCGCCTTCGTCGACCCAGGGGTTCTGCTTGGCCGGTGCGCCCTTGCCGCGCATCGTGGGCACCACGATGAACAGGAAGAAATAGAGCTGCGCGAAACCGAAGAAGAAGGCACCCACACTGGCCACGGCATTGAAGTCGGCGAACTGCATGGGGTAGTCGGCATAACGGCGCGGCATGCCGGCCAGGCCCAGGAAGTGCATCGGGAAGAAGGTCACGTTGAAGGAAATCAGCGACCACCAGAAGTGGATCTTGCCGCGGGTTTCGTTGTACATGACGCCGGTCCATTTGGGCGACCAGTAGTAGTAGCCGGCAAACAGGGCGTAGAGCGAGCCGGCCACCAGCACGTAGTGGAAGTGGGCCACCACGTAGTAAGTGTCCTGCAGCTGGATGTCGATCGGCGCGACCGACAGAATCACGCCCGTCAGGCCGCCGATGGTGAACACGAAGATGAAGCCCACCGCGAACAGCATGGGGGTTTCAAAGGTCATGGAGCCGCGCCACATGGTGGCGATCCAGTTGAACACCTTCACGCCCGTGGGCACGGCGATCAGCATGGTGGAGTACATGAAGAACAGCTGGCCCGTGACTGGCATGCCGGTGGTGAACATGTGGTGCGCCCACACGACAAAGCTCAGGATGGCGATGGAGCCGGTCGCGTACACCATGGAGGCGTAGCCGAACAGGCGCTTGCGCGAGAAGGCCGGAATGATCTGGCTGATGATGCCGAAGGCCGGCAAGATCATGATGTAGACCTCGGGGTGGCCGAAGAACCAGAAGATGTGCTGGTACATCACCGGGTCGCCGCCGCCGGCGGGGTTGAAGAAGCTGGTGCCGAAGTGGCGGTCGGTCAGCGTCATGGTGATGGCGCCGGCCAGCACGGGCATCACGGCGATCAGCAGGTAGGCGGTGATCAGCCAGGTCCAGCAGAACATCGGCATCTTCATCAGCGTCATGCCGGGAGCGCGCATGTTCAGGATGGTCACGATGATGTTGATCGAGCCCATGATGGACGAGGCGCCCAGGATGTGCATCGCGAAAATACCGGCGTCCATGGACGGGCCCATCTGCAGCGTGAGCGGCGCGTAAAGCGTCCAGCCCGCGGCGGGCGCGCCGCCGGGCATGAAGAAGGAGCCGGCCAGCATGATGCCGGCGGGGATCATCAGCCAGAAGCTGAAGTTGTTCATGCGGGCGAAAGCCATGTCGGCCGCGCCGATCTGCAGCGGAATCATCCAGTTCGCGAAGCCCACGAAAGCCGGCATGATGGCGCCGAACACCATGATCAGGCCGTGCATGGTAGTGAGCTGGTTGAACAATTCGGGGTTGACCAGTTGCAGGCCGGGCTGGAACAGCTCGGCGCGGATCAGCAAGGCCAGCACGCCGCCGAACATCAACATGAAGAAACTGAACAGCAGGTAGAGCGTTCCGATGTCTTTATGGTTGGTCGCGAAGACCCAACGGCGCCATCCCGCCGGGGCATGGTCGTGGTGGTCGTCGTGCGCGTGGTCGTGATGGTCTAGAACTGCACTCATCTTGGCTTCCTTTGGTGGCTTTGGCCTGTAGCTTTATCTTGGCGGCCGGCGCGCAAGGCGCCGGCGAATTCTGGTCGTGGGGCGGATCGGCTTACTTGCGGGCGGCCTGCACTTCGGCGGGCTGGACGATCTGGCCGGTCTGGTTGGACCAGTTGTTCTTGGTGTAGCTGACGACAGCCGCGAGGTCGGTGTCGCTCAAAGCCTTCCACGATGGCATGGCGCCGCCGGCGGCGCCATTGAGCACGGTGGCAATCTGCTTCTTGTGGTCGGCGTCGAGCACGATGGCCGAGCCGTCCAGCGGCTTGATCGGGCCGGCACCCTTGCCGTTGGGCTGGTGGCAGGCGGCGCAGTTGGCGGCATAAACCTTTTCACCGCGGGCTTTCAGGTCGACCAGGGTCCAGACCTTGGAAGGATCATCGGCCTTGGCGGCGGCTTCCTTGGCCTTGACGGCGACCCAGGCGCTGTAGTCGGCGGCGGAGACGACCTTCACGTGGATGGGCATGTAGGCGTGTTCCTTGCCGCAGAGTTCCTGGCACTGGCCGTAGAAGTCGCCCACTTGTTCGGCGCGGAACCAGGTGTCGCGCACAAAACCGGGAATCGCATCCTGCTTGATGCCGAAGGCCGGCACCGCGAAGGCGTGGATCACGTCGCTGGCGGTGGTGATGATGCGGATTTTCTTGTTGACGGGAACAACCAGCGGGTTGTCGACCTTGAGCAGGTAGTTGTCGGGCGCTTCGCCGGCCTTGGGGCCGCCGTTGTCGGACATTTCGCGGTGGGTGTTGTCGAGCGTGGAGACAAAGCCTATGCCTTCGCCTTCGCCCTTGATGTAGTCATAGCCCCATTTCCACTGGATGCCAGTGGCCTTGATGGTCAGGTCGGCGCCGGTGGTGTCTTTCTGGGCGACCAGCACTTTGGTGGCGGGCAGCGCCATGGCGATCACGATGAGGAATGGAACGACGGTCCAGGCGATTTCCACGGCGGTGGACTCGTGGAAGTTGGCCGATTTGTGGCCCACCGACTTGCGGTGCTTCAGGATGGAATAAAACATCACGCCGAACACCGCCACGAAGATCACGAGGCAGATGGCCATCATGAACCAGTGCAGCCACTGCTGTTCTTCGGCGATCTTGGTCACGGCCGGGTGCAGGTTCAGCTGGTTGACGGCGGGGCCGCCCTTCAGGTCGTTGACGGCGTAAGCGGCGGTGCTGACCCAGGCGGCCGCAGATACCAGAATTGCGCCTGCATGCTGCATGCCAAGCCGTGTCATTTTGCTCATGGTGTTGCTTACGTTCATCGTGATCACTTTTTCTGCTTCAATTACCGACCAAATTAACCGGCTGATTATAAAGTTAGCGGCGGGTCCCCCCGCCGCACCTCAACTGACGCGAGACTTTCAGCGCCTCTTCAACCGCCCCGCAACGCCATCCGAATCTCACGGGCCAACGCTGGGCGCAGCTCAGGCCGCACATGCCGCCCCACTTGCACCGACCGCCCCTGCCCGGACACTTCAATCAGCGAGCCATCCCCATCCTTGGGCTCGATACGCACCCACTCACGGTTGAACTCCGCGCGCTCGGTGCGCCCCGCCGTTTCAAGCTCCACCACCAGCTGCCCGCCTTCGAGGACGATTTTTTCACCGTCCCCCGCATGGCGGGCATACACCACAAAGGCCGCGCCCACCGCCAGCAATTCAGCCCAGGCAAAAGGCATCACCATGGTGGCGCCCTGGGCCCAGAAGAATGCCGCAATCCCCAGCGAAACGCCGCACAGCGACACGTAAAGCCACCCGAGCTGGGCCGGGGTGAGTGAACAGTGACGCTTGAGAAGCCACAACACAGCATCGTGGCTGTGGGTACCCTGCGCGGGCGAGGTGGCAAAACGAAACGCTGGCGTTGGCTGCAGCATGCGGCAACCCCCCAAAAAAACAGCGGTCCATGCCGGGCACGGGCCGCGCGAGGCTTGGGAACATCCCCAAAATCTGTACTGAATTGTAGCCGGTTTGCCCCGCCGCCCCCCTGGAAAAGCCCCCAAACCAGCGCTCGCGGCGGGCCGGATAGGCGCCCACGCAACAGCCCCGGCACCCAAGGCCGGCCGCTCAGGCGCCGGGCCGCCCGCCCTGCAGCATGCTGCGCATGTCGGCCACCGACACCGCGCTGAGCGCGCTGACCTTGACCTTGGGCGGCGCCTTCAATGCGTGGCCGTAAATGACCTCGAAGGTCAGCGACAGGCGTCCATCCTCGCCCTTGACGAGATGTCGGCCCAGCGCCTCCTCCAGCCTGGCCTTCCAGGCCCGGCCGCGCAACGCGGGAAAACGCGCGGGGTGGAAATTGCGGCCCAGCTCGGCCAGGTCCTGCAGCAGCCGCGCGGGCGTTGCATAGGTCAGCGTGATGCGCTCCATGTCCATCACCGGCTCGGCAAAACCGGTCTGCACCAGCATGTCGCCCCAGTCGTGCATGTCGGTCAGTTCGTGGCCCGCGGGCGGCCAGCCCAGTTGCGCGTAGACCTCGCGCAGCTCCTTCGCGGTGTCCGGGCCCAGGCATGAAAACATCAGGAAGCCGTTGACCTTGAGCGCCTCGCGCCATTGCGCCAGCAAGGCCTGCGGGTCGGCCGATTCATGCAGCGCCATATTGGCCCACAGCATGTCGGCGCTGGCGGGCGGTGGCGCTTCAAAACGCACCGGGGCGGCCGTCCATCGCCGCGGCGTCCACCACGGCTGCACGATGCCTTTCATCGCCTCACGCGCGCGATGCGGATGGTTCTCCAACACAAAGGCCGTGGCCCCCGGGTAGGTCTTGGCCAGCTGCGCATGGGCCTGCAGCCCGCCGCGCAGCGCGCCCCAGTGCACCCAGCTTTGGGGCTGCAGCTTGATCCACTGCAGGCGGTCCATCATGCGGCGCGCCACTTCCTCGTGCAGCCAGGGCGAGGCCAGGGGGGCGCTGCGCTCCCAGCGGCTGACGGCGATCGGATCCAGCGTGGGCGGGCGCTCGGTGGGGGTCATGGAAGAAGGCAAGGCGTCTCGCTCAAAAGGTAGGCGAGTATATTGGCACGGTGTTCACACGCCTGCTTGCTCCCTCCGCATTCCTGCCCCGCTGGAGCGGCTTTGCCCGCGGCATCAAGGCGGGAATCGCCGGCCAGTGCGCGGTCTGCCGCGGCTGGCCCGCGCGCCAGGTGTGCGAGCCCTGCGTGGCCCGCTTCGCGCCAGCAAAGGCACGCTGCACCCGCTGTGCGCTGGCCTTGCCGGCCGACCTTTCCATGGGCTTGCGAACAGGCCCGCCCTTGTGCGGCGCCTGCGCCGTCGAGCCGCCGCCGCTGGACCGCGCCTTCGCCGGCGTTGATTACGCCTACCCCTGGTCCACGCTGGTCGCCGGCTACAAATTCGGCGAGCGGCACGGCTGGGCCGGTTTTTTTGCGGGCCTGCTGCTGCAGTCGCCCGACCTGGCGCAGGTATTTGGCGAACTGGGTCCCGAGGACTGGCTGCTGCCGATACCGCTGTCGGCCCAGCGCCTGCGGGAGCGCGGTTTCAACCAGGCCTGGGAACTGTGCGCGGCACTGGCCCGGCAGACGCGGACCGCCGCCCGCCCCGACGCCCGGTTGCTGCTGCGCGTGCGGCACACCCGCCCGCAAAGTCAGCTCAAGCGCCAGCAGCGGCTGGCCAACGTCAGTGGCGCCTTCCAGGTCGACCCGCTGCGCGCCGCGGAGCTGCGGGGCCGGCGCGTGCTGCTGGTCGACGACGTGATGACCAGCGGCGCCTCGCTCTACACCGCCGCGCAGGCTCTGCGCGATGCGGGCGCCACGCATATCACCGCCGCGGTGTTTGCTCGTACAGCCGCCGCCTAGAATCCCGGGCTCCGCTTCACCCGGTCTCCCGCATGTTCAATATCGTTTTGGTCGAACCCGAAATCCCACCCAACACCGGCAATGTGATCCGGCTGGCGGCCAACACCGGCTGCCGGCTGCACCTGGTGGAGCCGCTGGGCTTTTCGATGGACGACAAACACATGCGCCGCGCCGGGCTGGACTACCACGAGTACGCGCAGTTGCTGCGCCATGCCAGCTGGCAAGCGCTGCTCGAAAGTGAGCAACCACCCGCAGACCGCCTGTTCGCCATGACCACCCGGGGTTCGGCCAGCCTGTATGAGACACGCTTCCAGCCCGGAGACTGGCTGGTGTTTGGCGCGGAAACCCGCGGCCTGGCGCCCGAACTGCGGGAATCCTTCCCGCCTGCCCAGCGCCTGAAACTGCCCATGCGGCCCGGCCAGCGCAGCCTGAACCTGTCCAACAGCGTGGCCGTCACGGTGTTCGAAGCCTGGCGGCAAAACGGTTTTGGCGGCGCGGCGCAAAGCTGACGACCGGCTGACGGTCCGGCGACCGCCCGTCCGCTACCGGCCCAAATTCCTTGCCAGAGACTAGGTAAAAACCCTATTATTCGTCCTTCAAACTTAAGCGAGCGGATGCCGATACCCGGCCATCCCAGCCTTACCCCTTCCCCATCGCCCAGTTCACAAGACTGGCAGGAGTCTTCAGTGAACACGGTTATCCAGCGTATCCTGGGCCTTGCGGCGCCCGCTTTTTCCGACTCGGGACGGCCGGTCAACCGCGTGCCGGTGGAACAGATCCGCGAAAGCCTGCTGGCCTTGTTGCACGACTGCCGCGACATGCGCACCCAGCGGCTTATCTACAAAGTGAATGTCGCCAAGACGCCGGCCGATCTGTGGCTGCTGCGCAGCGACCTGCACCAGTGCATCGCCCAGACGCACAGCCAGAGCGAGGCGGCCGAACGCATCAACAGCCTGATCGAGGTGTTTGAAGGCTGGCTGCCGGCCGGCCAACTGCTGCGCATCTAGCCCCGCAGCGTTTCCCGTGTTTCCCGCGGCTTAAGGGTAGCGCCGCACCAGCGACTCGGCCACGCACACCGGTTTGGCCGAGCCCTCACGCTCCACCGTCACTTCCCAGGTCATCTGCATGCCGGCGTTGTCAATCGCCTCGGCCGCCAGCAGCTTCATGCGCGCCCGCAGGCGGCTGCCCACCGGCACCGGTGCGGTGAAGCGCACCTTGTTAAGGCCGTAGTTCACGCCCATGCGCGAGCCGGTGATGTCAAAGGAGGACTCAAAAAAGCGCGGCAGCAGCGACAAGGTCAAAAAGCCATGCGCGATCGGCCCGCCAAAGGGCCCGGCCGCGGCTTTTTCGACATCGACGTGTATCCACTGGTGGTCGCCCGTGGCTTCGGCAAACAGGTTGACCTGCTGCTGGGTGATGGTGATCCAGTCGCTGACGGCGACTTCCTGGCCGGTGCAGGCGGCCAGCTCGGCCAGTGTTGCGAAGATTTTCATGCCGCCACTGTAGCGGCATGGCGGCAAGCCTCTTGTCGGCTCAGCGACAAGTCAACGTTCCAGCCACTCGCAGATGCCCTTCCACTGCTCCATGTCTTTTTCGACCCGGCTGGGCGCCACGTCGAACAGGGTCAGGCCGCGGGCCGCCAGGTGGATGTAGTTCTGCGTGTCGCGCAAATAGCCCAGCACCGGCAGCCCCAGGCCTTCGACGAAGCCGCGCAGCTTGTCGGCGGCGATGGTGCGCGCATCCACGCGCATACCGACAATGCCCACCTGCATCTTGCCGGCATGCTTGTGTTCGGCGAGCTGGTCCAGGAAAGTGCGTGTGGCGAAGATGTCGAAGACGCTGGGCTGCAGCGGCACGATGACCTTGTCGGCCAGCTTGAGCACGTCGTTGAAGCGCCAGCCGTGCAAGCCGCCGGGGGTGTCCAGCACCACATGCGTCGTGCCCTTGGGCGGCTTGACGATCAGGTCGGCGTTGACGTCCCAGGTGGCGATCTGCCGGGCGGCCGGCGGGCGCAGGCCCAGCCACAGCCGTGAAGACTGCTGCCGGTCGGCGTCCCCCAGCATGACCGTATGGCCCTGGCTGGCGAAAAATCCGGCAACGTTGGTGGCCAGCGTCGTTTTGCCGACGCCCCCCTTCGGATTGGCGATCACAACCACGGGCATGCGAATCTCCTCGTTATGGAAGCTTGCTTTTCCGCTATGGTAACGGCATGGACAGTCTTATCACAACCACTGACAAACCCACGGGCGGCGCGGCCAACACTGACATTTATGTCATTGCAGCCCATCCGGCCTGGCGCGAATCGCGGGTCAACCGCCCCTTGATGGAGGCCGCGCAGGCCCTGCCGCGTGTGCAGGTGCAAGACCTTTACTCAAGTTATCCCGACTACGCCATCGATGTTCCCAAGGAGCAGGCAGCCCTGGAACGCGCGCAACTGGTGGTGCTGCTGCACCCCATCCAGTGGTATTCCATGCCCCCGCTGCAAAAGCTCTGGCTTGACGAGGTGTTCAGCTACGGCTGGGCTTACGGCGAAGGCGAGGCCGGCGATGAAGGCGGCCGGGGCCGGGCGCTGCAGGGCAAGGACTTGTGGCTGGTCGCCACCACGGGCGGCCCCGAGGACTCCTACCACCCGCAAGGCTACAACCGGTATTTTTTCGATGCCTTCCTGCCGCCCTATGAACAGAGCGCGGCCCTGTGCGGCATGCGCTTTTTGCCGCCGCTGGTGCTGCACGGCGCCCACAGCGTAGGCCGGCAGGCCGTGGCCGAGCACGTCGCCACCTTCAGCCAGCGCCTGCAAAGCTACCCTGACTGGCCCGAGCTCGAAGACCTGGAACAATGCGCCGCCTGCGTCGTGCCCATGAGAGACCGGCTGGTCGAACATGCAGCCGCGGCCAATGCCGGGGGAGCTGCCTGATGGAACATGCACCCACCTGGCTGGTCAACAGCTTTATCTATTTAGCGGCTGCCGTCATCTCGGTGCCCCTGGCCAAAAAACTCGGCCTGGGTTCCATCATCGGCTACCTGGCCGCCGGCATCGCCATAGGCCCCTGGGGCCTGGGCCTGGTCACCAATGTGCAGGACATCCTGCATTTCGCCGAGTTCGGCGTGGTGCTGATGCTGTTCCTGATCGGCCTGGAGCTCGAACCCAAGCGCCTGTGGAATCTGCGCCGGCCGATCTTCGGCTGGGGCAGCGCGCAGGTGCTGGGCTGCGCCGCCCTGCTGACCGGCGTGGCCATGGCCTTCGGCGTGGGCTGGCAGACGGCGCTGGTCGCCGGCCTGGGCCTGGCGCTGTCGTCCACCGCGATCGCGCTGCAGGCCATGGGCGAGCGCCACCTGCTGCCGACGTCGAGCGGGCAGGCGGGCTTTTCCATCCTGCTGTTCCAGGACGTGGCGGCCATTCCCATCCTGGCGCTGCTGCCGCTGTTGGGCGCCATGGCCGGCGACAGCGAGGCCGCCAGCCACAGCGGCCGGGCGTTTGAAGCGCTCAAGATCGTCGGCGCGATCGCCGCCATCATCCTGGGCGGCCGCCTGCTGCTGCGCCCGCTGCTGCGCTGGATCGCCAACAGCGGCACACCCGAGATCTTCACCGCGGCTTCGCTGCTGCTGGTGGTCAGCATCGCCGCGCTGATGCAGTTTGTGGGCCTGTCCATGGCGCTGGGCGCCTTCCTCGCCGGCGTGCTGCTGGCGGAAAGCGAATACCGGCGCGAACTGGAGACCGACATCGAGCCCTTCAAGGGCCTGCTGCTGGGCCTGTTTTTCATCGCCGTGGGCATGAGCATCGATTTCGGCGTGCTGTGGCGCTCGCCCGGCCTGATGGCCGTCATCCTGGTGGGTTTTCTGGGCCTGAAGCTGGGCGTGATCTACGGCCTGGCCAAGCTCATGAAGCTGCCCTACCAGGAGCGGCCGGTGTTCGCGGTGCTGCTGGCGCAGGGCGGCGAATTCGCCTTTGTGGTGTTCCAGGCGGCCGCCGGGGCCCAGGTGTTTTCCGCCGAAACGGCCTCGCTGCTGATAGGCGCTGTGGCGCTGTCCATGCTGCTGAGCCCGCTGCTGCTGGTGGCCGTGGACAAGCTCTGGGTGCCGCGCTACGCCAACTGCAACCTGCCGCAGCTCGAGGAAATCTCCGAGCAGCAGGAAGCGCCCATCATCATCGCCGGCTTCGGCCGCTACGGCCAGATCGTGGGCCGCATGCTGCTGGCTCAGGGCGTGCAGGCCACGGTGCTGGACCACGACGCCGAGATGATAGAAACCGTGCGCGCCTTCGGTTACCGCGTCTTCTACGGCGACGCGACGCGCCTGGACCTGCTGCGCACCGCCGGCGCGGCCACCGCCAAGATCCTGGTGCTGTCGGTGGACGACATGGAGCAGTCGCTCAAGATCGTCGACATCGCGCGCGAGAACTTCCCGCAGATGCAAATCGTGGCCCGGGCGCGCGACGTCACGCACTGGAACGCGCTGCGCGACCGCGGCGTGATGCTGGTCGAACGCGAGGTCTTCGAGTCCAGCCTGCGCAGCGCGCGCAGCGTGCTGGAACTGCTGGGCCAGCCGCCGCACGAAGCGCGCCAGGCCGCCATGCGTTTTCGCCGGCACAACCTCGAGCTGTTCGAGCGCATGTACCCGCACCGCAAGGACCGCACCAAGGTCATCGCCGTGGCCACGCAGGGCCGGCTGCAGCTGGAGGAGCAACTGGCCCAGGAACGCCAGCAGCAAGCGCAGCGCCGGCCCGCCGGCTGGTACGGCCAGCAGCAGTCGCCCGACGAACAGTAAACCGGAGCGCGCCTGCCCTTGGCGGGCCGGCGCCGCGGCTCAGCGCCTGAGCTGCTCGGCCTCGCGCCGGCGCTGCTCCATCGCGCGGCGCTCCACGCAGACCGGGTGGTTGGTGAAGGCCGGCTTGGCGCACTGCTCACTCATGCAGATCTGGAAGCCGATCAGCACACGGTCCTCACAGGCCTGGCGCGGATTGCCGGCATTCGCGGATGGCGCCGGTGCCGGGGCATGCTCGGCAGCCGCGGCCGCGGGCGCGCTGGTGCTGCCGCCCGATTTGGCTTGCGCCGCCTGCTGCTTGGTCAGACGCTCTTTCTCCTGGGCGGCTTTTTTGGCCACAATGGCCTGCGCCGCCGCGGCCTTGGAGGCCGGAGACAGCGGCGCGGCCGCCGTCGATGCCGCCGCAGCCGGCACGGGTGCCGCGGCCGCCGCGGGCTGGGCCTGGGCGGCTTGCACCGCCGGCTGGGGAGCGGCCGGCGCCGCAGGCCGCGCCGGGCCGGCATTGTCCGCCGCCACGGCGGCCGGCTGGGCGGCCGCCAGTGCCGGCGCCTTCGGTTTCGAGAGTTGCCTGACACCTACGCCCAGGACGACCAAAGCCACCAGGGCGATCCCGCCCCACACCAGGTAAGGAGGAGGAGAGGCTGCGGACGCCTTCGCGGGCGCGCCCGGCTCGGCGCTGCGGCGCTTGCGCGAGGACTCCGGCCTGGCCTCGGGGGCGGCCGCGGCACTTGCGGCAGCAGCGGCAGGCGTGGCTTCGGCCTTGGCTTTTGCCTCGGCAGCCTCAGGCTGGACCGTCACCGGGCCGGCATCGCTGAACACGGTCTCCGGCCACTCAGAAGGCTCGCTCTGCGGCTGCGGCACGGCCGGTGCCGGTGCCGGTGGCACGGCCATGACCGGCGCGCCCAGTCGCGTGGCATCCGGGTCGTCGGCTGCGGGGGCGGCCGGCAAGGGCGGGGGCACCACCGGCGCCTGCGCCGCGGCTTCCTCGAGCGCCTTCCAGGCCAGGTCGGTCGCCGTGCCGGGATGGGTCACCCCAGGATTGGTCGCACCAGGATTGGCCACGGCGGGACGAGCGATCCCGGGGTTGGTGATCCCGGGGTTGGTCACGCCGGGGTTGGTCACGCCGGGGTTGGTCGCCCCCGGATGGGTCGCACCAGCGGCCGCGTCCTGGCCGCCCGGACGCGGAACGATCAGGGTGCCGGTGCCCAGCCGCCTGCCGATGTCGGAATCCTCCCCGCCCGGCACACCCATCTTCTTGAGGCGGCGGCGGGCCAGGTCGGCATAGATGCCGGACGGGAACCTGGCGAGAAAGCCCTGGATGTCCTCGACGTCCATGGACTCCTTGATCTCTTTCCAGTAAACCAGCTCCAGCTCCTGCGTCACCATGGGGATGTCGGCGCTGGTGCCCGACTGCAGGCCGACCAGGGCTTCACCGGCCAGCAGCGTGGAGGTCCAGGTCGAGTTGCTGCCCGGCCCCACCGGTATGGCCGGCGGCTGCACCGTGGTGTCGGCCGCTTCGCGGGCCGCGGCCTGCAGCGCCAAAAGGAAGTCCTGCGCGCTGGCGTAACGCTGGTCGCGCGACTTGGCCAGGGCCTTGGCCACCACCGCGTCGATCGCGGCGGGCAGCTTGGGGTTAAAGCTGCTGGGCGGCGCAGGCGTGTGGCCCACGATCTGCTGGATGGTCGCGAAATCGGTGTCGCCGTCAAAAGGCCGCTTGCCCGTGAGCAGCTGGTACAGCACGATGCCGGCGGCGAACAGGTCGGCGCGGGCGTCAATCGGGCGGCCCTGCACCTGCTCGGGCGACATGTATTTGAGCGTGCCCACCATGGAGCCCTGGGTGCGCGTGGCCTCGCCCGAATCCTGGATGCGCGCCACGCCGAAGTCGGTCAGCTTGACCCGCCCGCTGGTCTCCATCAGCAGGTTGGCCGGCTTGATGTCTCGGTGCACGATGCTTTGCCGGTGCGCGTACTCCAGCGCCGACAGCAGGTCGCCCATGATGCCCAGGGTCTGCTCCAGCGTGTAGAGGTTGCCCTTGTCCAGGTGGTGCTTGAGGTCGTCGCCGTCGACGAATTCCATGACCAGGAAGGCGATGTCGCCGTCGCGGTCGGAGTCGTAGACGCTCACGATGTGCGGGTGCTGCAGGCGCGCGGCGGAGCGGGCCTCGGTGCGAAAGCGCACCTCGTATTCGGCGGCGGCCTCCTCGGAGAGGTTTTCCACCTTGATGGTCTTGATGGCGACGCGCCGGTCCAGGTTGGGGTCGCGCCCCTCGTACACCAGCCCCATCGCACCCTTGCCGAGGACGTTGATCAGATCGTATCGGCCAAGCTTCTTGAGACTCATGAGGAGGTGGAATTGGGCGAGATGGGCTG
>Ga0102587_1000373_pt1 | contig 49264 bp, 59 predicted proteins | sample AraplaF_Col_mTSA_FD_76853 | JGI IMG/M metagenome (GOLD analysis project Ga0102587, IMG submission 76853) | Arabidopsis root microbial communities from the University of North Carolina, USA - plate scrape MF_Col_mTSA (SPADES assembly) (version 2) | ecosystem: Host-associated > Plants > Roots >... | reverse complement strand
GTTTTGCCGGAGCCGACCGGGCCGCCGATGCCGACGCGCAGGGGATTGGATGCCATGGTAATTCCTTTATGAACGGTAAAGCCTGCCGTGCTGCACCTCGTGCCGCATCGACAGCAGGGAAAGCCCGGGCGCCCAGTTGGACATGTCCGCATCGTCCAGCTCTTGCGCGGTTCGGGCCGCGTCTTCGATCTCGGGGCGCAGCGACAGCAACAGCCGCTGGCCTGCCACCTGCCCGAGCGGGATGGATTTGACGCACACCAGCACCTGGTTCTCGGCCCAGCCGAACAGCATGGCCAGCAGCGCGGCCTCGTGCGGTACGCCCAGCGCATGCACGGCCCGCGCCAGTGCGGCGAGATAGGCTTCCTCGCCTTCGGCGGCCGGCGCCAGCTCCAGTTCGGCCAGCAGGCGCGCCAGCGAAAAGCCCATCTGCACGGACTCCGCGCGCAGTTCCGCCGTGTCGCGCGAGGCCAGGCAGCGCTCGGCCCAGCAAGCTGCAGCCGCCCCATCGCCTGCCGCGTGCGCGAGCAGCAGGCGCCAGAACAGCGGCGCGTCCCAGCGCGCCAGCACTTCGTGCAGCATGCTGCGCATCCAGGCGCGCGCCGTGGCCGCATCGTGCACGCTGCCCTCTTCCAGCGCCGCCTCCAGGCCTTGCGAATAGCTGTAGGCGCCAACCGGCAGCGCCGGGCTGGCGAATTGCAGCAGATGCAGCAGCGCCTGCGCCTCCATTTTCAAGCGTCCGCCGGGCGATGTATCTTCTGCCGCAACGGCACCGGGGCCAGCGGGTGGCCGTGCCCATGGCCGCCGGAATAGGCGCCGGCCTCCGGCTCGAAGGCTGCCAGGTCTTCCGTGACAACCGCACCCAGCCCGGCCAGCATATCGCGCAGCACGGGATCAACGCGGATGCGCAGGTAGCCGTCGCCCACTTCCACCTGGCTATGGCGATTGCCAAGGTGGAAGGCGCAGCGCAGCAGGCCATGCGCATCGGCAGCGCGCACGGTGTAGACCGGCTCCGCAGCCGCGCGCACGCGCGCCACGAAGCCGGCTTCACCGGTCAGCAGGTCGCCCTCGCGCAGCACCGTGCCGCGCGCAGTGAACAGGGCGATCTCCTCGCCCGACACCAGGCGCGCGCGCTGGCGGCACTTCTCGCGCTGGTCGTATGTCAGTACCAGCTCACCGTCGACGTGGTCGGCGGCGGCCAGTTTGGTGTGCAGGGTCAGCATGGTCTTCGCTTTCTCAGAACAGGAAATAGCGCTGCGCCATCGGCAGCACCGGCGCGGCTTCACACACCAGCAACTGGCCGTCGGCGCGCACTTCATAGGTTTCGGGGTCGACCTCCATGTGCGGGGTCGCGCCGTTGTGGACCATGTCGGCTTTGCGCAACTGGCGGGTGGCGCGCACCGGCACCACGCGCTTGGCCAGTCCGAGGCGTTGCGCCACGCCTGCCTCGAACGCCGCCTGCGACACGAAGGTCAGCGACTTTTTCAAGCCGCCGCCAAAGGCGCCGAACATCGGCCGCATGTACACCGGCTGCGGCGTGGGAATCGAGGCGTTGGGATCGCCCATCTGGGCACAGGCGATCATGCCGCCTTTCAGCACCATGGACGGCTTGACGCCGAAGAAGGCCGGCCGCCACAGCACCAGGTCGGCCAGCTTGCCCACTTCAAGCGAGCCCACTACATGCGAAATGCCATGGGCGATGGCGGGATTGATGGTGTACTTGGCCACGTAGCGCTTGACACGCGTGTTGTCGTTGCGGCTGCCGTCGCCGGGCAGCGGGCCGCGCTGCACCTTCATCTTGTGCGCCGTCTGCCAGGTCCGCATGATGACTTCTCCCACCCGACCCATGGCCTGCGAGTCGGACGACATCATCGAGATCGCCCCCAGGTCGTGCAGGATGTCCTCGGCCGCAATCGTTTCGCGGCGGATGCGCGATTCCGCAAATGCCACGTCTTCCGCAATGGCGGCGTCCAGGTGGTGGCACACCATCAGCATATCCAGGTGCTCGTCCAGCGTGTTGACGGTGAATGGGCGGGTCGGGTTGGTGGACGAAGGCAGCACGTTGGGCTGGCCGACCGCCGCGATGATATCCGGCGCATGGCCGCCGCCCGCCCCTTCGGTGTGGAAGGTATGGATGGTGCGGTCCTTGAACGCCGCCAGCGTCGCTTCCAGGAAGCCGCCCTCGTTCAGCGTGTCGGTATGGATGGCGACCTGCACGTCCATGCGGTCGGCCACCGTCAGGCAGTTGTCGATCGCCGCCGGTGTGCTGCCCCAGTCCTCATGCAGCTTCATGCCGATGGCGCCGGCCTCGACCTGCTCCTCCAGCGGGCGCGGCAAACTGACGTTGCCTTTGCCCAGGAAGCCCAGGTTCATGGGGAAGGCGTCGGCCGCCGCCAGCATGGCGTGGATATGCCACGGACCGGGCGTGCAGGTAGTGGCCGCCGTGCCGACGGCTGGCCCCGTGCCGCCGCCGATCATGGTGGTCACGCCCGATGCCAGCGCTTCGTCGATCTGCTGCGGACAGATGAAATGGATGTGCGTGTCGACTCCGCCGGCAGTGATGATCATGCCCTCGCCCGCAATGATCTCGGTGGCGCCGCCGATAGCCATGGTGACGCCGGGCTGGATGTCGGGGTTGCCGGCCTTGCCGATGGCCGCGATCTGGCCATCTTTCAGGCCGACATCGGCTTTCACGATGCCCCAGTGGTCGAGGATCACGGCATTGGTGATCACCGTGTCCATCACGTCCCGGTGCGGCAGCTGGGATTGTCCCATGCCGTCGCGGATCACCTTGCCGCCTCCGAACTTCACTTCTTCGCCGGGAATGGCGTAGTCATGTTCGATCTCGATGAACAGTTCGGTATCGGCCAGGCGGATGCGGTCGCCCGTGGTCGGCCCGAACATTTCCGCATAGGCGCGGCGCGAAATCCGGGCCATTATCCCTCCCCGTCCAATGCGCCCATCACCAGGGCGTTGAAGCCGTACACGTGGCGCGTGCCGGCCAGCGCGACCAACTGCACTGTGCGGCGCTGGCCAGGCTCGAAGCGCACGGCGGTGCCGGCTGCGATATCGAGCCGCATGCCGCGCGCCTGCGCGCGATCGAACTGCAGGGCCGCGTTAACCTCGAAAAAATGGAAATGCGAGCCGACCTGCACCGGCCGGTCGCCGCTATTGGCCACCACCAGGGTGCAGCCGGCGCGGCCGGCGTTGAGCGCGATGTCGCCTTCTTCAAGCAGGTATTCGCCAGGTATCATGCCGTCCTCAAACGATGGGGTGGTGGACGGTGACCAGCTTGGTCCCGTCGGGAAAGGTCGCTTCGACCTGGATATCGGAGATCATTTCGGGCACACCCTCCATCACCTCGTCGCGCGCCAGCACCTGTGCGCCCTCGGCCATCAGCTGGGCCACGGTCTTGCCGTCGCGCGCGCCCTCCAGGATGGCCGCGCTGATCAGGGCCACGGCTTCCGGGTAATTGAGCTTGAGGCCGCGCGCGCGGCGGCGTTCGGCCAGCAGCGCAGCGGTGAACAGCAGCAGTTTGTCTTTTTCGCGTGGAGAGAGATCCATATCAGGTATTCCATATCCGGAGTTCGGTTGCTGGGCGCTCCATCCAGTACGGGCGCATGGTTTGCCAGGCCAGCGCCATCAGCTTGCGCGCCTGTTCGGCATCGTGGCCCAGGTAGCGCAACACCAGCACGGATTTGAGGGCCGTCGCGCCCAACGCGGGATCCAGCGCGCGCAACTGCGCAAGAAGCGCAGCGTCGGCGGAACGTCCCGCTGCCAGCAAGGTGGCGCAGACCGTCGCGCCACCCAGTACATGGGGACTTTGCATGGCGCTGCTGCCGCCGTGCAGCAAGCCCTGGTCCCACCACAGCAGGCGTCCGGCCTGGCGCACCTGGAGCTGCTGGCGCACCGTGCCGCTTGCAAAACGCTCGCCGCTGGCGCTGCGGCCAAAGCACAGGACGTCGCAGCCAAGGTAGCGCGCGCCGGGGGCAAGGTCGACCTCGTGCACCAGATGCGCATCCGTGGCATCGAAGAAGATGGTTTCCTGCGGCAGCCATTCCACGCGTGCATCCGGCCCGGCCACGATCCTGACCCGCTGCCACGCCGGCCTGCCATTGGCGCGGTACCACTTGGCGGCGCCTGGCGTGGTCAGCAGGGCATGCGATGCGGCGCTGGCCGTGATGTCGATGGACAGTTCGTCACCGCCCGCAATGCCGGCCGGTGGATGCAGCAAGATGTTGTGGCAGACGGCTTCCCCTTCTGGATAGAAGGCTTTTTGCACGCGCAAGGGACCGCTGTGAGCGCGCTGCACCAGCCGCGTTGCAGCGCCAGCGCGCGCATAGCCCAAGGCCAGGCTGGCGCGCCACGACACGGGAGAAAGGGGGGCAGCGGTAAGATCCATGCGCATGACGGCCACCACTATCCGAGCGAGGCGTCGGTGCGCGCAGCCGCGCGCAGCCGCGCCATGGCCACGGCCATCAGGAAGCTGCCGGCCAGCACTGCCACCAGTGCCGCGCCGAGGGCCAGCTGCTTGCCATCGCTCCATGTGCCGATGGCCGGCGATGACAGCTTCAGCACGCCGAAACCCGCCACCAGGAAACTCAGGCCGGCCACCACCCAGCCCATGATGCGCGAGGCCAGCACTGCCGTTTCGCCGCTACGGCGCAGCAGGCGCGCAATCCAGACCCCATGCACGCCATCGGCCACGAACATCCCCAGCGTAAACAAGACGCCCAGTAACAATGCATGCCGCCATCCGCCGAACTCGGTGGCGGCCATGGCAAACAGGCTGGCCTGGCTGACAGTGTCGAACGACAAGGCGAACAAAGCGCCCACCAGTGCCACCCCGCCCGGTCCCGATGCGGCGGCCAGCCGCCCCAGGAAGCGGCCTTTCAAGCCCGCCGGCGCGACCATCTGCCCGCGAGGCGCGCCAAGCAGCGCCTGCACATTCAACAGCCCCAGGCCGATCAGGCAGGCGATCGAGACCCAGGCGCCGCACAGCTCAAGCCAGGCCGGCGGCTGCCAGTGCCCCGCCAGTGTGCTGAGCGCCACCGCGATGGCCATGACGACCGTGCCGTGGCCAAGGGAGAACCAGGCGCCGCACTGGCGCGCCAGGCGTGGCCGTTCCGCCATGTTCCAGCGGGCCAGCCCGTCGATCGTCGCCAGATGGTCAGCGTCAAAGCCGTGCCTCAGGCCAAGGCTGAGCACCAGCAAACAAAGTCCAATCAAATTGTCGGGAAGGGTAGCGGCCATGCTCCTCAATAAGCAAGACGCATACCAGTTGAGACAGGCGTTCAGATGGGCATAGTAATTGCATTAATGCAGTAGCCAGCACGAATCCCGCAAACCCATGAACACGCCTGCACCAAACCTGGAAAGCCCACGCACCAAAACGGTTCAGCGCATCGTCAAGATCCGGCGCGACTACAATACCTGGGTTGCCAATGAAACCATCGAAGACTACGCGCTGCGCTTCACACCGCGCGCGTTTCGCAAATGGTCCATTTTTCGCGTCGCCAATACCGCCTTTGGTGCGATCGCCTTCCTGGTGCTGGAAGCGATCGGCGGCACGCTGGCCGTGCACTACGGCTTTATCAACGCCTTCTGGGCCATCCTGGCTGTCAGCCTGATCATCTTCCTGACCGGCCTGCCCATCAGCTATTACGCGGCGCGCCACGGGGTGGACATGGACTTGCTGACCCGCGGCGCCGGCTTTGGCTATATCGGCTCCACCATTTCATCGTTCATCTACGCTTCCTTTACCTTCATCCTGTTTGCGCTGGAAGCGGCCATCATGGCCTACGCGCTGGAACTGTATTTCGGCCTGCCCCTGTGGCTCGGCTACCTGGCCAGCGCCCTGGCGGTGGTCCCCCTGGTAACGCATGGCGTGACCCTGATCAGCCGCATCCAGATGGTGAGCCAGCCACTCTGGCTGCTGCTGATGGCGCTGCCCTTCGTCGCCATCGCTTGCAAGCGCCCGGACCTTCCCGGCCAATTGCTCCAGTTCTCCGGCAGCGATCCGGCCAATGCCCATTTCAACACCCTGGCCTTTGGCGCCGCCACCGCCGTTGGCGTGGCCCTGATCCCGCAGATCGGCGAACAGGTCGACTTCCTGCGCTTCATGCCGCCACGCGGTAAGCAGCGTTTGCGCTGGCACCTTGGCGTGCTGGCCGCGGGACCCGGCTGGACCGTCGTCGGCGCCCTGAAAATGCTGGCCGGCGCCCTGCTCGCACTGCTCGCGCTGCAAGGCGGCGCCAGCCTGGCGCAGGCGGTCAACCCGACCCACATGTACCTGGCCGGGTTCAGCCTGGTCGGCGCAGGCCCGGCCCTGGCCTTGCTGGCCACGGTGGTGTTCGTGGTGGTGTCGCAGATTAAGATCAATATGACGAATGCCTATGCCGGTTCGCTGGCCTGGTCGAATTTCTTCGCGCGTCTGACCCACAGCCATCCCGGGCGCGTGGTGTGGGCCTGCTTCAATGCCTTGATTGCCGTGCTGCTGATGGAACTGAACGTGTTCCAGGCGCTGGACCAGGTGCTCGGCCTGTTCTCCAATATCGCCATCGCCTGGATCGCCGCCGTGGTGGCCGACCTGGTCATCAACAAGCCGCTCGGGCTGAGCCCGGCCGGCATCGAATTCCGCCGCGCCTACCTGTACGATATCAATCCGGTCGGCGTCGGCGCCATGCTGCTGGCCTCCCTGCTGTCGGTGGCGGCCTTCACCGGCCTGTTCGGCGCCACGGCCCAGGCCTTTTCAGCCATCATCGCGCTCGCCACAGCCTTCGCCGCCGCGCCGGCCATTGCCTACCTCACCGGCGGCCGCTATTACCTTGCGCGCCAGGCCGCTGCGGCGCACAGCAATACCTGCAGCATTTGCGAGAAGGACTACGAAGCGGAAGACATGGCGCATTGCCCAGCCTACCAGGGGCCGATCTGCTCGCTCTGCTGCTGCCTCGACGCGCGCTGCGACGATGCATGCAAGCCGCATGCGCGCCTTGCCGTGCAATGGCAGGCAGCGATGCGCTGGCTGCTGCCCAGGTCGGCCTGGCCTTACCTGGTCAGCGGGCTGGGCTACTACCTGCTCCTCATGACCCTGACCCTGCTCTTCCTGGCTGGCTTGCTCGGACTGCTCTACCTGCATGAGGCAGCGGCTCTGGTGCAAGCCGGGCAGGCGCAGTTGCTGGCGCCACTGCGCCTGGCCTTCCTCAAGATCTTCGGCGCGCTGCTGCTGGTCAGCGCCATCGTGGCCTGGTGGCTGGTGCTGAACCGCGAAGGGCGCCGCGTGGCGCAGGAAGAAGCGCAGCAGGCCCGCAAGCTGGCCGACCAGGCCAACCAGGCCAAGAGCCGCTACATCGCCGGCATCAGCCATGAGATCCGCACTCCCCTCAACAGCATCCTCGGCTATGCGCAACTGCTGCAGAACGACCCGGCCATGCCGCCGCACCGGCAGCAGGCCATCCGTGTCATCCGCGGCAGCGGCGAGCACCTGCTGTCACTGATCGAAGGCACGCTCGACATCGCCCGCATCGAAGGGGGCCGGCTGAGCGTCGACCTGCGGCCGCTGGATTTCGCCACCTTCGTCGCACAACTGGTGCAGATGTTCGAACAGCAGGCTGCCAGCAAGGGGCTGGCCTTCCGTTACGAAGTGCAGGGCAGCCTGCCGCCGGTGGTGCGCGCAGACCGCAAGCGGCTCGGCCAGATCCTGATCAATATCCTCGGCAACGCGGTCAAGTTCACCAGCCAGGGCAGTATTGCCTTCCGCCTGCGCTACCAGCGCGACATGGCGCACTTCGAAGTGGAGGACAGCGGCCCCGGCATCCTGGAGCACGAACTGGAACGCATCTTCGAGCCTTTCGCGCGCGGCAGCGCCGGCGATGCCGCCAACTGCGGCGGCACTGGTCTCGGCCTGCCGATCAGCAAACTGCTGACGGAGCTGATGGGCGGCGAACTGACGGTGCGCAGCACGCCAGGCGTGGGCAGTGCCTTCAGCGTACGCCTGCTGCTGCCGCGCCTGCACGCCGAGGCGCCGCAGCCCGATGCCGCCCCGCTCCAGCGCAGCGGCTACGCCGGAGCACGCCGCCGCATCCTGGTGGTCGACAATGACCGCAACGACCGCGAACTGCTGGCGGAAATACTGACCCCGCTCGGCTTCGTCGTCGGCCAGGCTGCCACTGGCCAGGAGTGCCTGCAATGTCACGCCGGCTTCGTCCCCGACCTGATCCTGATGGACTTGGCCATGCCCGGCATGGACGGCTGGGAGGCCAGCCACCTGCTGCGCACCGAACACGCTTGTACGGTGCCGATCGGCATCGTCTCGGCCAATGCCTATGACAAGGGCTTGCCCAACCCGGCCGGCATTGGCGCCGACGATTTTTTCACCAAGCCGGTGCAACTGGCCGAACTGCTGGAATGGATCGGGCGCCGCTTGCAGCTCGAGTGGATCGCCCCGGAAACGGCAGCCGCCAGCGCCCCGCCGTCCGGCCAACCGCAGTTGCCCTCGCCCGCCCAGCTTGCTCCCTTGCGCGCCCAGGTCAGGGCCGGCTACATGCGCGGCATCAAGCAGCAGCTGGACGTCATCGCCGCGCTCGGCGAACCGTACCGGCATTTTGTCGACATCATGCGAGACCACGCGCAGCGCTTCGAACTGGAAGCGATGGCGCGTTTGCTCGAACAGGGAGCATCCCATGCCACAAACGATTGAGCGCCCACCAGGCCAACTGGTGCTGGTAGTTGACGATATGCCCGAAAACCTGGCCGTGCTGCACGACGCGCTGGATGAATCGGGTTATTCCGTCGTAGTCGCCAACAATGGCGCCACCGCACTGGAACAGGCCAATGCATTGGTACCCGATGTCGTGCTGCTGGATGCCGTCATGCCCGGCATGGATGGCTTCGAAGTGTGCCGCCGCCTGAAAGCGGACCTGCAGACCCGCGCCATCCCGGTGATCTTCATGACGGGGCTGACGGAGAGCGAACATGTGGTGGCGGCATTCCAGGCTGGCGGCAGCGACTACGTCACCAAGCCGGTGCGCCAGAACGAGATGCTGGCGCGCATCCGCTCCCACACGCAGAATGCACGCCTGGTGAGCCAGGCCCGCAGCGCCCTCGACGCCTTCGGCCACGCCGTGCTGGCGGTCGATCCGGAAGAACGCATCATCTGGCAAACCCCGCTGGCGCGGCAATGGCTGGACATCTACTTCCCGGCCCAGGCGAAATCAACGCTGCCGCCGCAGGTATCGCCCTGGCTGCAACGCGCCGTGCGGGCACGCTCCGCAGGCGAGGAAGCGGCCGCACTGGTCATCGCCCAAGGCACGCGGCGCCTGATCTTCACGCTTGGCGAGGCGGACGAAGCGGTCCAGTGGAGCGTGGTGCTGCGGGAGGAGGCGGACGACGCCCTGGTGCAGTCGCTGATGGCCAGGCACCGCCTGACCCAGCGCGAAGCCGAAGTGCTGCACTGGGTCAGCAAGGGAAAGACCAACCGCGACATTGGCGACATCCTCGGCACCAGTCCCCGTACCGTCAACAAGCACCTGGAGCATGTGTTTGCGAAGCTGGGCGTGGAAACGCGCACTGCCGCGGCCGCGCTGGCGGTATCGTCTAGACCGACAGGTGGCGGGTAACGTCGTCGCTCGCCATCTGCGCCTGGCTGCCGGCCGCCACCACTTCGCCGCGCGACAGCACGACGAAATGGTCGGCCAGTGCGTGGGCGAAATCGAAGTACTGCTCGCACAGGAGGATGGCGATGTCGCCGCGCTGGCGCAGCAGCCGGATCACGCGTTCGATATCCTTGATGATGGATGGCTGGATGCCTTCAGTCGGTTCATCCAGGATCAGCACCTGCGGCCGTTGCAGCAGGGCGCGGGCGATGGCCAGCTGCTGTTGCTGGCCGCCGGACAGGTCCCCGCCCCGCCGCTGCAGCATTTCCTTCAGCACGGGAAACAGCTCGAAGACTTGACCGCTGATGTTCGCAGCCTCGCGCCGCGGCAGCGTGGCCATTCCCATGCGCAAGTTTTCCTCCACCGTCAAGCGTGCAAAGATTTCCCGGCCTTGCGGCACATAGGCAATGCCTGCCGCCGCGCGCGCATGGGGCGGCAGGCGGGTGATGTCGCGCCCGGCGAGTAGCACGGTGCCGCCTGCCACCGGCAGCACGCCCATCAGGCATTTCAGCAGCGTGGTCTTGCCCACGCCATTCCGGCCCAGCAGGGCCAGGCACTCCCCGCGCGCCACCTGCAGCGAGACGCCGCGCAAGGTATGGGAAGAGCCGTAATACTGGTTCAGGTTTTCGGCTTGCAGCATCATCGTCCTAACGTCCCAGGTAGACTTCTATCACCCGTTCATCGGTCTGCACTTCGTCCATGCGCCCCTGCGCCAGCACCGCGCCTTCGTGCAGCACCGTCACCTTGCCGCCCTGCGCGATCTCGGCCACGAAGCCCATATCGTGCTCCACCACCACAATGGAATGCTTGCCGCGCAATTCATCCAGCAACTCTGCGGTGCGCGCCGTTTCGGCATCGGACATGCCGGCCACCGGCTCGTCGAGCAGGATCAATTGGGGATCCTGGATCAGCAGCATGCCGATTTCCAGCCATTGCTTCTGGCCGTGCGAGAGCAGCCCGGCCTGGCGCTGCGCCTGCCCTTCCAGGCGGACCTGGCGCAGGATGGCGTCGATTTTGTCGCGCTGTTCGCCGCCCAGGCGCGCGAACAGCGTGGGCCGCACGCGCTTGTCCATCTTCATGGCCAGCTCCAGGTTCTCGAATACCGTGTGCGATTCGAAGACCGTAGGCCGCTGGAATTTGCGGCCGATGCCGGCTTGCGCGATCTGGTATTCCGTCAGCGCCGACAAATCGAGGCGCTGGCCGAACCATGCGCTGCCGGAGCTTGGGCGCGTCTTGCCGGTGATGACATCCATCATCGTGGTCTTGCCGGCGCCATTGGGGCCGATAATGCAGCGCAATTCGCCCACCGAGATATCGAGACTGAGCTTGTTCAGGGCGCGAAAACCGTCGAATTCGACCGTCACGTCCTCCAGGTAGAGGATGGCGCCATGGCTGGTGTCCAGCCGATTGTCTTGCGCGACCTTCATGCCACCTCCTCCAGTTCCTGCCTGGGCGCCGCTGCAGCGCGTCGGGGGCGCCGCGGCAGGCGCAGTCCCAGCAGGCCTTTCTGCATCAGCAGCGTCACCAGGATGAACAGCAGCCCGAGGGCAAACAGCCACAGGTCCGGGAAGGCAGCGGTGAACCAGCTTTTCAGGCCATTCACGGCGAAAGCGCCGAGGATCGCGCCCAGCAAAGTGCCGCGTCCCCCGACCGCCACCCAGACCACCATTTCGATCGAGTTGGCCGGCGACATTTCCGACGGATTGATGATGCCCACTTGCGGTACATACAGCGCGCCAGCAATCGCGCACAGGACTGCCGACAGGGTCCAGACAAACAGCTTGAACCACAGCGGGTTATAGCCGATGAACATCAGGCGCGCTTCCGAATCGCGTACGGCCTGCAGCACACGGCCAAGGCGCGAGGCCACGATCCAGCGGCAAAGCAGCAGGGCGCCCACCAGGCCCCCCAGTGTCGCCAGGTAGAGCACTGCCTTGGTGGCCGGCGCCGTGATGCTGTAGCCGAGGATGCGTTTGAAATCGGTGAAACCGTTGTTGCCGCCGAAGCCGGTATCGTTGCGGAAGAACAGCAGCATGAAGGCATACGTCAGGGCTTGCGTGATGATGGAAAAATACACGCCCTTGATGCGCGAACGGAAGGCGAAGTAGCCGAACACGAAGGCCAGCGCGCCCGGCACCAGGACCACCAGCGCCAGGCAGTACCAGAAGCTGTCCGTCATGGCCCAGTACCAGGGGAGCTCCTTCCAGTCGAGGAAGACCATGAAGTCGGGCAGAGCGCTCTGGTACACGCCGTCGCGCCCGATGGCGCGCATCAGGTACATGCCATGGGCATAGCCGCCCAAGGCGAAGAACAGGCCATGGCCCAGCGACAGGATGCCGGTGTAGCCCCACACCAGGTCGAGCGCCAGCGCCGCCATGGCATAGCACATGAATTTGCCGGCCAGCCCGACCAGGTAATCCGGCACATGCAGCGCATGTTCAGGCGCGAAGGCGAGGTTGCATGCCGGCAGCAAGGCTGCCAGCACCACCAGGCACGCTAGAGCGCACCAGGCGCGGCGCGAAAACAGCTTGTTCATTCAACGCTCCTGCCTTTGACAGCGAACAGCCCTTGCGGCCGGCGCTGGATGAAGATGATGATGAAGGCCAGGATGGCAATTTTGGCCAGCACGGCGCCGGCCACCGGCTCCAGTAATTTGTTGGCTTCGCCAAGCCCCAGGGCGGCAATCACGGTGCCGGCCAACTGGCCGACGCCGCCCAGCACCACCACCATGAACGAATCGATGATGTAGGACTGCCCCAGGTCCGGCCCCACATTTCCCAGCTGCGACAGGGCCACGCCCCCCAGCCCCGCAATGCCGGAGCCGAGCCCGAAAGTCAGCATGTCGATGCGGCCGGTCGGCACGCCAACGCAGCCCGCCATGCGCCGGTTCTGCATGACGGCACGCACGAACAGGCCCAGGCGGGTGCCATTCAGCAGCAGCCAGACGCCGGCCGTCACCAGCACGGCAAACACGATGATCGCGATGCGGTTGTAAGGCAGCACGAGCGATCCGAGTACCGTCATGCCACCCGACATCCAGGCCGGATTGGCGACTTCCACGTTCTGCGCGCCGAACAGGGTGCGCACGGCCTGCATCAGCACAAGGCTGATGCCCCAGGTCGCCAGCAAGGTCTCCAGCGGGCGTCCGTACAGCCAGCGGATCACCGTGCGTTCCAGCGCCATGCCCACCAGCGCAGCCACGGCGAATGCAGCAGGCAGCGCCGCCAGCAGGTACAGCTCGACCGCCTGCGGCAAGTAGTGGCGGAACAGCGATTGCACCAGGTAAGTGGTATAGGCGCCGATCATCAGCAGTTCGCCGTGGGCCATATTGATGATGCCCATCAGGCCGAAGGTAATGGCCAGCCCCAGCGCCGCCAGCAGCAGTACGCTGGCCAGCGACACGCCATAAAACAGGTTGCCGACCAGCTCAGTGCGCGCTTGCCTGGCGTCGATCGCCTTCACGGCGTCGGTTAGCGCCAGGCGAACGGCGGCATCGGATTCGGCGGATGGCTGCTCCAGCCTGGCCTGCAGCGGCGCGCGCTGCGCGTTGCCGCCCAGTTCACCCAACTGGCGCGCGGCTGCGGCACGTTCGTCAGCCTGCGGCGCCTGCAAGCTGGCCAGGGCCTGCAACAGCTGCAGCGCCGATCGCACTTGCCCGTCCTGCTCGCCCTGCAGTGCGCGCTGCACCAGCGCCACCTGGGCGGGGTCCAACTCCTGGCCCAGCAAGGCACGCGCGGCCGCCAGGCGCTGTGCCGTCCCGGGCGCCAGCAGATCCATGCCTGACAGGGCCGTCTCGATGGCCGCGCGCAGGCGGTTATTGACGACAATGACCGACGCACCTTCTGGCGCTGGCGCCGACGGCGCAAGGCTGGCCACCCGCCCATCGGGCAAGAGGTACAAGGCATCGTCCTTCAAGGCACGCAGGACGTCCGCAGCCTCTGGCGTGCCGAGCGCGCCGATGGCAGCGACTGCCGCTACCCGCGCGTCGGGATCGTCGCCAGCCAGCGGCTGCAGCATGGCCGGCGCAATGGCCGCCGGCGCGGCCCCGGCAAGCAGGTAAAGCGCAATGCCAGCCAGCAGCCGGCGCACAGCGGAATACATCATGGGGAAGTCTCCAGTAATCAAGTCCGGCGGACTGCGCGCAGCAGCCGCCGGCATCACGGCTTACAGCTTTTGCTTGCCTTCGTTCCCCGGAATGAACGGGCTCCAGGGCTGGGCGCGGATCGGTTCCCTGGTCTTCCACACCACGCTGAACTGGCCGTCAGCCTTGATTTCGCCGATCATCACCGGCTTGTGCAGGTGATGGTTGCTCGGGTCCATGGTCAGTGTGAATCCGGATGGCGCGCTGAAGGACTGGCCGCCCATTGCCGCGATCACCTTGTCGGTATCGGTGGACTTCGCCTTCTCCACGGCCTGGGCCCACATATGGATGCCGACATAGGTTGCCTCCATCGGGTCGTTGGTCACCGCGGTCGCGGCGTTCGGCAGCTTCTTCGCAACGGCATAAGCCTTCCATTTCTTGATGAAGGCATCGTTCACCGGATTTTTGACGGACTCGAAATAGTTCCAGGCAGCGAGGTGGCCGACCAGCGGCTTGGCATCCACGCCGCGCAGTTCCTCTTCACCCACCGAGAAGGCGACGACCGGTACCTGCGTTGACTTCAGGCCGGCATTGCCCAACTCCTTGTAGAAGGGCACGTTGGAATCGCCATTGATGGTCGAGATCACCGCGGTCTTGCCGCCGGCCGAAAACTTCTTGATATTGGCGACGATGGTCTGGTAATCCGAATGGCCAAACGGGGTGTAAGTTTCCTCGATGTCGCTGTCCTTGACGCCTTTGCTCTTCAGGAATGCGCGCAGGATCTTGTTGGTGGTGCGCGGGTAGACATAGTCCGTGCCGAGCAGTACGAAGCGCTTGGCCCCGCCGCCCTCCTTGCTCATCAGGTATTCGACCGCGGGAATCGCCTGCTGGTTCGGCGCCGCGCCTGTATAAAACACATTCTTCTCGAGTTCTTCGCCTTCATACTGCACGGGGTAGAACAACAGGCCATTCAATTCCTTGAATACAGGCAGCACTGATTTGCGCGATACCGAAGTCCAGCAGCCGAACACGGCGGCCACTTTGTCTTTCGCTACCAGCTGGCGCGCCTTTTCGGCAAACAGCGGCCAGTTCGACGCCGGATCGACCACCACCGGCACGAGCTTTTTTCCCAGCACCCCACCCTTGGCGTTGATTTCGTCGATGGCCATCAAGGCCACGTCCTTCAGCGACGTTTCGGAAATCGCCATGGTGCCAGAAAGCGAGTGCAGGATGCCGACCTTGATGGTATCGGCAGCATAGGCCGCGAAGCTGCCACCCAGCATGGCGGCAGCCGCCGCGATATGGGTCAGGGAAGCGATGAAATGACGGCGAGTTTGCATAATGGTTACCCTCTTCTGATGGTGGAAGGATGGTGCTTAGTATTGGACTTGGAGCGCGACCACGAAATTCGACTGGTCGGCGGCGGCAACGGTCTCGGTCTTCGAATACCTGGCGCTCAACTGAGCGTTGTAGCCATCAATGATGTAATTGAGGCCGATGTCCGACTGCTTGACGTCGATGTTGTTGTCTGGCTTGAACTTCTGGAATTGGACGAACGGCTGCAGCTTGCCTTGGCCCGGCACCAGGTTGAATACGTAGGCGAGGCCGGTCGACCATGCCTTGCCCTGCTCCGCCAGGATGACGTCGCCGTTGCGGTAGTCGTAGTAGGCGGCTTCCACCGACACCGCGCCGGCGCCGATGCGCTTCTCCAGCAGGAAGTCCAGGTTCCACGCCTTGTAGTCGCCGGTCTTGGCGATGGTCAGCACCCCATCCTTCTGGTAGCGGCCTGCCAGGCCGATGGCCAGGATATCCTTGGTTCCGAGGTAGTTGCCGGTGCCGTAGTAGCCTGGCTCGGCATCCCAGAAGTCGTACTGCACGCGGCCCGCATACATCAGGCTGTCGTCGGCCTTGATGCCCGCCGCCTTGGCTTCCTTCTGCGTCAGGCTGCCGATGCCGAAGGTATGGCCCTCAAACGCGCCGAAGGAGTAGCCGAGCTTGCCCTCGGCCGCATTACCCCAGACCACCACGCCGTCATCGCGGCCACGGAAGATGCCGCCGTTGTAGCCGTAGCGCGAGGCCACTCCCGCCCAGTAGCCGCCACCGAGCGAATAATAGGGACCAGCCATATTCGCACGGTCGCTCGGCGACAAAAGGCGGCCGGCCCAGACATTCAACTCCGGCGAAAACGCGAATTGGGCAGCAGCATCCAGCACCCGGATCTGGTCGCCATCCCATTCCGTGTTCAGCATGCCCTTGATGTTCTTGTTCAGGGAGGCGCCGAAGAACAGGCGCGCGCTGTCCAGGTTGAAGTCGTTCGAGCGTGAGCCGTCCGGCGCACCATCTTTGGCACTGGTGTAGCTGCCCCGCGCACCAAAGCCTACGCTGACGGACTTTTCATCGCCAATGGGAATAGTCGCACCCGCGTGCGCCAGCGACGCCACGGCGGCGCTGAGTAATACGGAGAGCGTGATCTTCTTTTGCATGCCAGTCCTCTTTTCACAAGTTTGAAAATATTGCCGCTTGTGTAAAGAGTAACGATGCGGGCCTGTACGGCCCATACGTCAAGTGACGTATGGGCTGATTGGCGTCACCAAACAAAACGGCCTAGGCCCTTGTGCGGCCGGCCCGTCAATTTGGACTAGCTCAGCCTTGATTTCAGAGTGCGCGCCAGCTGGGAGGAAGCTTCCGAAGTAACGGACCTTCACATTTGTTGCTGCGTCGCCCCTTCTGGTACACATGTCCAATTTGGTCTAATCGGAACCGTTCGGATCTAATTCAGTACAAGAAGACGTTTCAAAATGACTCCGCTGTCCGCTGAAGGGTGCTCCAGCAAATGAGCGCGCAGGAAAGCCTCGTGAATGTCAGCGCGCCGCTCGAAGCGCACACGCAATCGTCGAAAGCCGTGCATCCAAACGTGGGTGCGTTCTACCACCCAGCGGACCTTGTCAAGTCCGGAACCATATGGCTTACCGCGCCGGGCAATGGAAGTCGGGATGGCTGCGGCATGCAGCAGTTTGCGGCACTTGTCGTGGCCGTAGCCACGGTCGGCGTAGACGCGATTTGGCTTGCTTAACGGCTGGCCACGCAGGCCAGAGATGCGAGGAATCGCATTAATGAGCGGGAGCAGTTGCATAACGTCGTTGCGATTGGCGCCGGTCAGGATGATGGCGATCGGCGTGCCGTTGGCATCGGTCGCGAGATGATGCTTGGAGCCTGGGCGTGCACGGTCTGTGGGGTTTTGTCCTGTTTTTGACCAGCCCCCACCGCTCGTACCGACGACGAATCGACAATGACGCGCGAAAAAACCAAGCATTCGGCCATGCGCAGTTTGGTAAGCAGCAGTAGATGGAGCCACTCCCAGACGCCGGCCTCTTGCCAGTCGCGCAGGCGCCGCCAACAACTAATCTAATCAAGCCCGAAGGTGTCGCCTACCATCCTCGACAACATGAGCGACCAACTGGCGCAGGACATGGCGGACAGCTATTTGGCCAAGAACCTGGACTGGGATACTTGCCACGACACGATGACTGGCCTGTTCCGCTTGGCCAGGACCAAGGGGCAGGACTGACCGCGTTTGGCTGGTGCGTGTAGGCCGCATTCCGCTGGGAGAAGAACGCCGCCAGGGACAGCCTGAACAGTCGGGCGCCGACTATTTCACGTTACCCTGCTTGCGCATGCCGTGAGCAAACGGCACGCTGGCCCTCCACGGGCGCATTAGTCCTTCCGTCGACAGCGGAAGACCAAAGAAGTTACTCACTCGACGGTCACGCCTACGACCGGTGCAGCAGGGCACGGCTTCACTCGGAACAGTTCCCGCGGCAATTAGCGAAACACGAGCACTGGCACCGCACTATGGGTCAGCACCTTCTGCGCTTCGCTGCCAATCAAGAGGCCCCTTAATCCCCGGCGCCCGTGAGATGCCATCGCGATCAGGTCGCAGCCTCGTTCCTCGGCTGCCTTGATGATCTCTTCGTAAGGATGGTCGCTGGTCGCGAAGGCCGAGTCATATGGTACCCCTGCTTCCTTGGCGGCCTTTTCAACGACTGACAGATACTGCTCCGCATGAGACTGGCCATACTTCGCGAACCGCTCTTCAGTATCGGCCAGCATCTCTGCTTGGAGCGTCAGGATATGGTATTGCGGAACAACGTGGAACCCGGTCACCTTGGCATTAACGCTCTTCGCCAACAGTACAGCCTTTCGTGCCGCATTGTCCGATAGTGGCGAACCGTCGGTCGGCACCAACAGATGCTTGAACATGGCACTTCCCCCATTGCATTGTTTCTTTCAGTTTAGGGCAATAGGGTGAAAGCGCCAGCCAGGATGCGGGCGAATATCGCTAGGCTGCGACCAAGCCCGCCACCCTGTCCACACGCCCCCAACGCAAGCGGCAGCACTTTCCCGTTCGCTATGCCGGCCGGGCGGCTAGTATTTCGGCCGGCCGTTGGTGTCCGACTGCAAACGACACCACATCGTTGTCAGCCAATAGACGACGCGATCAGTTTCACAACAGCACGAGCCGTACCTCGTTGAAATGCTCGAATATTTCCCGTTCGAGTTCTGGCTCGATCATGTCCTTCGGCCGCCTCCCCTTTGGACAAACAAGTCGTGGCGTGGTGCCAAACAGCCGGCAGATCAAAGGGCGCTCACCGTAAACTTCACAGCCTGTGGCACCCAGATAGGGGCAGCTCCATGCATCAAGCGCGGCCTGATGTTCAAGTTCGCTCTTCTCCGGCAGCAGCGCAATTTCCGTCGTAGTCACGCGAACCGGGCCGCAACAATCATGGCAGCCTGGCACACAATCGAATGACGGGATCCGCGTACGGAAGTACCGGATTTTCTGACTATGCTCCGTCACGAACTCGCCTCACATCGGTTAATTTTCACACCCACAGCCGTCATCGATCACGGAACCGTGCGTCAGTCCGGTCCCCAATCAAGCCCAACTACCCATTCCCTTTGCTACAGCGGGATCATTTCTTTACCCGTGGTACCCCAACGGTGCTTTTCGTGTTGTAGTCAACACCATACAGATCGAGGTACTCGCGCATTAGTCGCCGGAGGACTTGCGATGGAGTAAGATCTTGAGCGGCACACAACTCTTCAAACGCCTTCTTCTTGGCGGGATCGAGCAAAATGGTCATGCGGGCAGACTTGGTTTCCATTGGTCAGATACAAAGTTAAAAAACATTACAATTTGATTGTAATCGAACTTCCTCTCCATGGCCCGGTTTTGATGCGCAACCGCCGTATCCAACATCACGGGCGACGAATCGGTTCAACGTCGACAACGCTATGCGCTCCCTCCCGCATCGCATCAACCGCCCTGCTGCCCGCCATGCGGCAATGCCGTTGCCCGCATAGTCGCGGTGTTTCAAAAGTCCATGAGATTCGCATGCATCGCGTATTTCGCGATCGCCTCGAACTGGTTGTCGCTCTTATCGTGCGCAGTTTGTAGCCGTTCGACAAATTCGGACAGCCCCAGCCCATAGCATAAATCAATTCGGAGAGCCAGTTTTTCCAGCGCCGAGCGATGCTCCATTTGACCCACGGCCTTGGTGGAAAGCACGATGCGGTTGACACAGCCACTTGGATCCCCCCACCAAAGTTTCCCGCCAAAGACGGAGCGCAGTCTGGTCATGGTCGGCACCGGGTCGTCCGCCGTAGCGAATAGATTGGAGACCAGAACGCCATCCGCAGCAAGCACCTCGACACAGCGCCGGTAGAACCACTCCGTGCTCAACTCAGGAGCAAGGCCGTCCGCCACAAACCCATCGTGCAAGATGACATCAACTGTCTGGTCCAAACTTTTGAGGTACTCGCATGCGTCTGCATGAATCACTTCAAATCGCTCGTTGTCCGCAGGCAGCGCGAAATCGTTCCTGAGAGCGATCACCCCTGGATCGATTTCCACCACAGTGATACGCGCTGCTGGCAGATGGCGGTAACAGTACTTCGCCAACGAACCTCCACCCAGACCTATCATCAAAATGTGGGCCGGTGATGGCTTTACGAGCAAAAAGGCCATCATCGCCCGGGTGTAGCTCAGTAACAGTTCATCTGGTGCCGCCAACTGCATCGCGCTTTGAATATATCTTCCGTCGAAATGCAGAGTACGCATGCCTCCGTGATCGAACACAAACGGCTTTCCCTGGCTTCGTTCCAATATTTCAGAAAAACGGTTGGAGAACATCGCGAAGCCATCATCCAGATTCAACATTTCTAGTACTTCCTACGGTAAAGGACCCAGAACGCGCAGGTCGTGCCCAGCGCGAGCGGCTGGTTTCAACTCCCCACACAACGACCGGCACGTCAGCATGACAAGCCTCAATGAAGCGGTTAGCTGACCGGCGGCGCACGCCTGGAGCAACCATTCAGCCCGCACAACGTGATTAACAAGCTACACTCATACTATGACACTCATATTATCATACGATTATAATATATACTCAGCTGAACCTATCCTTCCCGCTGCCCAGTGGATGCGTCGACAGGCCGCGCGTACCAGCCCGTACAAGCTTGCACGCCAACACCAGCGACCAACAAGGTCGAACCTGCACCAGGGGGATATGCGAGACGCCTATATAGCTAGGGCAACAACATTGACGCCCCCTCCCCGAGGGACGGGGGCTACTCGGAGCAAATCTGATGAATAACGTAAAACACATTTCCACGAGATTACCCAACATCAAACGATGCTTTCGAAGCTCTCAAATCGATTTGGCCTGGCAGATCAGACCCATGACCATCAAGGACAATACGAGACGGATGCTCGAGGTAAGCTGTGATTTTTTCTGTGAGCACTCGGCATGTGCAGATGACGCCCTGACTGAGCAAGCTTGAATAGAGTTCCCATGCTGCGCCGAGGACATGGGCAAGCGGTCACATAGCTGTGCAATCGACGCTAAAGCGTGGGCACACCGCGAGTTTCGATAACAGCACGCATGGCGTGCCTGCCTGCGCTCAACGAAGCGCGCATCGTTGCTGGCTTCTTGCGCCCCCGCCTGACCGTACACGATCCGGCCGCAGCACGAAGTCGCCGTACAGCCACCATCGCCCGTCGTGATGGTTCAGGCACACTGAGCTTTTTCAATGGAGCCGGCGCGGCAAAGATCCAGCGCCGTAGGCAAAGGTGTCATGCAACTATTCGCCCCGCTCATCATGCCAAAGCACAGGCGCCAGCCTACCAACTGCGCCAGGGACGTCCCGGCGGGCACGCCAAGTGACAGCGCCAGGGGCGTCCCGACCATGGCGATGGCAATGGCACGGCGCTTCTGCTCCTCGGGCACTAGGCGAGCTGCGTAGCCCGCCAACAGTGCCCACAACAGGCCGGCCACCACGCCCGCCACAGCGCGCCACCATCGTCACGAAGAAGCTGCCCGAGACCATCGACACGGTATGCGCAACGACAAAGCCTGCCAGCGCCGCCAGCAGTAATGGTCGGCGGCGCAGACCCTGGGTCACCGAGGTCAAGGGGATCGCCGCCGCCAGTGAGCCGATGGCATAAGCGGTGACCGTCTGCCCGGCCCAGGCTTCGGGTACCGCCAGGCTGCAGGCCATGTGCGGCAGCAGTCCCGCCGGCAGCGCTTCGGTCAGGACGGTGATGAACGCTGCCGAGGCCAGCGCCAGCAGCGCGGTGACCGGCAAGGGCGCGCGAACGGCATCGGTCGTCGTGGTGCTCATGGCGCCAGCTCCAGTGCGCCATATACCGCGTCGCGCAGCTCGGTGACGAAGCGGCCCGACATGCCTTCGTACAGCGTGTTGGTCACCGCAGCGACGCTCTGGGCCCCGCTGGCGGCAGCCCATGCCGTGCTGAAAGCGTCCAACCCGGCGCCAGGGGCCGTGCTGGCCAGTGCGCCGGCGGAACTGGCCCTGACCTTCAACGAGAACATCGAGCCGCCCTTCAGCAAGGTCACCGTGCTCGCCGCCGACGGCCGGAACGCGGCGCCAGGCAAGGCCACCGTGGATGGCGCCAACCCGGCCCTGGTGCGGCTCACCCTGCCGGCGCTGGCTGCCAGCGAATATACGGTGAAATGGGCCGTTGCCGGCCGCGACGGCCACCGCCGCACCGGCGAATTCAAGTTCACGGTGAAGTGATGGACGCGGTCTCGCTGCTGCAGGTGGGCACGGCGTTCGTGCAGTATGCGGCGTTTGCCTGGCTGGCCGGTTCCTGGTGCTCCCGCTTCTGGTTGCCTTCGGCCGCGCTGCAGGCGCTGCGCAGTACCGACCTGCTGGCCGCGGGGCTCGCCGCGCTGGCCGGTCTGGCTTGGCTGTGGGCGGCCACGGCCGTCATGGCCGGCGAGTCGCTGGGCGAATCGCTGCCGATGCTCTGGACCATGCTGCGCACCACCGGCCAGGGCGCCGCCGGCAGCGCGGCGATTGCCGCGATGCTGGCGGTCCTGGCCGCGCGCCGGCGATGCCGCCCGCGCCAGGCCTGCATCGCCGTCCAAGGGCTTGCCCTCTTGGCGTTTGCGGTTGCGCGCGCCTCGCTGGGCCATGCCGGCGAGTCTGGCTGGTGGAGCCTGCCCCTGCTGGCCGAGACGGTGCATTTCATCGCGGCAGCCATCTGGTCCGGGATCGTGTGCGTCTCGGGCTGGCAGGTGCTGCGCCCAGCCACAGCCGCGCCCCTCACCCCAGCACAAGCCGGGCAACACCTGGCATGGATGTCCCACACGGCGCTGGCCGCCGTGCTGGCGATTGCGCTCACCGGCCTCTACAACGGCGTAGAGCGGGTCGGTGCGGCCGACAACCTGCTGCACACCGGTTATGGCATCGCCCTGCTGGTCAAGGTGGTGCTGGTGGCGCTGGCCATTGGCATGGGCGGCTTCAACAAGTTCGTTGGCATGCCCGCCGCCGCCAGCGCTGCGCAAGGCGCAACGCTGGTGCGGCACGTCCTGCTGCTGGAAAGCATCGTCCTGTTGAGCGTGCTCGCCGTGGCGTCCTGGCTAGTCACGCAGGCACCGCCAGGCGCCATGTAAAATCCTTGGGAGAATGGCCGCACGCCGGCCAGCTCCTTTTACTTCCCCCCGCTAGATCGGGGTTTCCAGGAGTCTCCAACATGAACCATTACCGCACCCTGCCAATGTTGATTGGCGCTGCCTCGTTCCTGTCCTCCGGCATCGCGCTGGCGGACGACCGTCATCGCCACCCGGCGGGTCACCACGCCAGCGACGCGATGGGCCAGCCGGGCAAATCCAGCGAGGTCCAACGCACCGTGGCCGTGGACATGGGCGATGCCATGCGCTTCACGCCGGACCGGGTGCAGGCAAAGCAAGGTGAAACGATCCGCTTTGTCGTGCGCAATACCGGCAAGCTCAAGCACGAATTTGTCCTTGGCACCGAGGCGACGCTCAAGGAACACGCCGCACTGATGCAAAAGTTCCAGGACATGGAGCACGCCGACGAGAACATGGTCACCGTGGCGCCTGGACAGACGGGCGAAGTGACCTGGAAGTTCACCCGCGCCGGCACCACTGTCTTTGCCTGCCTGCAGCCCGGGCATTACGAAGCGGGCATGCGTGGCCAGGTGCACATATCGGGGACAGGCACGCCGCCCGCCAAGGATGCACACCATTCCAGCCAAGGGGATCAGGTCCGCAATCAGTAATCCAAGTGAACGCGCCGATGCCCCGGCACCGATACCCCGTGCCAATGCGGCAGTGCCGAACTACAGGTCGATTGCCCGGCCCTTCGCGTTGGCCCATTGTTGCCAACCGGATGCAGGAAGGACATCACGCTCGAACCCAGCTTCGCCGGAAGTTTGAACTTCTGCCGAAACTTGCCTGCCAACCTTGGGCTTTCGAAAGTTGCAGTCCGTTCCGGACGAGCGGTTTTTCAGTTGTTCGACATGCATACGCCATGCGGCGTACACTGGGCATGTAGCACCAATCGGGAGCACCATCATGGACCACGGGGGACCAGAATCCTGTTTCCTTGGTCTCCCCTTGACCGCCGAGCAGGAGGCCGAAATTGAGCACTATCTCCGCACGCGCCGGCGCCGCGGACTGCCCTGCGATGTCCAGAAGCTCAAGGGGATACTGGACGATATGCTGATGCCGCCGCAGCTGGAAATCCCTGCTGAAAATGACGGGGCCGACAGTGCCCAGTCCGATGCCGAGCGTGCGACCGTCCTGGTCGACGATGTGCTCGATCCCGTCTCGGCACAAGAAGAACGCATCGCGGCGATGGAAGCTGAAGCGATGAAGCATCCGACAGGCTAGACCACGATGCGGTCGGCCCAGGCAGTGAATGCCAAATCGCAATCGCCACTGGCGGCTCCTCCCCACGCGGCCCCGCTTGAGAGCTTACGAAGGGTGGCCCTTCGATGGACAAGCAGAACTGGCCAGTCACCCGACTTGTTGGATGGAGCAGGGATAGCATGACCGTCATCACACGCCGCAAAGACACCATCACCGCTGAACGGCCTTCCACTGCGCTGCTTACGCGAGCGGCCTTTGGGATCGATGCCGGATTGCGCTCTGCATTGTTTTACGGCATCCCGACGCCACTGGCTGAAGACGTATTGCATCGCCCACCGACATCAGTGCGCATTCAGGTGCCAGGCGCAGGCAAGCGAGCGGACAGGATGCTGCACGTGCGCGCTTCTTGACTGTCATTTTCGTCGACGGTCCGCAATGGCATGGGACCCGACCGCAGCGGGCATGCCTCGGCAATTCTTGGTCGCTGAATCGATTGCACATCGCTCAGGCAAGTTGGCGACAAGCCCGAACTAACTGGCTCAATCTTGTGGTTCAGCCGTGAGCCAATCCCCTTTAAGCAACAAAGCCAGATCGACTGGAGATTCCCGCGCAGCCCAACAATAATGAATTATCATTTCGTCATGTTGCGAGAATTGTCGGCACCTTCCTGCTGCACTCGATCCGAGCAGCCAGAATGATTCCTTCAATTGTTGCCACTGCGCCCAACGGCGCGTCGTGCCACTTACCAACAATCACAATCTGAGGAGAGACACATGGCAGCGGAGAACGGAACCGTCAAGTGGTTCAACGATGCAAAGGGCTTCGGTTTCATCACGCCGGATGGCGGTGGCGGCGATCTGTTCGCCCATTTCCAGGACATCAAGTCCGAGGGCTTTAAGAGCCTGAAGGAGAACCAGCGCGTATCGTTCGAGCGAGGCGCAAGCCCCAAGGGTGAGAAGGCGATCAACATCAAGCCTATCTGACTCCTCTTCGAAGACGGCAAGCTCGACTGGCATGGACTGTCGCTTTTAATCAGGTCATCGCGCAGTCGAGCGACTTAGCTGCGTCGCATGGTTGGCGCACCAAGCCATCGCGAACGTTGGCATCACCTAAATTGGTAGGAACATATTATGGATCTCGTATTTGACTGGAGGTCAAATGCCTCTGACCATCACATGGCATCCGTAGAAGAGAAGATCTGCGCGGACCAGGATAGTGGGCATTCTCTTGTGAAATTTTGCCACCCTGGCCTCGTTACCGTCACGTTGACGCCGTGTGGCCTGTTCCAGGATTCCGTCGTTGGCGACATTAGGTGCAGCTGTGGCAAGCCGAAGGGTATCGTTTCAGGTACGATCGACGGATCACATCTGGTGATCGAGGCAGTTTGACGCCTTCCTGCGAGTTTGAACGGCCGTTCCGCAACCTCGAGTGCGGCGACACGGTTTCAACGCGCGGTAACCGTCGCCATGCTGGTCACGTGTCGTGCTGCCATCGGGGCCCTTTAGCCTGCAGCGCGCCTCGCCGCAGCCACCAGGCCTGCCATCCAAACCTAGTGTGCATTCGCCAAGGGATTCGGCTTGGCGGTGGCCAGTTCCCTTGCTGGCCGTTCTGCGTTCCCTGTGTCAGGATGCGCACACGGCCGCCGCACAGTTCTTCAAACACCCAGGCGTGATGCGTATCCAGCCTGCCGTTCGTCCAGCCAACCATCGTCACCATTGCGGCCCAGATTGGGCTGAACTGATGCTGGAAGAACGTCAAATACCACCGGGCTGAAGCATCTCTTCGATCACGCCGATCAACTCGTCGTTCGAGAATGGCTTGCGTAGCACGCGATGCGCCCCCAGCTTCAACGCTTCCTGCAGGCGAACCTCCGAATCGGCCGACACCACCAGGATCTTCGTTGGCACCCCGAGTTCGTGTTTTTGCAAGAAGCGCAAAACATCCAGGCCATCAATGCCTGGCATCCGAAGGTCCAGCGTCAGAAGGCCGGGTTTATACGTCGGCAACATTGCACCGGCCTCAAACCCGTTGGCCGCGATGGCGGTCTCAAATTTGGCCGCGCGCAGCACGCGCTCAATGGCGCGCGCCATCGACGGCTCGTCATCCGCAATCAGCACGCGCCGTGGCAGCGCAATGCCCGCTGACTGTTTCGGGATGCCACTGTCGGCCATGAACCGATCCAGCTCCTCGCGCAAGACCCGGCGATCCCCCCTGCCGGGCAAGCGATAGGCTTGCAGCAGGCCGCGGTCGATCCAACGCATCGCGGTCCGGAAATTCACGCCGCATATCTCCGCCACCTCTCCTGTCGTCAACACGTCCGGCATATCTGGGCTCTCATGTGAAGATGTTCGGTAAGTTCTATTTGACAGGATAGTCATGTTAGACTAACTTGGCAATAGGGGGTTGCCACACGGCAACCGAAGCCAGTCCCCTGACCCAACGGAGGAGACCATGGATTCAAGTCTTTTGCATTGCACATTGGGCGCGCGTGAAAGCACCGTCTTCACCCACCTGTGCCACCTGCACGGCTTTCGCCCCGAGCAATTCCACGTCAGCATCGCAAACGCGGTTGACGGCGACAGGTGCGACCTCGCCCTGGAAAGAACTTTCGTGATCACCCAGAACTCGTCCGGATGCCGACGCCGTTACCCCGCCAACCAGCTTTCCAGGGGGCTCGAAGCCTTCGAAAGCGACTTGCGCGCCGGAATATTTCCACTTAGCAATATCGATTGGGACTGGATTAGCGCCCATCGATATGCTTGATGCAAAAAAGGCACATGATGAAAATTCGGCCCAAACTCCTTGATGACCCGCACTACGATCCGAATCGTTTGCTCGATGCGGCCATCGCGTCCTTGGCATTAAAGAACGATGCCGCCTTGTCCCGCACGCTCGGCGTTGCCGCTCCGCTACTGAGCAAGGTAAGGCACCGCCGACAGCCCGTTGCGGGCGAACTGATGATCCGTATCCATGATGCGACGACGCTCAGCATCGCTGAAATCAGGGATCTGATGGGGGCCTCGCGGCGCTGAGTCCGTCAGCGCAGGTGATAGGAACCACGCGGTCCACGCGCTGCCAGCACGCACAATCGCAGCGCCAGGCCGATCGCGGTACATGGTGACTTCCTGTCTTCGCGCAACCAACAACGCCCAGCTGTCGACGGCTACGTGAACCAAGCGAGGAATCAAAATGCATGCGGATATGTCAACCAACAAGCAACTGCTTACCATGGATGAGAGCCAGTTTTATCGTTTACTGGAAGGGCCTGGCAAGGTGGAGATCGACGTTGCCAGAATTGAACGATACTTCGTCCCTTTCGTCTCCTTTGTTGCGAATGACCGTGCGCCGCGCATCCAGTATGGCGCGATCGTTCGAAACGGGACGGATGTACTGGGGGCGGAAACCATGGCCGATCTGCTCTCCCTGCTTGGCGACATCAGCGGCGGCGCAACCAACTTGAAAGTCGTGTCTTTCGACGCGCCGTCGCAGACAGTAGGGCCGCACTAAGCGCTCCACCGCCCAGGGTACGCCCGAACCGTCAACCAAGGGGGGATTAGAGCGCCAAGATCCCCTTGAAATTGGCACGGGCGCGGCGCGGCGGCAAGTGTAAGTTGCGATGGCGTCCAAGAAATGGGCAACCGCCGACTGATCTGGATCATTTGCGTTGGACAACGGATGCCATAAAGTGAATCATATCGGCAAGGGCGCTATGTTCATTTCGAAAGGTATGCCATGCGTACTTGCCTTGTTGTCTGCTATTCCCGAACCGGCCTCACTGCCAAGGTCGGGCAAGAGATTGCCAGTTTGTGCGGCGGCGATTTTGAGCTGATATGCGAGGAGCGCAGCCGTAACGGGCTGCTTGGCTTTCTGCTTTCGGTCATGGAAAGCGTATTGCGCAAACAGCCGAAAATCCTGCCATGCACAAAGGACCCCGCCGACTACGCATTGATAGTTCTGGGCACCCCGGTATGGGCTGGACATATGGCGGCGCCGATGCGCACTTATTTGCTGCACCACTGCAAAAGTTTCTATCGGGTTGCGCTGTTTTGCACTATGGGCAGTAAAGGCGGGGTAGAAACGCTCAATGAGATGGCCGCGCTTTGCGGCAAAGCGCCCATGGCCAGCGTCAGTATGACGGACGCGGAAATTCAACGAAACAGCTACCACAACAAGCTGATGCCGCTACTGAGCAGGCTGCGCAGGCTACTTAAGCGATGCGCTGAAAGACGCGAAAGGACTAATGGTTTCGTCCCAGGGCGCAGGCGCCATCATCCAGGGCCTCCTGTTCCACCACAAACTGGCGGCTGAGGGGTGGCCTGGATGCGTTGAGGAATCCTCGAATCTCGTTTCGACCAGGTGGTTGGCTGAAATGGGGATCCCCCCTCGATACATTGCCGAAACTTCGTGAACAGGACAGAATGGAGGAGCGAACCAGGGCAGTCCAGCAATTGAGCGTGCCGGGGCAGGTCTTGGTCGCGCCCCCGATTACATGCGGATCGATCTCGGCAACGGTAATGGTTGCCTCTGGCACATGCCGATCACAGAACTTGGTCAAGCAGACGCCTCCCCCCATGCCGCTCTGTTTTTGGACTCGACTGGAACAGAAAGAGTCCCGTCATCGTCTGCGGGTAGCCGAACACTAGCGCTTCGGGACACTGCAGATCAATCCCGTGTTGCACTGCAAGCACGTCTGACATTGGCGACAGTGAATGACGCCACTTGTCGAAAATTAGCTGTCCAGGGAGTGACAGCGTGACCAGCCGCGTGAAATTAATCATGCCCACCGAAAGTGACTTGGGCGTGTGCGAGGAGCATCGATTCGATCTCATTGCACAGGCAAAACATCCGGCGCGGCGGTAAATCGAGTCGACGGAGCCTTTCGATTCGCGCCAGCTGACGCGAACCCACAGTTCGAATAACAATCGCGGACGCGATTCCGCCCTGCCGCGACAAACCCAATCTGATACTCCGGTTATAACGCACTGGTAATTGATGAGACATATCATGGATGTACAATGCAAGTGCATATGTGCTCAAGATGTGGGTGCGCTCCACCTGGCATAGACGAGTCGCTGTGGCTGGATCATCCTTTCGGCAGCAGGCTGTTGAAATCAAGGTTGACGTCTTATGATCAATATCCTCGAAGCACAGCGTGCTGGCTTGTTTGGGCCGGGAAAGGTTCTTTCCAATATCATCGCCGGTGTCATTGTGGCCGTGGTCGCCCTGCCCTTGTCGATGGCGTTCGCAATTGCCTCAGGCGCGCGCCCGGAGCAAGGCCTGTATACCGCGATCGTCGCAGGCGCATTGGTGTCGACCCTGGGTGGCAGTCGTTCGCAGATTGCCGGGCCTACCGGAGCCTTCATCGCCATACTGTCCGGCATCACCGCACGGTACGGAATCGATGGACTGCAACTTGCCACTTGTATGGCTGGCGCTATGCTCATCGCGATGGGCGTGGCCAAGTTAGGCGGCATCATCAAATTCATTCCCGCACCAGTGATCGTCGGCTTTACGACAGGGATCGCCATCATCATCTGGGTCGGTCAATGGCGCTATTTTTTCGGATTGCCGACGGTCGCCGAAAGCCACTTCCACATGAAACTGTGGCATTTAATGCAGTTGCTGCCGCAGCTGCATCCGCTGACAACCGCATTCGGGGTGATCAGTCTACTGCTGATCACGTTGCCTGGCCGCATTCGAGGATTGCGCCGCATCCCAGGTCCGCTCATCGCGCTGGTCGTGGCTACTGCCGCCCAGTCCTGGTTCGGATTCGAGGGCGTGGCGACGATCGGCAGCGCGTTCGGCGGCGTTCCGCAACATCTGCCGAGCCTGTCACTACCGGCAATGAACCTGTCGCGTTTGATGGAGTTGGTTGGCCCGGCTTTCGCCATCGCGCTGCTCTGTGCGATCGAGTCCTTGCTGTCCGCAGTGGTGGCCGATGGGATGGCTGGCACCAAGCACAATTCGAATCAGGAATTGATCGGACAAGGCATCGCCAACTTGGTTTCGCCGCTCCTCGGGGGATTTGCGGCCACCGGCGCAATCGCGAGGACGGCGACCAATATCCGCAGTGGAGGCACGAGTCCCCTCGCCGGCATGGTCCATGCCGCCACGTTATTGCTGTTCATCGTACTGTTTGCGCCATTGGCCGCGAACGTGCCGTTGTCGACGCTGGCTGCCATCTTGTTCGTGGTCGCGTTCAACATGAGCGAGATGAAGCATTTCTGGCGCATGCTCCGCATTGCGCCCCGCGCCGATGCCGCCATTCTGGTCATCACGTGCGCCCTGACGATCCTGACTGACCTGGTTGTCGCAGTCAATATCGGGGTCATTCTCGCCACACTTCAATTCTTGCGAAGAATGGCATCGTCAGTCGACATACAACAACAGACTGACGCGCACCTTGGGCCGGAATTAATGCATCACGGACTACCGCAGCTTCCAGCTGGCGTGCTGGTGTATGCGATTGAGGGACCGTTCTTCTTTGGCGCCGCCGAAAGCTTCGAACGCGCTTTAGCGCAGACGCATACCGACCCCCGCATTCTCGTGCTGCGCTTGGGGCGGGTACCATTCATCGATATCACCGGCCTGCTGACGTTGGAGGAAGTCATCAACAATTTGAAAAAACGCGGCGTCCTGGTGCTACTGTGCGAGGCAAATGAGCGCGTTCACGGGAAGCTCGCACGAGTCGGCCTGCTGGACACGGTTGGTCCAGAGAACTGCGTGGCAGACTTTCGACAAGCAATTCAACGATCCCATACCTTAGCGGGCGACAATGAGGGTCCCGATCGCCACAGCAAATTGCCGGGCAGTGCTGCCCGTCATGTCATTGAAACGAGTAGGGAATTCTTCTTCGGGCCCAAAGAATGACGACGGCGCGCCGACGCCAGTATATTCTTTACACCTCGCCCGCGCGCAGGAACCGTCGCAAGCGCCGGCGTCGACTGTAACTCCGGCACCTGCGCCGGCACCCGCTCCAGTGGCGCAGGACAGTGCGGTTGGCATTGGCATCGGGCTGTAGTAGGAGGCTTGATCGGCAATCAGATCGGCAGCGGTAACGGCCGCAAGCTGGCCACCGTCGCAGGTGCTATCGGTGGCGGCTATGTTGGCAACGAGATCGCCAAGCGCAACCAGCAGCAACCACAACAAGCCCATCAACCGCAGCAGTAACAAGTTAAAGGCGTTCAAGGTGGCGATGGGCATTCATCCCCCCCCCGATAGCGTGACGTGAAACTATCACATTCCCCATTTGCACTACGCGGAGAGAACACCCCATCAACCGCGTGCCACCATACACGCGGCGACGCCACGTCCGGGCATGTGTCCATGCATACGGCGTCGACGCTTAGGCCATGAGACCAACAGCATCATACCCGGGCCACCGCTAACGCTCCCGGCTTTTCGGAGGGGGACGCCGGTTTTTCTGAACGATGGCCGCCAAGATCAGCATATACTCCAACAGCCTGATCAAATAGTACTGGGGCTGATCCGGCGTATCCGTAGGCCAGGCCTGCAGCAAGCGATGAATACCTTCGAGTACAAATGCCAGCGCAAAATAGATGAAGAGCTTATCGCGCGAGTGACGCCAATAGCGCAGGAAGAACAAGGCGATTACTAACGATGCCATGAAGATCGCACCGCTCAGCCAGGCGTTGACTGCCATCACTCGTCCTCCCACACCAAGCCATAAAGAAGTGGAAGCAGTGCCACCAGTCCTGAGACCAACCTCACTGTCGAAAGGTCGGTCTGTGGAACGATCAAACGATCAACGATCAACAAAAGGTTGGATAAAAACATGCCGGCGAAGCACAGCCCGCACCAAAACAGAAGGCGGTGTCGCGTCACCCGATAGCTCCGCAGCACCAATAGTGCGCATGCCAGCGCCGTTGCCGCGCACAACAAATAAATAGCACTTGCCATCTACTTCTCCTTTCGCCACACGAATGCCTCGGCAAGCATCTTGGCTTTACCGACAGGCCTTGTATGAATGAGCGTGCTCACTTCGATCAGGTTTCGGGCATACACGACGGCCAACTCCGTCCATATGCGTTCCAACTCTGGCGTTGCGGGCGCGAACCGGTAGCCGCGCTCCAGGTCGGTTTGCGATTGGACAATGCCGTCCCCATGCAATTTCGCGAGTAGCAGTAAGGCATCCTCCTCATTGAGGTAGAGCCGCCGCCCAAGCATGCCAGGTGTCCACGATGTCAAAGCGCTCTCTCTCATCAAGAGAGCAGCTTCGATATAGGGAACGGATGGTACACATTGCACGACGTAGCGTCGTATTTCATTTGGAATCGCCGAGGTGCTCATTGTTGTTCACGTATCATTTGTTGACACGCTTATTTCTCGAGATCATGTTTAAGATACTGCACGACTTCCGGCCCATACACAAGCCACGTTCCGTTGGGGGCGAAAGCCACGACGCTAAAGGTCGATTGGCAGCGCCCTGAATCCGTCATCGACGCGCCGGAATTGGACCCGCACACGCAAACCGCCCTCCTCCGCCCGGCGTTTAGCCAAACTAACCGAGGCACCGAGTTGCCCTGCAATCGAGCGGACAATGGCCAGACCCAGGCCAGATCCAGGTTGGCCATTGCCGAGCACCCGATAGAATGGATCGAACACCCGCTCCAATTCATCATCGGGTATGCCAGGCCCGTTGTCATCCACCAGCAACTGGCCACCACTGTCGTCGCGCAACATTGTAATATCCACGCGCCCTCCCTCAGGGGAATATCTGATCGCGTTATCGAGCAGATTCTTTACGAGTACCTTGAGATCAATTAGCGAGGCTGCGACGCGCACGTCCTCAGCTTCAACAACACCGACATCGATGCATTTCTCTTCTGCCAAGGGAATCAGGTCCTCCAGCACAGATCGAACGGCATCTTGAAGCGAACTTTCAACCGGCTCGTCACGATTGCTGGTCTGCGAGCGTGCCAACGCCAACAACTGCTCCAGCAGTTCGCGGGTCCTCTGCAATCCAGCTGTCATGGCTGCCATTCTCTGGCGAGCTTCCAGCGACATCTCAGCGGCCGCCAATCGTTCGGCCTGGAGTGACATAGCGGTCAGCGGAGAGCGCAATTCATGCGCGGCGTCAGCGACAAACCTGGCCTGCTGCTCAAGCGCCGATTCGGTGCGCGCCAGCAGCCGATTCATTGCGCCAATCAATGGCTCCAGCTCGGAGGGCAATCCTGCCCTGGAAAGCTGTCCGAAATCCGATTCGCTACGCTGCTTTAACTCCATCGACAGTTCGCGCAGTGGCATGAACATTCGCCGCACCAGAACACTCACCAGCACCAGCAACAAAGGGGCAAAAACCGCAAATGGCAACAGCGCACGCATTGCGCTTCTAGTGGCGGCGGCGTCGCGCATCTTCGTTTGCTGGGCCACCGAAATGCGCACGCCCTTATCGCGCGGACGGACGAAAATGCGCCACGTCTCCCCGCCAATCATCACGGTCTGCAAGCCATCCCGCAACCCTTCCGGCAAGATAGGATTGCGATCAGGAGGTACTCCATCACTCGCCACACCATCTCGAAGGAACCGCACGACCAGGCGCTCATCCAGATGCACGCCCTGTATGTGCCGACGTTCGGCCAGGGTGATCGGACCAGATTCAATCCGCCCGATCAGTTCCGCTGTCTGGCGCAATTGCTTATCCTGCGTCTGGTGGGCGTCGGCTTTCGTCGACACGAAGGTGTAGATTGCCACCCCTACGGCCAGCACCACGATCGCAAGAGACAGGAATACCGATAGCTTCACCTGCAGCGAAGTCATTTTGGTCCGCGCGTCACCATCCATCCGACTCCCCTCACGTTCTTTATTGCGTCACCGCCGAGCTTTTTCCTAAGCGAGTGGATCAGAAACTCCACCGCATTGCTTTCGACTTCCTCATTCCATCCATAGATACGGCTCTCCAGTTCCGAACGCGACAGGATTGCCCCTGGCCGCATCATCAGCGCGTGAAGCAGGGAAAACTCTCGCGCCGTCAATTGGACACGCGCGTCCCTGATTTCGCATTCCTTGGTGGATGGGTCAAGTGTCAAGATACCGTTCGAGAACGTAGGCGCGACGCCTGCCCCTTGGCGCCGCGTCACCGCCCGCATACGGGCAAGCAACTCGCGCAAAACGAAGGGCTTGACCAGGTAATCGTCCGCCCCGCCATCCAAACCAGCGACGCGATCATCGATCGAATCATGCGCCGTCAGGATCAGGACGGGTATGGCATTGCCAGTCCTTCTGATTTCAGCCAGAACCGACATGCCGTCCTGTCCCGGAAGGCCCAGGTCGAGCAGCACCATCTCGTACGGTTGCGTCGACATTGCATCTAACGCGGAAGTGCCGTTGACCACCCAGTCCACGCCATAGCCGCTATCGCGCAACCCCTGCTGAACCGCGGCGCCAATCATGTAGTCATCCTCAATAAGCAGAATGCGCATCAGCGGGCCTCCGCGCCTGGCGTAACCGACCACCTTTGAAGCGAACTCGGGAAAGGCGCTTCGAACGCTTCGCTGGCAACGCGCGCGACATCGTTCATGCTGGCACCGTCGGCAATGTGTTCTTTCAACCAACCCGCCTGCCCTCCGGCGTCCAACAGATCTTCAATCACCCTGCGCGCGGCAGCAAAATGCGGATCGGTCGAGCGCAACGCCAGCTTGGCCAAATCGTCTCGCACGACCTCACGTATTGGCGACGCTACCCCACTGTACGGATCAATCCATTGTGCCTCAATGCCACCCTTGGCAGCATTGAAGCGGTTCCACACATACAAGTCGCGCGCACCGTCGTCGACCCAACGCGTCGGCGAATGAAGCATTTCCAGACAAAGCTCTCGGGCATAGCTTGCAAAAGCAGCCGCATACGCCGGCCGCAACGGGGTGTCCAAGACTCGCAATTCAATGGTCCCGTACTCCGGCTTTGGTCGAACGTCCCAGTAAAAGTCCTTAATGCTCTTTACGATGCCATGTTGAGCCAATCGATCAAAATGATCAACGAAATCGCGCCAACTCCTTATGTGGCCAGGCATCGTTCCGCTCATCGGAAACGCGCCTACGACATTGCTTCGGGCACTGGAGAAGCCGGAGTCTTCACCTTGCCAGCAAGGGGAATTGGCCGACAGCGCAATGAACAGTGGCGCGCGCTGGGTCAGGCCCGCGCATACCCGGATGGCATCGTCGGCCGTTGGCATGCCAATATGGACATGCATACCGAAGACGGTAAACATCTTGGCCAGATAGCCATACTTTCGCGCCGACTCGCGATATCGTTCCTTCGGATAAATCCGCTGCTCATTCCAGCGCTGAAATGGATGCGCGCCACCTCCCGAGATGGCAGCGCCGACATCGAACGCGGCGCGCAGCACCGTGCTTCGAATCTCCTCTACCTCCGACAGGGCGTCTTCGTAGTTGTTCAGGATCGACGTCGCGACTTCGAGCATCGATGTGGTGATCTCCGGTGTGGCTACCCAGCTACGCTTTGTCTTGTTCAATAGGCGAAGAATGTCGGGAGCCGCGGGTAGTAGATCGTAGGTTAATCGATCAAGCACCATCAACTCCAGCTCAATGCCCATTGTCCCCGGTGTGGATTGGCTAAATGCCGGTAGAAAGGCGGGCCCCTGCCCGGCTACTGCCAGCGCCATTGCCGCGTCCACCGGCGGAACAGTGTTCACGACTGCAGAATCCATCATCCTATTCTCCTTCACGCACCTCGCCGGCGAGCCGAAGCCCCCACCATGTCAGGGCCGGCGCAACCAGCACATTCAACGCCAGCAATGCCCCCATCACATTGGCCGCCAAGCCGCTCATCCCTGTTGTCTGCGCAATGGATGTATCGACAACCAGGGAACCCACGCTCGCCAACGAGCAAAGCGTGATCGCCATGGCATTCTTCTTGCCGGGACTCCAAGCATCGCTCACCGCGAGAGACAGGCGTGTTACCAACATGCGTACTGCAAACAGCAAAAGCGCAAGCAGAACCGGCAACCATCCCGCCAACTGCTTGAGATCGACCAACGCAGCGGACATCATGAACAACAAGGCATATCCAATCTCCTGGCCAGTCCTGATTTGCGCCTGAAACACGTTTTCCCTCGACTCGGCATTGCGCAGCAAGAGTCCCATGAGAAGGAGGGAAACCAAGGAGCTGGACGAACTGACGGAACAAAGTCCGAGGTCCATCAGCAGTGCCGCCAGCAAGATTCCAGGTCGGACCGACGCCTGGGCTTTTGCAATCCTATTCGCTACAGCATAAGCGCCGTAGCAGAAGACCGCGATTAGCGCCCCAAGCATCAGCTTGACACTTTGCTTGATAAGCTCATCAAATAGCGTACTCCCCAGAGCGAGATCGCTTGCCCTCAACCAGGCCAGCGAAACGGAGAGCGCCAACAACCCCAGCAGATTGCTCAACCCAAGCGCATTCGCGCCAGCGTAGGTCACGACGCCGCTGGCCTGCGAATCGGAGGTCATCGACGCATAGACCACAGGATTGACCGCGATCAGAATCGAGCCGATCAGGGCGGCCTCCACCAGCGGCACTCCAAACAACCACAGCAGCAATGCGCAAACGACGCCGCGTGCAAGGCAGCCAAGTCCAAGCGCCAGCCCTTGCCGTTTGCTGCGGCAAAGCCACCCCAGATCCATCTTGCGTCCGACCTCGAACAGGACCAGTGCCGACGCTGCGTTCAGGAGCTCCTGAAACTGGCCCAACAGTGGCGCGTCCACCATGCCCACGCCGCTCGTCCCGAGGGCGAGGCCAGCGACTACCGCGCCATACAGTTTAGGCAGGCCGCGTCGCTGCAAGGCGACTCCGATCACTTGAGACAGCAAAAGCGCTGCACCAATCGCCGCGAGCGGCGACAGCAACAGCAACTCAATATTGGAGAGCACTTCATCCATCGATATTCCCAACCAACTGACTCATCTTTTCCAACGCCCGTTCGACTGCTTGCGCCGCGGCTGCCACGGTTTCCCCGCCGCTGCCAATATGGATCCCGATTGGCACACTGACGCGCAAGCGAAGCACCGGACCGCCCTCTTTTGTCGGTATCCAAAGTTGACCCCGTACGACGTCTTGCTCGCGCCATACCGCTTTGAAGCGGGCCAGCCGACTCCGGCTCTGCCGCGCCGATTCGACCAGGCTGAAACTGCGCAGCCAAATTGCGCCAGGGTGGCGTCGCGCCAAGAGAAGCTGCATCGCTGAGCGCTGTTCGAGCCTGCTATCTTCGACATGATTGGGCAACTGAAAACTGCCTTCACTCACTCCAACAGCGTCGACCGTCAGGCAGCGTCCCTCCGAAAGCCACCGCCACTGGTCGGGCAACACTTCGGCCGGCGCGCCCGATGCATTCTGCGACCACGCGGCAAGCAACGCACGAGAGTGAGGATCGCTCGCCGATAAGGGTGCCTGATGGCGCAGCGTCGCGGACTGCGACAGCAGAAGGTCCCATCGACTTTGCTGCCAGTGCCGCGTGGGGATACGCTCAGAGGGCTCCCAGCGCCATTCCCGCGCCATCCAGACGCCTTCTGCAGTGCGCGCTATGGTTGCGAGGTATTTTGTGCCGCCGACTTCCGAGGCCACGGCTTGGGCCGGCCAGGAACCGTACCATACCGCCGACGGAAAAGCGGCCCCGTCGTAACGCTCTTGCGCCCAACGCCACCAATATGCCGCAGGGCCGACACACGGCGCGCCATCGATTGCAGCCGTCCAGGTGCGCACCGTCAGGCGCCCTTGCCACGCGCACAAGGCTTGTGCGGCTTTCCAGCCAAGTGGCGCAGATTGCTCAGTGATTGAACATTGCCGAGGTCGCATCTGCGCCAGGTGCCGAAAATCCGTGAGCACGTCCATTTCCGACGGGCGCGTGCCAACGTTCGGCGAAGCATTCGCGTAGGGCAACGTCCCCACGCTGACACATGCACCGAGTATCGCAACTGCACCGGACACGCAATGTCGCGACCAACCAGTTGCACTGGGTAATACCAGGCGCCTCACCAACCTTTGTACGTCTTGCATGGGTTTACTCATCTCCCCCCTGGGGAACCACATAGGCAACCTCGATAGGACTTCCCCCCGCGCTGCGCGAAGAAAAGTGCATAATGGCAAGAGTACAGACTGACACTTAGCACACACTTAGCATCCGCAACCCTCAGCCGGACGACGATTGGCCCGGGAAGGGAATCGCTACGCTGCGCCGGCGCTCATCGACGCTCTTTGGTGCTCCGGCGGGCCTCCCTATGCACGGCCGCCAAGATCCCGCATGCAACGCATATCGTCACCAGCGCGGTGCCACCGTATGTCAGGAACGGTAGAGGAATCCCCACCACTGGCGCCATGCCGCTGACCATGGCGATGTTCACGAACACATAGGTAAAGATGATCATCGCCATCGCCGCCGCCATCAGGCGCGAGAACAACGTCACTGCGCCGGCCGAAATCTGCATACCACGCACAATCAGAAAAGCGAACAGCATCAGCAGGACGATAATGCCGATCAGCCCGAACTCTTCGGAAAAGACCGACAACACCATATCCGTCGATCGCTCGGGAATGAACCCCAGGTGGCCCTGCGTCCCCTGCAGCCACCCCTTACCAGGTACGCCACCCGACCCGATCGCAATAATTGCCTGACGGATCTGGAAGCCCTTGCCTAGCGGGTCGGCTTCCGGGTTCAGCAAGGTCAAAATCCGGTCACGCTGGTAGTCGTGCAGCATCGGCCACATGAAGGGCAGCGACATCACAGCGGTCCCTGCCAGGCCAAAGAGCACCTTCCACGGCAATCCGGCCAAGAAAGTAATATAGAAGCCCGCGGCAAACACCAGGATGGATGTACCGAGGTCAGGTTGCTTCAAAATCATCAGTACCGGCACCGTCAACAGAGCGGCTGCGACCACAAACAATCTGGTTCGGCGGATGTCCGAGTACGTATGGAAGTACCACGCCAGCATCAACGGCGTCGCAATCTTCATCAGTTCGGACGGCTGAAATTCGAAGCCGATGTGCAGCCAACGTTGCGAGCCCTTCTTGATCGTGCCGACCAGGTCAACCGCCAGCAAGAGCAGCACACCAGCGCCGTACAGAAATGGCCCCAATCGCATCAGCGCAGTTGGCGGCACGTTGGCGATTATGAACATGATGCCGCAAGCCACTGCCACATTGCGTAGATGCAGTGCAAAGCGGCCTGGGAAGTCGTAGGCCGCAGAGTACATGGTCAGGGTACTGATCGAGAGCAGTAGCAGGAGCAGTGCGAACAGCGCCTTATCAAGATATAAGTAGTTGCCAAGCTTTGGGAGAATGGGGAACGAACGAATGCTACGCATGCAGAATCAGTGGGTGAAAATTGAAAACAGTGAATGGTGGCGGGAGATCAATGCATAAACAACGCGGGAACGCGCATCTCGCGCATCACAGTGGTCGAAACGCTTCCCAGGAGAAGTTCCCGCATGCGCGAATGGCCATAGCCCCCAAGTACCAACAGATCGGCCCCGCGCGACTTGACATGACCAAGCAGCGCTTCGCCAGTATCGACGTTGCTTCTGGCGCGCAGGAAGGTCGTGCGGGCATAGATATCGTGCGAGGCTAGATAGCTCGATAGAGCCTCCAGTTCTCCTGGCATGTTGAAGCCATCATCTGTCGAGTAGGTCACTGCCTCCACTACCTGCGCACGCTGTAGAATCGGCATCGAGGAGGACACAGCGCGGACAGCGGCGGCGCTTTCGTCCCATGCGATCACGATGCGCTGGCCAAAGGACTGGCCGGAATACCCATCGGGCACTACCAGCACGGGGCGCGAAGCATTGCGCAGCAACTGCTGCGGTAGCGTTCGCCAGCCATTGCGCCAACGCCCCTGCCCCGTGCCCTGGCCGACGACGGCAAGGTCCGCAAACGCCATCTGCTCCTTCAGCTCTTTTTCCGCGTGCGCATTGGCGCGGCGCGTTACCACCGCCTCGACGCCCATCTGCCGGGCAAGCTCTTCCAGGCTAACCAACGCGCTACTCGCAGCATCGATCTTATCCATCAGGTGCCGGGCAATGGTTTCATTGCCCGTCTCAACCAGCCCCGGTGCAAGTAACAGTTCGATGCCGGAACACGCCACCCCAATGAGGCGGGCATCGAAAGTCTTGGCCAGTTGCGCTGCGACCCTGCCAACATCAGCATCAAATGGCGGCCCCGCATGCACCAGGATATTCTTGAACATCGTCATTGTCTCTCCTTGCTCCTTCTGCCTATCGACCCGGCTCGTCAATCTTCAGCCGAAGTTCTTCACGTTCGCGATCGACATGGAAATCCGCCGCCCCGATCGGCATGCCTGCTGCACCCAGTGCAAAACAGGCTAGTTGCAGCCCCGACTCCAGCGCCTCAGATACAACTTCGCTTGCGCCAGCAGCCTTCAAGGCACGGGCGTGGCGCTCGTCGCGCGCGCGCGCCAAGAGGACCAGTTCAGGATCGTGCCGGCGCAGCGCAACCACCGCGTGCAACGCCGCACGCGGATCGTCCATGGTCAGTACTACGCAGGCGGCGCGCGCACTGCCCAGGCGCTGGAGCATCTCCGGCAGCGACGCGTCCCCGGAGTACACGCACGCTTCGTTGCGCTGGCGGCGCGCCATATCGACGAGGTGCCGGTCACGTTCGACAGCCACATACTGGAAGCCTTGCTTTCTCAACACATCGGCCACCAGTTGGCCCACACGGCCATACCCGCCAATGATGACGTGACCATTGAGGCGCCCGGCGAGCTCGTCCGTCAACTGCGGGCCCGCTTCGTCGTGGCGCTCGACGGACCTCACCAGGCGTGCCCCCACAGCCGCAGCCATGGGCGCCAGCAACATGCTCAGACTGACCACCAGGAGCAGGAACTGGCTTCCAGCCCGGGAGACAACCTGGGTGCTGACTGCATAGGCGAGAACGATGAAGGCGAACTCGCCGCCCTGCCCCAGGAGTAGTCCACCGTGTACGGCCCGCCGCCACCCAAGGCCACGCAGGAGCACCGCCACCACCGCCCCCTTCAACGCCAACAGCGCCAGCACCGATGCCGGCAGCAGCACTGGATATTCGGCTGCGACGCCGAGGTCAATCTCCATTCCGACGGACATGAAGAACAGCCCCATAAGCAGCCCTTTGAACGGCTCAACGATGATCTCCACCTCATACTGGAACTCGCTGTCAGCCAACAACAAGCCAGCCAGCAATGCCCCAAGGGCAAGCGATAATCCAGCCCATGCCGTCAAGGCACCGATACCAATGGTCAGCAACAAAATCAGGGCAACGAACACCTCCGGTTGCCTTTGGACGGCGGGAGAGGAAAAGACTGGCTTGGTGACGCGCCTTCCCAGGTAATACAGGACCACAATGGTCAGCGCCGCCTGCAGCACCGCCAACAGCAGCGTCAGCCATAGGGCCTGCCCGCTTCCTTTGCCCAACCCTTCCACCAGGATCAGTGCCGGCACCACCGCCAGATCCTGCAGCAGCAAAATCGCAAAGCACTTCTGGCCCAGCGCGCTGCGCAACGTATGCTGGCGACTCAACAAGTCCATTACGACAGCGGTACTGGACATCGCGAGCGTCATGCCGATCGCAACGGAGGCTGCCCCGGTATTATCAAACGCAAATGCGAACAGCCCGATCAGGACGGCTGTGATCGTTAGTTGCGCCAGTCCCGTACCAAACACATCGCGCCGCAACGACCACAGCCGTGCAGGCGACAGTTCAAGCCCGATCATGAACATCAGGAAGACAATCCCGAGTTCGGCCAACGGTTTGATACGTTCGATGTCCTGGAAGCTCACCCAGCCAAGCGCCGGCACCGACGGCAGCCAACTTGCAATCCCATGCGGGCCAAAGGCGATGCCAACCAGCAGGAAGCCCACGGTCTGGTTGACACGTAGGCGCTGCAGGATCGGTACCAGAATGCCAGCCAAAGCCAGAAACAGCAGAACCTCGCGCAAGTGTTGGACGGACATGCAATCCTTCAGCTAATGTAGCGTTAATCGAAACCCGCAGGCTGGACAGCTGGGCCTGGCTGCCTACTGCGTTACCATCATCTTTCGGAGCCCGCGCAACATGGAACACCTGCCGGTCCACCAGTTGCACCTCAAGGTGCACACGCTCGACGACCTGTTCAACTCACTCGATCCATCGCCGTTCTTCACCCAGGAGCTCGATCGCGCCGCCGACCAGTACATCGAAAAGTGGGCCAGGCGCTATCCGGCCAATAGCGCGCTGCACCTCTCGGTGCAGCTTGCTACCCCGCCCACCGATACCCACCAGGCTGCCCACCTGTCGCACGCGCTCCGCCAGCACTTCGCCCTGAGCCGCCACAGCGCCCGCGCAGATCTCACCGACCTGCTGTGGCAAGGCCGCCTCAGCCTGCTGATCGGCTGCTGTTTCGTCGCCGCGTGCATCCTGTCCACCGATCTGCTACGCACTTACGGCAGCGGCGCCATCACAGCGGTCTTCCGCGAAGGGCTGACGATTGTCGGGTGGGTCGCACTTTGGCGCCCCATACAAATATTCCTTTACGACTGGTGGCCCCTCTGGCGACGCATCCAGGTGCTCGCCAATCTTGAACGCATGCGCGTCGAACTCCTCGTCAACAATATCTCCTGTTCCCATCAAAGCGATCTCTCTGGAGGTGGCTAGCGGACGTCGCCCAATCCCAACACCACGCCCAGTGCAGTCACATACAGTGCATAGCGGCCGCCACCACATACGCGACGTGCCAACGCAGCGCCCGCGTATCCGCCGGCAACGGACCAAAAAGCAGCGACAACCCAAGTATCAACAGAATGTTGGTGATATTGCTTCCCAGCGCGTCGCCCATTGCTAGCGCCGAATTTCCGCTCGCGGATGCTGCAATGGTCATCGTCATTTCCGGCGCCGATGTCGCGCAGGCGGCGACAGTCATCGCCACCAGGAACTCAGGCAAAGCCCATCGCTGCGCCACGCCAACCACACCACGCACAAACAACTCGCCACCGATCCCAGCGAGTACAGCTGCAACCAATAAGGCCCCGACATGCGGCCAGTGTGCCTCATTCATCGGCCAGTGCTCGCCTCGGAACGCTTGGCGCCGCGGAAGACTGACCCGCAGCGTGGCCTAGCGTACGACAGCAATGGACTCCGCCTGGAAGTCGTCTGCGTGGATCTTGCCCTTCACGCAGACTTCTTGACCCTGCATCGACGCCGCATCAGTGCCGACAAATTCCGTGTGCGCAGACCAGCCCACGTTATGGGCATGACCTTCCTGCCGTAGCGCAAACCTGCGCCGGTTCGCATCCACATACACCACCATGCCGCGCAAGACAAAGACATCGCGCTTGAGAGGGTCCGTCGCGAGCCGCCGCACAATCGGCCGGACATAGCCTGAAGATGTCACGCCACCAATTTTTCCGATCGCCATGGTAGTACCTCCGTCGCTCGACCTAAGGTAGAAAAAGGGAGCCTCGCCGAAACAAGGCCCCAAGGGCCTTTCGGCCCACCTGCGTAAGTAACTTGTTAAACGGCTGCATTCTTAAATTGCACCACCTCTTGAACAGCCTGCCTTACAGCATGCGGAAGGCACACGCTGCAACCACGGTCGGCACCAGTGCTCCCAGCAGCAGCATTTCCGCCCGAATGGCGCCGTCCTCGAAACCTTCGCGAAGGATCGCGGCACCAGCGGGATTGGGCGCATTGGCAATGACGGTCAAACCGCCGCCGGTCACTGCGCCCGCCACCAATGCGACTTGGAATTGCGGGGACAAGCCCTGCACCAGCGACGCCAAATAGGTCAGCGCGGCATTGTCCGTGATGGCGGTAAGCGCCGCCGTGCCGTAGAACACTGCGTTCTCGTTAAGTCCGAGCAGCAGCGGTTCAATCCACCATGCCTGCTGGCCTCCCAGGACCACCAATCCACCCAGGAAGAACGCCACCAGCAGCGCCTCCTTCAGGATCAGCGGATTCTGGTATCGTTCGTACGCCTGCGCAAAGCCCAAGAAGAATAGGAAGGCACCCATGAACACAGCCGGATGATGTGAAAACATGACGACCAGTACCAGGAACGCAAGGTGCACAGCGACCATCGGAAACGGGACGGGGTTGACACGCTCGGGATCGGTGTCGATGGCGGCGAGTTCGCGCCGGAACCAAATCGCCGCGATGCCGGCATTCACGATAATGGCGATGGCCGCTTTCCAGCCGAACGTAGTGAGCATGAATGGCACATTCCAGCCCCACACGCCAGCTACCATCAGCACGGGCGGCGCCGCAAAAGTCGTCAGCGTTCCGCCGATGGAGACATTCACGAAAAGCGTGCCGAGCGTGACATACTTCAGCCCGGACGATAGCGGGTGGCGGTAAACATTCTCCCGCAGCATCAGCGCGGCCAGCGTCATTGCCGCTGGCTCGGTGATGAACGAGCCAAGCAACGGCACCAGGGTCAGTACCACGAAGTACAAGGCGATATTGGAATTGATCGGGATCCGGCGCGCCAGGAATGCCACCACACGAGCTGCACATTGGAGGATCGGCCGCGTGCCCGCGATCACCATAATGGCAAACACGAACATCGGCTCGGTGAAATTGCGCCCATCAAGATAGTGGGTCGCGCCGTCCTTGCCGTCGATGACGAACATGAACAGCACCAGCACCATTGCCCAGAATCCGAATACGACCTCCACCTCGCCAAGCAAATGCCAGATGCCGGCATGACGCGGAAGACGGTGCGCCAGGCGTTCAAACAGACCAGTGGAGAAAGTGTGCAGAACGGCGACTGCGAACAGCGCAGCGCCTATCAACTGGATAGAAGTCGGTTGCATCAAGGGTACAGACGTCAACAGTCACGCGTGGCGGCCCGACCGTCGCGAATCCTGTCGCACCAGATTGTGCGAGCACCCTTTCTTCGATTATATCAAGTCTTGTTATGTCTAGATGCGAATATTGTTTTCGTTCCATTCTGCCCTACATCTGACGTACCCACCTAGGTAAAAAGCAGCGTACGTGTCACGCTTGACCAATAGCTGCTCACCAGCGAATCGATAGTGCTTCGTTGCACACGCCGAGCCTGGCCTTGAATACCAGGATGCGCGGTTATCGTTCAACCCAAATGGACTAGGCAGCGGAACAGACGGGCGGAGTTTGCGAAGCCGCCCGAAGCCGCCTACTTCCGCAGCGATCCGTTCAAGAAGCGTCGCGAATTGATGGACGCTTGAGCTGCCTACTGCCAACCGGAAGCCAACGCCAACGCAATTCACAGCGCGTCAGTGAAAAGCAATTCTCAACAGGCCTATCAGGTGGCTCGTTCGCCCCCTCGCGTGTTTAGCGCTTCCGCGCCGGTATCCGGAGGCGAAGCGTTGGCGAAAGGGAGTGAGCGCCGATAAGCGATAATATGCCAGAAGGCGTACACTGGATTCACCGCCTCCTTGGCAATTTGGCTGATACGGGCGCTGCAGTATCAGCGACGACGTATCAAGTGTGCTGACATGGCAACCTATCACTACTATCGACGTGCGGCGGGCACGTTTGGTTCCGGACCGGGCTCTATCCGGTTCGATGGGCGCAACTACCATTATCGCGGCTATGCATACGAGAATTTTATCGATGCCTACAATTACGCGCAGCTCATGTTACTTCACCCTTCCAGCGCGCCGTCTTCAACAGACACCGCACTCACGAAGCGAGTTTTACCCCCTTCAGCCGACGATGTCCGGCTGATGCAACGCCTCGGAATCGTCTTTGTAGCTGGACATTACTTCTATGACACTTATCGATATGATTGCCTCGGCGATGCATGCGCCTTCGCCACCCTTGCACCTGGACGCGACATATGTCAGCGCAACGTGCAGATCGCGCACGCCGCGCATCACCTTAACCTGCTCCAAGAGCGCCAGATGGTCGATGGAAAAGGAAATGCCTTGAAAGTTCGAGATACGGGACGCATCGGGCACTATGACATCTTTCCCGAAAACGCCCCGACTTCCCACCTCTTCAAGCGGAGCCCTTTGCGCAAATGAGCATTCACTAGACGAATTTCGCCAAGGCACCGTGCTAAAACACCACGCCTTGCTCGATTTTTCTTCTGCGCTTGGCCTTCCCATTCTGTTTCGCCTCGAGAGGTGCGGCACTCTACACAGCTCGTATAATCTGAAATTCCAGCCCACCAAGCCATTTGCCGGATCTGTCTCGCCAAGGCATTGCCAGACCATCGCCGGGCGGCGCAAACACCGCCTCAACGTGTTGTTGCCCCGGAGGGTGACCGCACGCCCAAGTTTGAACACTCCGGCATTTCAGACTGCCTGCGTTCACGCGTGTTCCGGCCCCTCAACCGCTTTTCCCACCAGCCATAGTCCGACATGGTTTCCTTTGCCGCCGCCACGCACTGTTCGTACCCTGAAGAAAGCCTGGAGCATGGCGGAACCGGTGGTTAAATGCGCTGCGCAATGCAATGGCGTACCGCGTCCTCAGGTCTCCATTATCGAGCAATTCCCGGCACGCCGTCGAGTGAATCAATGCAAGATTCATGTCGCTATCCATAACTCGCCAATTGCCGGGCAAATCGCTGCAAGGGGCGCGGACCGGAACGTTCTGCATCCACGCACCAGGTTTGCAGCACCGCCAGGAGTTCCTCCTGTGTTGCCGGCGTACGAGCCCATAACTTCTCCAGCGTTTGCCGCGCCACATGCATCGCATTGAGTCGAGCACTATGTACGATCACCTGTTCCAGCTCCGCCCTTTGCATTCCCGTGAGTCGGCTGGGTGCACGACGTAACAGGCGCTTCGTCTGCAGCAACGCCGTATGGGGACTTGCCTTCGCCAGTCCGCTGCGCTCCGCATGAAACACGTCCAAGGTCAGCACTGTCAGCTCGCGCATCAGTACCGCACGATTGCCCAGGACCAGCTTCAAGGTCATCAGCGTCGGGACGAACTGCCCCGCGCATCGCATCAAGCGCTCTGGCGGCCGCCGGAGGGTTGCCAGGCGCAACCATCGCAACAGGCTGATATAGGCCCAGCCGATATCCAGTTCGAACCAGCGCACCGAGAATTTTGCGGAGGTCGGAAATGTATGATGGTTGTTGTGCAGCTCCTCCCCGCCAATCAGCAGGCCAAACGGAAGAATATTGGTGGCTGCTTCCTTACAGTCATAATTGCGGTAGCCGGCATAGTGGCCCAAGCCATTGACCACCCCTGCAGCCAGGAACGGAATCCACATCATCTGGCAAGCCCACAACGTCAGGCCCGGTGCCCCAAACAAGACCAGTTCGATCAGCAGTAGCAAGCCCACCCCCTGCCACGTATGGCGACCGTAAATCCGTCGTTCCAGCCAGTCGACGGGTCCGCCGCCGCCATAGCGATCCACCAGTGCCGGGTCACTGGTCGCGTTCCGGTACAGTTCGGCCCCGCGCCACAAGACCTGGTTGATTCCCACCACCACTGGGCTGTGCGGATCCTTTTCTGTTTCACAATGGGCGTGATGGCAGCGATGCACCGCCACCCACTCTCGCGTCACCATCCCCGTCGTCAGCCATAGCCAGAAGCGGAAGCAATGGGCCACGACCGGGCGCAAGGTCAGGGAGCGATGCGTCTGGCATCGGTGCAGGTAGACTGTCACCGCAACGATCGTCACGTGCGTCGTCACCAGCCCGACCAGCAGCAGCTTCCACCAGCTCAACGCGAGCAGTCCTTCGGTCATCCAGTGCAAATACTGCTCCATACCGTCTCCTTGTCGACCATGCGCTTACAGGTTCGGGTGTTCGGCAGCAAACGCGACCGCATCACACAATTGGCCGTAACGATAACCGCCATAGAGGAAATGACCCTCAACATAGGCGATGCCATGCAGTCGCATGACACCTTCATCGTCATCCGTCGGGTGATACGCCGCCATCCAGTTCGGCACAAACGTGTCGTCACGCAAGAAGCCGGCCTTGGCATGTTCGGCGGTTGCGTAGCGTAGCGCATCCAGGAACACATCGTAATGATGCTGTCGAAAAGCATAACGTTTCCCATCAAAGGAAATCTCAAATCGTGCCGCCAGACTTTCATCGGATTCTTCACATTCCCCGGTGCTCGGTGCGTTGTGCATGATCTTTCTCCCACTGCAATCCGTACTCCCATTCGTCGCCAGGATCTGACGCCGGGCCTTGGACATCGCATCGGTATTGGCTTCCTCACGCGAACCGAATGCATCCTCCGGAAACACAATTGATCGCCTCATCTTGTCTGGCCACTGAAGGCTGTTGCAGGAGACGGTGGGCGGCATATGTTTGAGGATAGCGGTGGACGCGAATCTCAGCGAGCCATCCTGGCACCTGAATTCTGCGCACCTCAGCAGGATCTTCCATCCCTGGAACCACGATGTTGAATGTTGGCGCATGGCGCACTCCTTCGCTCGCGTTCAAGAACAGACTCGGAAAGACGGTAACTACGAGCAGGCCCACCTTTCCGGCGGGGCACGACAACAGCGTGCCAGACACAGGCAGAACACCACTTCACGACGATGAGGGACTTTGACGCGATTGCGCTGTCACGCTGCAATGCAGAGGAAGACCGGCACAAAACTGGTAGTGTTGGCTGGGTACCTGCAACCCACTATACGCGCACCAACGACATTCACCTAATGATTTCGGTCCTACCCCACCATACATGCAGAAGGCTCGCCATCCCAGTCCCCAGCCGCGCTGGCACGCCACATCGCAGCAGTCGCGGACCGATCCCTTACGACGTCCAGTGCTTCATGGCTTCTGCCTCGCGGGCAGCAGTGCGTTCCTCATGTGCGGCAATTGGGTCGCCCCCGTTGTCAACCAGGCCGGCAGCGCGTTCTGCGTCGGCGTGTGCGCCTTCGGCTTCGGCGCGACCAACTGGATTATCGCTAACGGGAGGTTCCAGCATGTCGTGCACCATGGCACGCAGTTCTTCCACGTCCGGCGGCAAACCACGCCTCTTCCGTTGGAGAATGTAGTGTTGAATTTCAGATTCCTGTTCGGCACTCAGAGGCAGGCCGCGGAAGGAGAATTCCGGTCCAGAGTCCTTCATGACGGTTCTCCTGATTGGTAACTCACACTGAGTGTACGCCTAATCCAGCGCACGCGTCGGCCTCTTGGAGATGCGCGTCGATCCACTCGCGCCCCCATGCTTTGGCGAACGACACCGCGTCTGCCGCCGTTTTCGCTAGCCAAAGGTCATGGAATGCGTACTCGTCCAATGCTGCGCCAGACTCGTGCGTGATGATGACCTGCGCAACGAAACACGCGTTACCCTGTTTGACGGGTGCGCAGTCCAGGAAGAAACCCTTGTACCGAATCGCGTTGGTAATGGCCATCATCTATCTCCGGCGCAGCGACCTCGCTATCGCTACTATATTAGTC
>Ga0102587_1000362_pt1 | contig 50171 bp, 43 predicted proteins | sample AraplaF_Col_mTSA_FD_76853 | JGI IMG/M metagenome (GOLD analysis project Ga0102587, IMG submission 76853) | Arabidopsis root microbial communities from the University of North Carolina, USA - plate scrape MF_Col_mTSA (SPADES assembly) (version 2) | ecosystem: Host-associated > Plants > Roots >... | reverse complement strand
GTTTTCTCGTAAAATTATCCAGGTTCGATTTATGTGTAGTAGTTCAGATCTGATCGTACAGTAAGGCCTTGCCAAGGGTGGGGTTACCCGGTTTGATAGAGGTGCGAATCTTTATTAAACCAGCGTGAAAACGCAAGGAGTAACCCCATGCGTAGTTTTCCTCAGAACGTCATTAAACACAAGGTCGGCCTGCTAAATTTGGCGACCGAGCTTGGCAACGTGTCCCGTGCCTGCAAGGTGATGGGTTTTTCCCGCGATACGTTCTACCGCTATCAGTCGGCCGTCGAGTCGGGCGGTGTGGATGCCTTGATCGATGCCAATCGTAGAAAGCCCAACATCAAGAACCGGGTGGACGAGGCCACCGAGGCTGCGGTCCTTGCACTCACCCTTGAGCAACCGGCATATGGCCAGCTACGGGCCTCCAATGAGCTGCGTGCGCGCGGAGTGTTCGTCTCGCCGTCCGGCGTGCGTTCGATCTGGATGCGCCACGATTTGGAGTCATTCAAGAAGCGGCTGTTAGCCCTTGAGCGCCACGTAGCCAAGACCGGAGAGGTACTTACTGAAGCCCAGGTGACGGCCTTAGAGCGCAAGCAGGACGACGATGTGGCCTGCGGTGAAATCGAGACCGCGCATCCCGGTTATCTCGGGAGCCAGGACACCTTCTATGTGGGGACGATCAAGGGCGTTGGCAGGATCTACCAGCAGACCTTTGTCGACACCTATTCCAAGTGGGCTGCCGCCAAGCTCTATACGACAAAGACGCCAATCACCGCTGCAGACCTGCTCAACGACCGTGTCCTTCCATTCATGGAAGAACACGGAATGGGCATCATCCGGATCCTGACTGACCGGGGCACCGAATACTGTGGCAAGGCGGAGCACCATGACTACCAGCTGTACCTGGCCTTGAACGAGATCGAACACACCAAGACCAAGGTACGCCACCCGCAAACCAATGGCATCTGCGAGCGCTTCCACAAGACGGTGCTGAACGAGTTTTACCAGGTGAACTTCCGTAAGAAGATCTACCGCAGCATCGCAGAATTGCAGGAAGACCTGGACAACTGGGTCTATCGCTACAACTATGAGCGCACGCACCAAGGGAAGATGTGCTGCGGACGAACGCCAATTCAAACACTAATTGACGGAAAGGAGGCCTGGCGCGATAAAATCAACGCATTGAACGACGGAATTTGACCTGACAGTCGCAGGCTTCAAACCGGGTAACTGTCAGATCAAGTCGCGATCACTACACATAACCAAGGTGGAGCACCTTTACCGGCGAAAGCCTATCCTGCAATCGCCACTTCGTTACACTGTGCTTGATAATATCAAGCGCCGCGAGTCCCCATGCGGTGCCCTCGGCTAAAATCAGCTAAACGGTATAGCTCAAATGCGCGACAGTCCGTGCAAGCACTCCGCCTGTTTTTTCTCGCCATTCCATCATCGATAGCGATGCCTCAAGACCCAAGGAAGACGAACGCTTTACCTTATCGGAAAGAGTAGTCTTTAAAGGGGGAGCACATGGACACCAACAAAACCATCCCTGGCACATGCCGCCTGATGCGCCTACGCGAAGTTCTACAGCTATGCGGATTCTCTCGCGCGACGCTGTACCGAGAAATCAAGCTGCAAACATTTCCCGCCCCGGTGAAGCTGTCGGCGCGTTCGGTAGGTTGGCTACAGGATGATGTGATGCAGTGGCTGGATGCACGCGTTGCGCAACGTGGCCCGGCCTATCAGGCACACGCTCAGATTGAGCATCAAGATGCTAAGCGCGGAGCAGCGCTCAAGCCAGGCCGCCGCCAGGCACGGGATGAAGCGGAATGACGTCTGCGCCGGCACGCAGCTTATCGAGATAGTCGGCCCAGCGCTGCATCATCTGCCGGCGCGCTGGCAGGTGTGCGGTGCGATTATAGGCACGCCCGTTTGGATCGATGACGCGATGCGCCAACTGATGTTCGATCAGGTCTACGCGTTCGTTCAGCACTTCATCGAGAATCGTGCGCGCGGTCGCGCGGAAGCCATGCGCCGTCATTACGTCTTTCGCGAAGCCCATGCTGCGCAAGGCGGCGTTGATGGTGTTCTCGCTCATGCAGGCTTGTTCGGTGCGCAAGCTTGGGAAGACAAACTTGCCGAGGCCAGTCACGCGATAGAGATCGCGCAGGATCGCCACCGCCTGTGTAGCCAGTGGCACCATGTGCTCCGTTTTCATCTTCATCTTGGCCGCCGGAATGCGCCATTCGGCGGCGTCCAGATCGAATTCCGACCACTCTGCCGCGCGCAATTCGCCGGGACGTACAAATAGCATGGGGGTGAGCTTCAACGCCGATACAGCCACGATATGGCCTTCGTAGGCATCGATGGAGCGCAGGAGCAGCGCCAGTTGTTTGGGTTCGATGATGGCGGCGAAGTTGGTGCGCGGTATGGCGATCAACGCGCCGCGCAGGTCTGGCGTCACATCGCGCTCGGTCCAGCCGATCGCCACGCCGTAGCGCAGGATCTGGCCACACATCTGTTTCATGCGGTGAGCGGAGTCGATGGCGCCGCGTGCTTCCACGCGCTGAATCACCGCCAGGATATCGCGCGGCTTGATGGTGGCCACCGGCATCGCGCCGATCACTGGCAGGATGTCGTGCTGTAGCCAGCCCAATGATTTTTGCTGCGTGACCTCGCTGCGTGTTGCACCCATTTTGGAGAGCCATTCCAGCGCCAGCGCTTCGAAGGTATTCTGCTCGGATTCCGGCACGGTGGCCGCCTTCTTCTTTGGATTGGGATCGGCACCGGCTCGCAGCAGCTTGCGCGCATCGGCGCACTGTTCGCGCGCATCGGCCAGTGACACTTCGGGATAGATGCCGAGCGCCAGCGTGCGGTGCCGGCCCTCGTAGCGGTAGTTCATCCGCCAGTATTTGTTGGATTCTTTGACCAGCAGGTACAGCGCGCGGCCGTCGCTGTATTTGTCACCGCTGGGCCTGCCGGAATGCTTGAGTTTCCGGATAAAAAGGTCGGTGAGTGCCATGATGCAATCCCATTCCGGGTCTGGCGCCGATTGAGGGACAAATCTTTCGCGTGAGGGACCTGACGCCTTTTGTCCCTCATGGACCGTAGATTTTATGATACGCCCGCGAATTTGAGCGGACAACAAAAAACCCGCTTCTCCTATGAGAAAAGCGGGTTTTGAGATTTTTTGAAACTTCTTACTGCTGAGTTCTGGTGCCGCTGACCGGAATCGAACTGGTGACCTTCGCATTACGAATGCGCTGCTCTACCGACTGAGCTACAGCGGCGACGACCCGCATTCTAACAAAGAACCTGCACCGCAACCAGCCCTAAAACGATAAATTTTGGTCTGATTGCAATTATTTCATTGCTTTGTGCGCGTCTCAGGCTTGTCAGCCTTCGGTGTGGTAGCCGGTCACCACCGCCACTTCGTCGCGCGAGCCCAGGAACACAGGGACGCGCTGATGCAGCTTGGTTGGCTGGATGTCGAGGATGCGCTGTTTGCCATCCGTCGCCGCGCCGCCCGCCTGCTCGACGATGAAGGCCATCGGGTTGGCTTCGTACATCAGGCGCAGCTTGCCCGGCACCGAGGTGTCGCGCAGGTCGGCCGGGTACATAAAGATGCCGCCGCGATTGAGGATGCGGTGCACGTCCGCCACCATCGACGCGATCCAGCGCATGTTGAAGTTGGTGCCGCGCGGGCCGGTGTCGCCCGCCAGCAGTTCGCTGATGTAGCGCTGCACCGGCGGATGCCAGTGGCGCTGGTTGGACATATTGATCGCAAATTCCTTGGTCTTGGCAGGGATCTGCATGTCGCGCTGGGTCAGCACCCACGAGCCCATTTCGCGGTCCAGCGTGAAGCAGTTCACGCCGTTGCCGGTGGTGAGCACCAGCATGGTCTGCGGACCATACACGGCATAGCCGGCGGCCACTTGCTTCGAGCCCGCCTGCATGAAGTCCGCTTCGCTAGGCTGGCCCATGCCTTCCGGCGCTTTCAGCACGGAGAAGATGGTGCCGATCGAGACATTGACGTCGATGTTCGACGAGCCGTCCAGCGGATCGAACAACAGCATGTATTCGCCCTTCGGATAGCGGTTCGGAATCGGGTGGATGGATTCCATTTCTTCCGACGCCATGGCCGCCAGGTGGCCGCCCCATTCGTTCGCTTCCAGCAGGATTTCGTTGGAGATGATGTCCAGTTTTTTCTGCACTTCGCCTTGCACGTTTTCGGTGTCGGCGGAGCCCAGCACTTCGCCCAGCGCGCCTTTGCCCACCGAGTGGCTGATGGTTTTGCAGGCGCGCGCCACCACTTCGATCAGCAGGCGCAGCTCTGCCGGGATGTTGTTGTGGAGGCGCTGCTCTTCCACCAGATATTGCGTAAGACTGACTCGTTTCATTGTGGTCCTTCGTTGATTGTAATTAGTTGGCCAGTGCCTTGGTGATGACTTCCGCAACGTCATTCGACAGCTTGCGCTTGGCGACCTTTTCCAGCGCCTGCTTCATCTTGGCCTGCAGCGCCGGCACGTAACGGCGCCAGCGGTCCATGGCGCGCGCCAGACGCGCCGCCACCTGCGGGTTGATCGCGTCGAGCTTGATCACGTACTCGGCCCAGAATTCATAGGCGCTGCCGTCGGCCACGTGGAACTGCGACGGGTTGGCGTTGGTGAAGTTGAAGATCAGCGCACGGGCGCGGTTTGGCGTTTTCAGCGTGAAGGCCGGATGCTGCATCAGCTTGCGCACCGCCGCCACATTGGCGGTCGGCGCCGACGCCTGCATGGCGAACCATTTGTCGATCACCAGCGCTTCGTTCTCGAAGTCGTCGTAGAAGGCCTTCAGGTACGGGCCGGTTTCGGCACCGCTGTGGATCATGGCCACCAGCGCGGCCGAACGGTCGGTCATGTTGGAGGCGTGTTCAAACTGCTGTTGCGCGAGCTTGAGCTCGGCCACTGCCGGCGCCACCATCAGGTAGGACAGGCACAGGTTTTTCAGCGCGCGCTTGCCGGCCGACAGGGCGTCCGGGCTGTAGTCGCCAGGCGTCTGGTTGGCGTGGTATTGCGCCAGCAATTCGTCTTTCAGGGCCGCGCCGATGGTGCGGCGCATGTACTGGCGCGCGGCGTGGATGGCATGCGGGTCCACCACGTCCATCTGTTCGGCGACGATGGTTTCCGACGGCAGGATCAGCGCCAGCTCGCGGAAAGCCGGATCCAGCGTTTCATCGGTCAGCACGGCGCGCATGGCGTTGATGAAGGTGGCGTCCAGTTTCAGGTTGGCCGCGCCGTGCGTTGCCACCTGCTTGGTCAGCTTGAGCAAGCGCTCCATCGCCAGACGCTGGCCCGCTTCCCAGCGGTTGACCGGGTCGCTGTCATGGCTGAACAGGTGCAGCAGTTCGTCGTCGGTGTAGTCGTATTCGAGGATCACCGGCGCCGAGAAGTCGCGCAGGATGGAGGGAATCGGGCGCTCGTCCACTTCGCGGAAGCGGAAGATTTGTTCCTGCCCGGTCAATTCCAGCACCACCGTGGTGGCGCCTTTGGCGTGCTTGCCGTTTTCCAGCGTCAGCGGCAAGTCCTTGCCGTTGGCGCCCAGCAGGCCCACCGCCACCGGGATGTGGAACGGCTGCTGCTCCGGCCTGCCGCGCTGGGACAGGATGATGTCGAAGTTGCGCTTGACGGCGTCGTAGCGCGTGCGCGCCGTGACCACCGGCGTGCCGGCTTGCGAGTACCAGCGCTCGAACTGGGTCAGGTCGCGGCCGTTGGCGTCGGCCATGGCGGCCCGGAAGTCGTCGCAGGTGACGGCCTGGCCGTCGTGGCGGTCGAAGTACAGGTCCATGCCTTTGCGAAAGCCGTCGCGGCCCAGCAGGGTCTGGTACATGCGCACCACTTCCGCGCCTTTTTCGTACACGGTCACGGTGTAGAAGTTGTTGATCTCGACGAAGGAGTCGGGACGCACCGGGTGCGACATCGGGCCGGCGTCTTCCGGGAACTGCGCCTGGCGCAGGGTGCGCACCTGATCGATGCGGGTGACGGCGCGGCCGCTGTCGGTGCCGATCATGTCGGCGGAAAATTCCTGATCGCGGAACACGGTCAGGCCTTCCTTCAGCGACAGCTGGAACCAGTCGCGGCAGGTGACGCGGTTGCCGGTCCAGTTGTGGAAGTATTCGTGGCCGACCACGGCTTCAATGCCGGCGTAGTCGATGTCGGTGGCGGTGCGCGGGTTGGCCAGCACGAACTTGGTGTTGAAGATGTTCAGGCCCTTGTTTTCCATCGCGCCCATGTTGAAGTCGCCCACGGCAACGATCATGAAGCGGTCCAGATCCAGTTCCAGGCCAAAGCGCTCCTCGTCCCAGCGGATGGAGTTCTTCAGCGACTGCATGGCGTAGTCGGTCTTGTCGAGGTTGCCCTCTTCCACCCACACTTGCAGCAGCACGTCGCGGCCGTCGGCCAGCTTGAAGGTTTCTTCCTGGCAGACCAGTTTGGCTGCGACCAGCGCGAACAGGTAGGACGGTTTCTTGAACGGGTCTTCCCACTTGGCGTAGTGGCGGCCGTCGCCGAGGTCGCCCTGCTCCACCAGATTGCCGTTGGACAGCAGCACCGGATAGGCGGCCTTGTCGGCGCGCAGCATCACGGTGTACTTGGCCATCACGTCCGGACGGTCGGGGAAGAAGGTGATGCGGCGGAAGCCTTCGGCCTCGCACTGGGTGAAGAAATTGCCGTTCGAAACGTAGAGGCCGGACAGCGTGGTGTTTTCCACCGGCGCGCAGCTGGTTTCGATTTCCAGCACGGCCGTGGCAGGCGCGTTGCGGATGGTCAGGGTGGCGTGGTTCAGCTCATAGTCGCCCTCGCCCAGCAGCTTGCCGTTCAGGCGCAGCGCCACCAGCTCGATCTCCTCGCCGTGCAGCACGATGTCGTGGCTGGCCGAGGCCGGGTTCTGGTGCAGGGTGACGCGGTTGGCGACCACCGTGCGCGCCGGGGCCAGGTCAAATCCCAGTTCTACGGTGTCAACCAGGTAGGCGGGAGGCGTGTAATCTTTGCGGAATATCGTCGTGGGGCTGCTGTCTGTGCGCATTGGGAAACTCTGGGTGGACGGAGGCAAAGGCTTATTTTACCAATACCCGCGCCCGCCGAGACGCCGAATTGTTTTTTTGGCCAAGCTTTCCAACCGGTAAGTTGCCACTTTCCACGATGCGGTAACATTCTGTAATAATCATGCAAGGTCCGTACGAGCGTCATAAACTTAGCTCTGGAAAATACCGTCTTACCTGTGAGGGGCAACATCATGAAATATCTCGCCGCACTGGCGACGGCCGCCGTCCTGTTGTTGAGCGGCTGCGCCACCACCATCAGCAGCAACGTCACCGCCTTCAATGACTGGCAGGGCGACATTCAAGACAAGTCCTATGCGTTTGAAGCGCCGCAGGGCGCCGACGACACGCTGGAATACCGCAACTACCAGGTGCTGGTCGCCAATGAGCTGGGCAAGCTGGGCTTCCACCAGGTGAGCGACGGCCAGCAGCCGAAGTTACTCGTTGGCATGAAATTCTTCACCATCGATCATCCGGTGCGCGTGTTGCAGACCGAAGATCCGTTCATGGGACCGTACTGGGGTCCGTACTACGGCCGTTATGGCTGGGGTTATTCGCGCTGGGCCTATCGTCCGTTCTTCTACGATCCCTTCTTCTACGGCCCCACCCGGGTCGAGGAGCGCGTCAAGCATCAATATCAGCGCCAGCTGCGCGTGACCATCAACACCACTTCCGGCCGCAAGCTGTACGACGTCACCGTGCAAAACACCAGCGGCGTGCAAGCCACGCCGCACGTGATGCCGGCGCTGGTGCAAAGCGCCTTCACCGGCTTCCCCGGCCAGAACGGCGTGCCGCGTACCATCGACGTCACCATCGAGCCCAAGACCGAAACCGTGCAGGCCGCCGCCGCCGCGCCCAAAGCCAACTAAACTTCGGGGTCAGAGCCGACAATCGGACATTTCGCAAGCGAAATGTCCGATTGTCGGCTCTGACCCCGAAGTGTTAAAGGCGGCGTTTCAGGTACAGCGGCAACAGCCACCAGGCGCACAGTATCAGCAAGGCCATCAGGACTGACACAGTCAGCCCGATGGCGGCGCCAAACACTTCCGATATCACCAGATCCGTTGCCAGCACCAGCGCGATCGCCAGCGTAAAGCCGCCAGCGACGATCTGGCGCGTGGCGATGCGCTTGAAACGGGCGCGGTCCTTCAAGGGACGCAACAGACGGTGCTGGATGGCCGGCGCGCTCAGCAGCACCAGGCTGGCCAGCGCGAACACAAAGGTGGCCAGAAACAGCAGTTTTTCTACCTGCACGATCTGCCCAAAACCCGTATTGAACGGCAAGATCACCAGAAACGCCGACAGCATTTGCGCCCCCGGCAGCAGGATGCGCGTTTCGCTCAGCAGGTCGGTCAGATCGCCCTCGCCGCCGGGCTCGCAATCCGGCTCTTCCGGGCGCTTGCTCATGGCAGCAGGATGCTGGAACCGGTGGTCTTGCGCGCCTCCAGGTCGATGTGCGCCTGCCGCACGTCGGCCAGGGCGTAGCGCTGGCGGATGTCGATCTTGACCTCGCCGCTGCTGACCACACCAAACAGCGACTTGGCCGACGCTTCCAGATCCTCGCGCTTGGCCATGTAGGCCATCAGCGACGGCCGGGTGATGAACAGCGAGCCGCGGCTGGCCAGTTCGTTCAGGCCGAACGGCGGCACCGGACCGGAAGCATTACCGAAGCTGACCATCATGCCCAGCGGTTGCAGACAGTCGAGCGAGCCGATGAAAGTGTCCTTGCCGATCGAGTCGTACACCACCGACACGCCCTTGCCGTCGGTCAGTTCCTTGACGCGCTCGGTGAAGTTTTCCTTGTTGTAGTTGATGACGTGCGCGGCGCCGTTTTCAATCGCCAGCGCGGCCTTCTCGTCCGAGCCCACGGTGCCGATCAGGTTCACGCCCATCACGCGCGCCCACTGGCAGGCGATCAGGCCGACGCCGCCGGCGGCCGCATGGAACAGCACGGTATCGCCGGCTTTCAGCGGCACGGTGCGGTGGAACAGGTATTGCACCGTCAAGCCTTGCAGCATCATGGCGGCGGCGGTGTCGAATTCAATCTGTTTGGGCAGCAGCAGGATTTGCGAGGCCGGAATGTTGCGCGCTTCCGAATAGGCGCCGAGCGGACGGCCGCCGTAGGCCACGCGGTCGCCCGGCTTGAACTCGCTCACGCCCTCGCCCACTTCCTCCACCACGCCGGCGCCTTCCACGCCCAGCGCGCCGGGCAGCGGCTGCGGGTACAGCCCGGTGCGGTGGTAGACGTCGATGTAATTGAGGCCGATGGCTTCATGGCGCATCCGCACTTCGCCCGGGCCGGGTGGCGGCAGGTCGATATCCACCAGTTCCATCACCTCGGGTCCGCCCACGCGGTTGATGCGGATCGCCTTGACCATGATCGTTCTCCTTTATTGGGCTGCGGCTTGCTGGATTTGCTGGAGCTGAGACAGTACCAGATGTGCCGACGCCATGTTGGTGGCGCACGCCGTATTGTGCACATCGCAGGCGCGCACCAGGGCGTTGATGTCCGGCTCGTGCGGCTGCGGCGTCATCGGGTCGCGCAGGAAGATCACCGCATCGATCCCGCCCTCCACCAGCAGGGAGCCGATCTGCAAGTCGCCGCCGAACGGCCCCGAATGCTTGCGCTCGACCGTCAGGCCGACCTCGTTGGCCAGGCGGCCGCCGGTGGTGCCGGTGGCCACCAGCTGGCAGGTCGCGAGATAGGCCTTGTATTCGGTGGCCAGGGCGATCATGTCGTCTTTTTTCTTATCGTGAGCAATCAGGGCAATGCGGGTTTTCATGTCTTGATCCTATTTTTTTGACAGCAGATAAATCCCTGACAGCACGAGCGCGGTTCCGCCCAGTTGCCAGGAGGTGACGGGCTCGCCCAACAGCAGCGCGCCCAGAAACAGCGTTGAAACGGGGCCGATCATACCAGCCTGCGAGGCGGTGCCGGCGCCGATGCGTTCGACCGCGATCATGGTCATGAACACCGGCGCCACCGTGCACAGGATGCCGTTGACCAGCGACAGGCCATACACCGGCAGCGGTTGCAGCAGGCCGGAGAGCGGCCGCAGCAGGAAGAACTGGCCGACGCAGGCGACGGTGGAAACGCACATGGCGTAAGACACCAGCCGTATTGAACCTAATCGTTTTACCATTTCGCCGGACAGCAGCAAATACGCGGCGTAGGCGGCGGCCGAACCGGTGACCAGCGCCGCGCCCAGCGCGACATTGCTGCCGCCCTGCAGATCGTGCACGAACACCAGCACGATGCCCATGTAGGAAATGAGCAGCGCCATCCATTGCCTGCGGCTGATGTGCTGCTTGAGGAAGGTGGAACTGATCAGCAGCACGAAGGTCGGCGTGAGGAACAGGATCAGGCGCTCCAGGCCGACTGAAATGTATTGCAGGCCGAGGAAATCGAGATAGCTGGACAGGTAGTAACCGACCAGGCCGAGGCCGAGGATGCGCCAGCGGTCGCTGGCGGTGAGCGGCGCCCCGGTGCGCATCTTCCAGATGGCGACGGCGGCAAACACCGGCAGCGAAAACAGCATGCGGAAGGCGATCAGGGTGACGGCGTCGATGTGGTAGCGGTACAGCAGCTTGGCGACGATGGCCTTGGTGGAGAATAAAACCGAGCCGCCGATGGCGATGCCGAGCGCGCTGAGAAAAGCGGCGCGCGTCAACGCGCCGGGTGTGGTGCTTTTGTCCATGGACAAGATTGTACGGGCAAAAGCGAATGGCTGCTGAACGTCCCCCGGCACAACAGGGGTCAGTCCCTTATGATGCGGCGCTGGTCGGCCGGCAGCGCGTGCGGGGTAAAAGTCAGCTGACGGTCACGGACGGCGAACCCGCCGTCACCGTAGCGGTCGCTGTGCGCGCTACGATAGCTGCTGGCGCGGCGCCAGCCACCAGTTTGTTCACCTGGCGGAACTGGGCGGTCAGCTTGCCGGGTGTGAGGGTGACTAGCGTGTAGCCCTGGGCGTCGGTGTTCAGGTGCTTGAGCCAGGGGTTGTTGCCCAGTGCCGCCAACTGCTGCGCCAGTCCGAGCAAGCTGATGTTGAAGTCGCTGTTGGCTTGCAGGCCGGCCAGCACCGCCGTTACTGTCGCTTCCAATTGCGCCTCGGGGATGCCTTTCGCCGCCAGCGCGCCGCGCAGTTGCACGCGGGTTTGCTCGGCCAGCGAGGCGACCGTTGGCGCGGCCTTGCCCATGGTGTAGTCGAGCAGGTTGAAGTTCAGGTTGACCGTGCCCAGGCCCGGCACCGGCACCGCCAGCGGATACGCAACCAGCATGCCGATGTCGCCCAGCGATGCCGCCGCCTCGCGCAGGTAGCTGAAGAAGGAGTCGGAGCTGATGCCGGCCGAAACCAGGTCCACCATCACCGGCGTGCCGCCGCCGGCGGCGTCGAAGTCGTCGTTCACCGTACCGGCAAAGAAGGAGTGGATGTCGCCGGTCAGCGCCACCACGTTGCCGATGTTGTTGGTCTTCAGATGCGATATCAGCGCCTTGCGCTCGCTGTTGTAGCCGTCCCATTGGTCGCAGTTGAGCAGGAATCTGGTGAAGAAGGCTTGCAGCACGTCCTTCTTGCCGGATGCCGCCACAAAGGGCGATTCTGCCTTTTTGGACTGCACGTCCGGCTTGATGTAGCCGAAGGCGATGGTCTGCGCCGCCACGGCCGCCAGCGCGGCGTCGCTTGCGCCGCCCGCCGCCGCCGCGCCGGCCTTGGCGAACGTGGCGGCGGCGATGGTGGCCTGCGCCGTGGTCAGGCCGGCCTTTACGCCGGCCGCGATCAACGCGTCCAGCGCAACCGCGCCGCCGCCTGCCGCCGCGGCACCGGCGATGGCGAGCGCCCCGGCTTGCGCCACCGGCGCCGTGGCGCCAGCCGTCACGCCGGCCACGATCGCCCCGGCGACGGCGAAGTTGCCGCCCGCCGCTGCGGCCGCGCTGCCGACCGAGCTCGCCAGCCCGCTCACCGCGCCCACGGCCAGCAAGGTCGCCACCGCATCCGTGCCATTCAAGCCCATACGCAGCAAGGACACTTCATTGCCCCACAATTTCCAGGTCGCGGTGGCGGACTTCATCTTGTCCATCCACCACTGGCGCTGGGTGATGCCGAGCATGGTGGCGGTGGTCAGCGGATCGAGGCCGATGGTTTGGGCGCCGGCCATCTTCTGCGCTTCCACGCTGTTGAACACATCCTGCGGCACCAGATAGCGCGAGCCGATGCGGCCCAGCGGCTTGCCGGTGGCGGGATTGATCGACGATTCGGGAATAATGTGGTCGGCACGGTATAAACGCTCGTCCGTCATCACCAGCTGCATCAGCTTGCCGAACTGGAAGTCGCGGTAGATTTTGATGTTCTGGAAGGTGGTGTTGGCCGCCTCCAGCGACACATCGGCCGGCATGAATTCAAACCACGCCTGATTGGCGTTGCGGCGGCGCGCCGTCTGGTGCAGGTCCGAGCCGTCGGCGTTGAACGAACCGTCGTAGGTTTGCGCATCCTGCCACGCGTCGTCCGAAAATTCGTGGTCGTCCCAGATGGCGATGAAGGCAAAGCGCTCGTGCAGCGCCTGCAGGCGCGCGTCGGTGCGGTATTTTTTGTAGAGGTAGCGGTAGTCGGCCAGCGTGCTGGCGTATTTGGCGCCCGAGGTGCCGTTCTTGAAAACGCCATCCGGCAGCACCAGCACATCGTGGCGGCTTTCCACGGCGCCCAGCTGGAAGTCCTCGCCCACCGTCTCGTAAATGTAGTCGCCGAGGTGGACGATGAAATCCAGATTCTCGGCGGCGATGGAAGTCATCGCGCCCCAGTGGTTCACGCTCCAGTCCTGGCAAGTCATGTAGACGAACTGCAGCTGCGACACATCCGCATCGGCCGCCGGCGCGGTCTTGAAGCGGCCGACGTTGGAGCGGTTGTCGCCGGCGATGAACTGATAGTAGTACACCGTGGCCGCCGTCAAACCGGTCAGCTTGTGGCGCACAGTGTTGTCGTATTGCGCCTGCAGCGGCAGAGTGACGTCGGCCACGGTGGCGCCGCTCAGCGCGGCGTTGCTGCCCAACGCCTTGCCGTTGTCGGCCGCGGTGACCAGCAGGCGGATCGAGCTATCGGCGCCGGCGGCCACCGCCGCCACGTTGTCGGCGCCGGCCGGCACGGCGCGGGTCCACAGCAGGATGCTGTCCGCACGCGGGTCGCCCGAGGCCACGCTTTGCGGGAACTTCCACGCGCCGCTGGCTGGCGGCAGCGTGCCGCCGGGTGCGCCGTCGCTGCCGCCGCAAGCGCTCAGGCCAGCGCCCGACGCCACCGATACCGTGATAAAGCTGCCGAATTTCAGAAACTGCCGTCTATCCATGTCCACTCCCGCTGCAACAATGTCAAAAAAGTAAACCCTAGCAGCAGGATATGACAGCTTCCCTACAAAAAGTGGAGCTCTGCCTCTAGCGGCGGCACTGGCGTGTGTGCTATGAGCGGCGGCGGTTTTTGGTGGTCCTCTTATGCTAGAATACCGCCCTCACCGCACACCAACGATCACCTAACGAAATACCGCCGAAGGAAGACCAAACATGGCTGGACACAGCAAATGGGCCAACATCAAGCACAAAAAGGCAGCAACTGACGCGAAACGCGGCAAAATCTGGACGCGCCTGATCAAGGAAATCACCGTGGCAGCCCGCATGGGCGGCGGCGACCCAACCGCCAACCCGCGCCTGCGCCTGGCCATGGACAAGGCGGCCGACGCCAATATGCCGAAGGATAACGTGCAGCGCGCGATCACCCGCGGCACCGGCGGCGAGGACGGCGCCAACTACGAGGAAGTCCGCTACGAAGGCTACGGCATCGGCGGCGCCGCCATCATCGTCGACTGCATGACCGACAACCGCGTGCGCACCGTGGCAGAAGTCCGCAACGCCTTCAACAAAAACGGCGGCAACATGGGCACCGAGGGTTCAGTGGCCTTCATGTTCAAGCATTGCGGCCAGTTCCTGTTCGCACCGGGCACCAATGAGGACGCGCTGATGGAAGCCGCGCTGGAAGCCGGCGCCGAAGACGTGATCACCGACGAGGAAGGCGGCATTGAAGTCATCTGCGGCCCGCACGATTTCGCCGGCGTGAAGGACGCGCTGGAAGCCAAGGGCTTCAAGGCCGAAGTGGCCGAAATCATCATGAAGCCGGACGCCGTCACTTCCGTCACCGGCGACAACGCGGTCAAGATGCAGAAGCTGCTGGACGCGCTGGAAGCGCTGGACGACGTGCAGGAAGTGTATTCGAACGTAGAAATCGAAGACTGAGGACTTATGAAAATTCTGGTAGTCGGCTCCGGCGGCCGTGAACACGCGCTGGCATGGAAACTGGCGCAATCCGAGCGCATTCAAATGGTGTACGTGGCCCCGGGCAACGGCGGCACCGCGCGCGACGCGCGCCTGGTCAACGTCAACATCACCGACCTGCACGAACTGGCCAATTTCGTCGAGAGCGAAGGCATCAGCCTGACCGTGGTGGGTCCCGAGACCCCGCTGGCCGGCGGCATCGTCAACCTGTTCCGCGCGCGCGGCCTGAAAGTGTTCGGCCCGACCAAGGAAGCGGCGCAGCTGGAATCGTCGAAGGACTTCGCCAAGGCCTTCATGCAGCGCCACGGCATTCCGACCGCCAAATACCAGACCTTCTCGGACGTGGCGCAAGCCCACGCCTACATCGACGCCAACGGCGCGCCTATCGTCATCAAGGCCGACGGCCTGGCCGCCGGCAAGGGCGTGGTGGTGGCGATGTCGCTGGAGGAAGCGCACCGCGCGGTGGACGACATGCTGGCCGATAACCGCTTCGGCGACGCCGGCGCGCGCATCGTGATCGAAGAATTCCTGGCCGGCGAAGAAGCCAGCTTCATCGTCATGTGCGACGGCAAACACATCCTGCCGCTGGCCACCAGCCAGGATCACAAGCGCCTCAAGGACAACGACGAAGGCCCGAACACCGGCGGCATGGGCGCCTACTCGCCTGCCCCGATCGTGACGCCCGCCATGCACGCCCGCGTGATGCGCGAGATCATCAACCCGACCATCGCCGGCATGGCGAAGGACGGCATCGTGTTCACCGGCTTCCTGTACGCCGGCCTGATGATCGACGCCCAGGGCAATCCGCGCACGCTGGAATTCAACTGCCGCATGGGCGACCCTGAAACGCAGCCGATCATGTCGCGTCTGAAGACCGATCTGGTGGGCGTGATGGAGCACGCCGTCAACGGCACGCTGGATCAGGTGGAGCTGGAATGGGACCGCCGCACCGCCGTTGGCGTGGTGCTGGCCGCCGCCGGCTACCCGGACGCGCCGCTGAAAGGCGCCGTGATCGAAGGCATCCCGGCCGAAACGCCGGAAGCGGTGACCTTCCACGCCGGCACCGCCGATGTGAACGGCCAGCTGCAAGTGACCGGCGGCCGCGTGCTGTGCGTGGTCGGCCTGGGCGACAGCATCAAGCTGGCGCAGAAACAAGCTTACGAAGCGGTCGATCAGATCAGCTTCGAAGGCATGCAGTGCCGCCGCGATATCGGCTGGCGCGGGCTGAAACACTAAGATGACCGGCGCGCCGCATTCGCCACCGCAGCCCGCAGCAGTCAAAGCCTGGCTGCTCGACCTGCAAAACGACATCGTGCAAGCGTTGGAGGCCGTTGACGGCAAAGCCTTCCTGCGCGACGAGTGGCAGCGCGCCGAAGGCGGCGGCGGGATTTCGCGCCTGGTCGAAGAAGGCAACGTCATCGAACGCGGCGGGGTGAACTTCTCGCACGTGCTGGGCGCCAGGCTGCCGCCATCGGCGTCGGCGCACCGCCCGGACATCGGCGGCAATCCATGGGAAGCCATGGGGGTGTCGCTGGTGATCCATCCGCGCAATCCCTACGCGCCGACCGTCCACATGAACGTGCGCTTCTTCAGCACCACCAACGCGGCCGGCGAGCCGGTATGGTGGTTCGGCGGCGGCATGGACCTGACGCCCTATTACGGCAACAAGGAAGACGTCAAACACTTCCACCAGACCTGTCATGACGCCCTCGCCCCGTTCGGCGCCGACCTGCACGGCAAGTTTAAACAATGGTGCGACGAGTATTTCTATCTCAAGCACCGCCAGGAGGCGCGCGGCGTCGGCGGCATCTTCTTCGATGACTACAACGCAGCGGGCTTCGAGCAAAGCTACGCCATGACGCAAAGCGTGGGCGAGGCCTTCCTCAAGGCTTACCTGCCCATCCTGAAGGCGCGCAAGGACACGCCGTACGGCGAGCGCGAACGCGACTTCCAGGCTTACCGGCGCGGCCGCTATGTCGAATTCAATCTGGTATTCGACCGCGGCACGCTGTTTGGCCTGCAGTCGGGCGGCCGCACCGAGGCGATCCTGATGTCGATGCCGCCCATCGTCAAATGGCGCTATCGCTGGGAACCTGAGGACGGCTCGCCGGAAGCGGCGCTGTATGCCGACTTCCTGCCGCATCGCGACTGGCTCGCCGCATAAGATGGCCTACCGCATCGCACTGCTGGGAGGCAGCTACGATCCGGTGCATCTAGGTCACGTCGCGTTGGGCGAGTACTTCGCCAATCTGCTGCAAGTCGACCAGTTGCGCGTGATCCCGACCGGACTGCCGTGGCAGAAAGCCTCGCTGAAGGCCTCGTCGCAGCAGCGCGCCGACATGGTGGCGCTGGCGTTTGCCGGCCGGCCGTTCAGCGTGGCGGTGGACATGCAGGAAATCGCGCGCGGCGCGCAAGGGCTGCCGACCTACACCATCGACACGCTGCGCAATGTGCGCGACGAACTGGGGCCGCAAGCCTCGGTGGCCTTTTTGATGGGCGCCGACCAGCTGCAGCGGCTCGACACCTGGCATCAATGGCAGGCGCTGTTCGACTACGCCCATATCTGCGTAGCGGCCCGCCCCGGCTATGACCTGGCCACCGCCGGCTTGCCGCCGGCCGTGGCCGAGGCGTTTTCCAGCCGTCTGGGAACGTCTGAACAAATCCGTAACACGCCGCATGGTCTGACTTATCTGGCACAGGACTTCGCGGTGGATATTTCCGCCACCCAGATACGTGCGGCATTACAACGGGGGGAGCAGGCAAACTCGCTTATCCCGCCGCTAGTGCTAGACTATATTGAACAACACCATCTATACAAAAGCTAATGGACATCAAAAAACTGCAAACCCTGGTCGTTGACGCCCTCGAAGACGTTAAGGCCCAAGATATCGTCCTGTTCGACACGACCCACCTCACCAGCCTGTTCGACCGCATCGCGATTGCTTCCGGTACCTCCAACCGCCAGACCAAGGCGCTGGCCGCCTCGGTGCGCGACAAGGTCAAGCAAGCCGGCGGTGAAGTCTACGGCATGGAAGGCGAGGACACCGGCGAATGGGTGCTGGTCGACCTGGGTGACATCATTGTCCACATCATGCAGGCGCCGATCCGCGCCTACTACCGCCTGGAAGAGATCTGGGGCGACAAGCCGGTGAAGCTGGGCGCCGCCAAGCGCAAAGGCACCAAGGAAGCCGAAGAGGCCGAGCCGAAGAAGATCAGCAGCCACCTGGCCGCCGGCAAGAAAGCCGTTGCCGCCGAAGCCGTGGTCGAGAAAAAGACCGCCGCGCGCAAGCCGGCTGCAGCGAAAAAAGCACCGGCCGTGAAGAAAGCCGCCGCCGAGAAACCGGCAGCCGCCGTCCCGGCCGGCAAAAAGGTGAAAGTCGGCGCGCCGAAGGCCACCGTTGCCGCCGTCAAGGCCCTGAAGGCAGCACCAAAGCCACGCGCCGCCAAGCCCAAGGCCGAAGAAGCCCCGGCCAAGACCGTCATCAAGCGCATCAAAAAAGCGGCCGAGTAATCCCGTATGCAGCTGATCATCGCTGCGGTCGGCCACAAGATGCCGGCCTGGATAGAGACCGGCTACGCCGAGTATGTGAAGCGCATGCCGCCGGAACTGAAGATCGTGCTGAAGGAAATCAAGCCGGTCGAGCGTTCCGGCAGCAAGACCGCCGCCACCGCGATGGCGCTCGAACGCGAGCGCATCGAGGCGGCGCTGCCGAAATCGGTGCGCATCATCGCCCTCGACGAGCGCGGCAAGGATCTCACCTCGGTGGGCCTGTCGCAGCAGCTGGAAGCCTGGCAGCAGGATGGCCGCGACACGGCTTTCCTGATCGGCGGCGCCGACGGTCTCGATCCGGCCCTGAAGGCGCGCGCGGAAGGTTTGATACGGATCTCCAGCATGACCCTGCCGCATGGCATGGTGCGGGTGATGCTGGCCGAACAGCTGTACCGTGCCTGGACCATTACGCAGAACCACCCTTATCACCGCGTCTAACAACAATCATATGAAACCGGTCGAAAAGAAGATTTACCTCGCTTCCAAAAGCCCGCGCCGGCGCGAACTGCTGCGCCAGGTCGGGATCGACTTTGAACTGCTGCTGCTGCGCAGCGACGGCCCGCGCGGTCCGGACGTGACCGAGGAAGTGCATCCCGGCGAAGCGCCGCTCGATTACGTGGCGCGCGTGGCGCTGGAAAAAGCCCGCTTCGCCGCCGACCTGGTGACCAGGCGCCGCATGGCGCCGCGTCCGGTGCTGTCGGCCGACACCACCGTCACCATCGACGGCGCCATCCTCGGCAAGCCGGCCAATCCGGCCGAGGCCAGCGCCATGCTGCAGCAACTGTCGGGCCGCACGCATCAGGTGCTGACCTCCATTGCGGTGGCCTCGGGCGACTTTGCCGGCCAGGTCACGCAAGTGTCGGAGGTGCGCTTCGGCGTGCTGTCGGCGGCCGCCATCGCGGCCTACTGCGCCACGTCCGAGCCGTACGACAAGGCCGGCGGCTACGGCATCCAGGGGCCGGCGGCGCAGTTCATCGAGCACATCTCCGGCAGCCATTCCGGCATCATGGGCCTGCCCATCTACGAAACCGTGCAACTCTTGCGTCAGGCAGGTTTGCCGCTCCCCTAGCCGCCTTGGTGGCGTGCCAGACCTCGGCCGTGTATCATCGGGGCATGAATGAAGATATCCTGATCAATATCACGCCGCAGGAAACGCGCGTCGCCCTCATCGTGCAGGGCGCGGTGCAGGAACTCCACATCGAACGCACCCTCACGCGCGGACTGGCCGGCAACGTCTATTCCGGCAAGGTGGTGCGCGTGCTGCCCGGCATGCAGTCGGCCTTTATCGACATCGGCCTGGAACGCGCCGCCTTCCTGCACGTGGCCGACATCTGGGAGGCCCGTCCCCACGACGGCGGCAACAACGCCGCGCCCACGCCCATCGAAAAAATCCTGTTCGACGGCCAGGTGCTGACGGTGCAGGTGATCAAGGACCCGATCGGCACCAAGGGCGCGCGCCTGTCGACGCAGATTTCCATCGCCGGCCGCATGCTGGTCTACCTGCCGCAGGACGGCCACATCGGCATCTCGCAAAAGATTGAAAAGGAGGCCGACCGCGAAGCGCTGCGCGCGCGCCTGCAAAGCCTGCTGCCGCCGGACGAGAAAGGCGGCTACATCGTGCGCACGCAAGCGGAAGACGCGTCCGACTCCGACATCGCCGCCGACATCGAATACCTGCGCAAGACCTGGGCCGCCATCACCCACGGCGCCCGCACCAGGCCGGCCACCACCCTGCTGCACCAGGACCTGAGCCTGGCCCAGCGCGTGCTGCGCGACTTCGTGCACGACGAGACGGCCACCATCCAGGTCGATTCGCGCGAGAACTATGTCAACCTGCAGGAGTTCGGCAAGGCCTACACGCCGGGCGTGCTGCCGCGTCTTCAGCACTACACCGGCGAGCGGCCGCTGTTTGACCTGTACGGCGTGGAAGAGGAAATCCTGCGCGCGCTGGGCCGGCGCGTGGACCTCAAGTCGGGCGGCTACCTGATCGTCGACCAGACCGAGGCCATGACCACCATCGACGTCAACACCGGCGGCTTCGTCGGCGGGCGCAATTTCGCCGATACGATTTTCAAGACCAACCTGGAGGCGGCGCACGCCATCGCGCGCCAGCTGCGGCTGCGCAACCTGGGCGGCATCATCATCCTCGACTTCATCGACATGGAAAACACCGAGCACCGCAACGCGGTGCTGGCGGAGTTGAAAAAAGCCCTGTCGCGCGACCGCACCAAGGTATCGGTGAGCGGCTTCTCGGCGCTGGGGCTGGTGGAGATGACGCGCAAGCGCACGCGCGAATCGCTGGCCCACATCCTGTGCGAGCCCTGCCCGGCCTGCAACGGCCGCGGCCAGGTCAAGACCTCGCGCACCATCTGCTACGAAATCCTGCGCGAGCTGCTGCGCGAAGCCAAGCAGTTCAACCCGCGCGAATTCCGCATCCTCGCCTCGCAGGAGGTGGTGGATATGTTCCTGGAGGAGGAATCGCAGCACCTTGCCATGCTGGGCGACTTCATCGGCAAGAAGATTTCGCTACAGGTGGAAAACAGCTACCACCAGGAACAGTACGACGTGATCCTGATGTAAGGACCAAAAAAATAATGCCCATCCGCACTGAGCGCGATCTTGAGCGCGCTCAGGCTGATGGGCATTTTCTTTGGAGCGCGCGGCGCTTACTTGCGTGCGCGGCGGCGTGCCACCATACCCATCAGGGCCAGGCCGCCCAGCAACATGCCGTAGGTCGCTGGCTCAGGCACGGCCGTCACCGACGAGTAGGCGCGGTAATTGCTGATGCCGGTCGGCAGGCCGGCAAAGGTGAACAGCGAGCCCGCGGCCAGTGGCGCATTCCAGTGGAACACCAGCTCGCCGCCGCCGTAGTGGACGGCCAGATAGTCGAAGCCGCTGGTGCCGCCGACGTTGAAACTGCCCGATTTAGGACCGGAAGCCTGGCCGTTGGTCAGGTCGCCCGAGGACACCAGGCTCAGCGAGCCAGCGCCGCTCGCAGGCAGGCTGAACAGCGATTCCACCAGGGTTTCGATCTTGGCTTCGCCCTGGCCACCCTTGGGATTGGCACCGTCGTACACGAAAACCGTGCTGGCGGCCGGGCTATAGGTGAAGCTGCCGCCGCCCAGGCTGATGCTGGCAGGCGCGGTCAGTTCCACCCACACCGGGTCGCTGCCGGCTGGCGGATTTGGATCTTTGGGCGCAGCGGCGGCGTAAGAAGCCGAGACAGCCATGAGCATACCGATAACGATCTTTTTGGTAAAAGACATAATTACTCCGTTCTAAGTTGGGTTGCAGATTATCACTGCGCCTATTTGACGAGCAACAATACCATCAAGCAGCGAATGGTGCAATAAAAATAATTCAGTTTCACTTAAAACAATAAAAAAAGCCCGCCAGATTGGCGGGCCGGTGAGCAAAGCAGACGTTTTAGAACTGGTTCATGGTGTTGTCTTTGCCGGCCGCTTTCAGTGCCGCCTCACCGCTGAAATAGTCCTTGTGATCGTCGCCGATGTCCGAACCGGACATATTCTGGTGCTTGACGCAGGCAATGCCCTGGCGGATTTCTCTGCGTTGCACGCCCGCCACATAGCCCAGCATGCCCTGGTCGCCGAAGTATTCCTTGGCCAGGTTGTCGGTCGACAGCGCGGCCGTGTGATAGGTCGGCAGCGTGATCAGGTGGTGGAAGATGCCGGCTTCACGCGAGGCGTCGGCCTGGAAGGTGCGGATCTTCTCGTCGGCGCGCTTGGCCAGTTCGGTCGTGTCGTATTCCACGCTCATCAGCTGGCTGCGCTCGTAGGCCGAGACATCTTCGCCGGCGGCTTTCATCGCATCGTAGACTTGCTGGCGGAAGTTCAGGGTCCAGTTGAACGAGGGGCTGTTGTTATACACCAGCTTGGCGTTCGGGATGACCTTGCGGATTTCGCTGACCATGCCGCCGATCTGGCCGATGTGCGGTTTCTCGGTTTCGATCCACAGCAGGTCGGCGCCGTTTTGCAGCGAGGTGATGCAGTCCAGCACGCAGCGCGCTTCGCCGCTGCCCGGACGGAACTGGAACAGGTTGCTTGGCAGGCGCTTGGGACGCAGCAGCTTGCCGTCGCGCTTGATGATCACGTCGCCATTGCCCAGCGCGTCGGCCGACACTTCGTCGCAGTCCAGGAAGGCGTTGTACTGGTCGCCCAGGTCGCCCGGGCGGCTGGTGACGGCGATCTGCTTGGTCAGGCCGGCGCCCAGCGAGTCGGTGCGGGCGACGATGATGCCGTCGTCCACGCCCAGTTCCAGGAAGGCGTAGCGGATGGCGCGGATCTTGGCCAGGAAGTCTTCGTGCGGCACGGTGACCTTGCCGTCCTGGTGGCCGCATTGCTTCTCGTCCGACACCTGGTTTTCGATCTGGATGCAGCAGGCGCCCGCTTCGATGAATTGCTTGGCCAGCAGATAGGTCGCTTCGGCGTTGCCGAAACCGGCGTCGATGTCGGCGATGATGGGCACGACGTGGGTGACGTGGTTGTCGATCTTGTCCTGGATGGCGGCTTTTTCAGCGGCCGTCGCGGCGGCGTCCAGCTGGCGGAACAGGCCGCCCAGTTCGCGCGCATCGGCCTGGCGCAGGAAGGTGTACAGCTCCTTGATCAGCGCCGAAACGGCGGTTTTCTCGTGCATCGACTGGTCCGGCAGCGGGCCGAACTCGGAGCGCAGCGCAGCCACCATCCAGCCCGACAGGTAGAGGTAGCGGCGATCGGTGCTGTTGAAGTGCTTCTTGATCGAGATCATTTTCTGCTGGCCGATGAAACCGTGCCAGCAGCCCAGCGACTGCGTGTATTTGGACGGGTCCTTGTCGTAGGCTTCCATGTCCGCGCGCATGATTTTGGCGGTGTACTTGGCGATGTCCAGGCCGGTCTTGAATTTGTTCTGCGCGCGCATGCGGGCAGCCGATTCGGGATTGATGGCGTTCCAGGCCGAACCTTGTTGCTCTTTCAGCGTTGCCACTGCCTTGATGTCATCTTGATATTGGGACATTTTGATCTCCTAAAGAAAAAACACGAATAAGCTAAACCGCATGACTAAATAGTAGGCCATTCTGATGCGTCGCACCAAGTCTTATATAAGACACATAACTTAAATTTATTCGTTATTTTTCAAATAGATAGATCATGTTTTTCGGTATATAAAATGCCTTTTCAAAAAATGAGAAAAAAGATGCGGCAGCCCATCATGCCGCATCCCACGATATGAAACGACTTTTCTTATGCCGAGGTAATCACACTATTTAAGCGCCGCACCGCCTGCGCCGGCAGCACCAGCTTGCCGGCTGCAAGGTTCTGCCGCAGGTGCGTGCGCGACGAGGTGCCGGGGATCAGCAGGATGTTGGGCGCGCGTTGCAACAGCCAGGCCAGCGCGGTCTGCATCGGCGTCGCGTCCAGCCCGGCAGCCACTTCGGCCAGGATGTCCGATTGCAGCGGCGAGAAGCCGCCCAGCGGGAAGAACGGCACGTAGGCAATGCCCTGTTCAGCCAGTTCATCGATCAGCGCGTCGTCGCCGCGATGCGCCAGGTTGTACTGATTCTGCACGCAGACGATGCTGGCGATGCCGCGCGCCTGTTTTACCTGGCGCGCGGTGGCGTTGCTAAGGCCGATATGGCGGATCAGGCCACGCTGCTGCAAGCCGGCCAGCGCCGTGATGTGCGGCTCGATATCGCCTTCGGCCGGCCCCATCGCATCAAACATCAGGCGCATGTTGACCACATCCAGCACATCGAGGCCCAGGTTGCGCAGGTTGTCGTGCACGGCCGCCTCCAGCTCCCGCGGCGATTGCGCCGGCAGCCAGGAAGCATCGGCGCCGCGCAGCGCGCCGACCTTGGTGACGATGGTCAGATCGGAGCGGTAAGGATGGAGCGCCTCGCGGATCAGCTGGTTGGTGATGTGCGGACCGTAGAAGTCGCTGGTGTCGATGTGGTTGACGCCGCTCTCCACCGCTTCGCGCAGCACCGCCAGCGCTTCCGCGCGGTTCTTCGGCGGGCCAAACACGTGCGGGCCGGCCAGCTGCATGGCGCCATAGCCCATGCGGTTGACAGTCAGATCGCCAAGTTGGAAAGTACTCATGAATGACTCCTTGTAGACGGGTTGATGGGCACAGTCTAGGAGCCTTGGCGCTGTGCGACAATACATGACAATGGCACAGCTTGTGCCGAAATCAGGACAATCTAAACATGGCGGATTTACAGGACGTGGGCGCATTCGTCGCCGTGGCCCAACATGGCGGCTTTCGCGAAGCCGCGCGCAAGACCGGCAGCAGCCCGTCGCAACTGAGCGAGGCGGTGCGGCGGCTGGAGGCGGGACTGGGCGTGCGCCTGCTGCACCGGACCACCCGCAGCGTCGCCGCCACCGATGCCGGCCGGCGCCTGCTGGAGCAGCTGACGCCCGCGCTCGACGCGGTCACCACCGCGCTGGATGTGGTCAACGGTTTCCGCGAGCGTCCGGCCGGGCGGCTGCGGTTGAATGTGCCGGTCAGCGCATCGAAGCTGGTGCTGCCGCGCATCCTGCCGCCCTTCCATCAGGCCTATCCCGACATCACGGTCGAGGTGATCGTCGACGACAGTTTTGTCGACCTGCTGCGCAGCGGCTGCGACGCCGGCATCCGCTACGGCGAGCGCATGGAGCAGGACATGGTGGCCACGCCGATCGGCCCGCGCCGCCAGCGCTTCGCCCTGGCCGCCGCGCCCGCCTATCTGGAGCGGCACGGCACGCCCAGGCATCCGCAAGACCTGCTGCAGCACATCTGCCTGCGCGGCCGTTTTTCCAGCGGCGCCATGCCGCCGTGGGAATTCGAACACAAGGGCAAGCAGGTGCTGATCGAGCCGAACGGCCCGCTGATCGTCAACCTCGGGGCGGCTGCCGATCTGAAAGTCGACGTGGCGGTCGGCGGCGCCGGCCTGGTGTATCTGTTCGAGGACTGGCTGCAGCCCTGGTTCGACCGCGGCGAGCTGGTGCCGGTGCTGGAACGCTGGTGGCCGGCATTCGATGGCCCGCTGCTGTACTATCCGGGCCGGCGCTACCTGCCGGCGCCCCTGCGCGCCTTTGTCGATTTCATCCAGGCCATGCGCTGGTGAGGTTTTGCTGCAGTGCCGCTAGCACTCTTTCAATGTTGACGATATAGTTAATGCAGAAATCACAACAAAGGAGACAGCATGACCATCAAACGGAAGTTTGCAGCGCTCTGTTTCATCCTGCCGGGCGCGCTGGCGCAGGCGGGCACCCGCGAAGCGGTGCCGCTGCCGACGCCGGCCATCGGCGATTCGTGGACCTACCAATATACCGATGTGTGGAAAGGCGCCAAGGGCAATGTCAACCGCGTCGAAGTGTCCTCCATCGACGAGGCAGGCGTGCACGTCGACATCCGCCGCGCGGCCAGCGGCGCCCTGCTCACCACCCAGCTGTTCAGCGCGGAGATGAATCCCATCGACCGCGGCAGCATGCACTTCGCGCCATCGTTTGCGCGCTACGCCTTCCCGCTGGCGCCGGGCAAGGAATGGAGCAGCGACGTTACCGGCAACAATCCCAAGCAGGGCAAGAACTGGCGCTACCACATCAAGGGCAAGGTACTGGACTGGGAAAAAGTGCGGGTGCCGGCCGGCGAGTTCGACGCGCTGAAGATCGTGGTGGAGGCCACCTACAGCGCCGAGGATAGCTTCACCAAGAACGGCAGCGGCCAGCTGACCGAAACCGTATGGTTCGTCCCCGAGATCAATAACTTCGCCAAGCTCGACTATCGCGATACCGACTGGCAAGGCCGGCTCTACAATCGCGACAGCTGGGAACTCACCACCTACGTGCGCAAGTAGCAGCGCTGGACATTGCGGCGCGGCGTGCGTAGACTCGGTGGCATCAGCCATCACCACCGCATCGCTGCTGGGTTCCTGCCATGGAGCTACCGCCCGCCCCTTACGCCGACGGCCGCCTGCACGCGCGGCCCGACGTGCTGCGCCACGTTGACCACCGGCGCCAACCGCCGCTGGCGGCCGGCACCCACCAGCTGTCATTTGCCGACGGCCGCAAGGCGGTGCTGCACGTGCCGCCCGACGCCACCGCCGCCGGACGGCGCCTGCATCTGCTGTTGCTGCTGCACGGCGCCGGCGGCCAGCACGGCGGCGGCGACCACATCGCGCTGGCGCATGCGGTGCGGCACGGCGGCCTGTTGCTGATCCCCGACGCGCTGGGCACCAGCTGGGACTTCCTGCGCGGCGGCTTCGGCGCCGATCTCGCCTTCATCGACCGCACGCTGCTGTGGACCATGCAGCGCTACGAAGTGGACCAGCGGGCGATGGCGATCGCCGGCTTTTCGGACGGCGCCTCCTACGCGCTGTCGGTCGGGCTGATGAATGGCACGCTGTTCAGCGACATCCTGGCGTTTTCGCCGGGCTTCATGGCGCCGCTGCGGCGCGAGGGCCAGCCGCGCATCTTCGTCGCGCACGGCAAGGACGACAAGGTGCTGCCGGTGCAGCGCGGCGCAGCCATCGCCCTGCGCCTGAGCCAGGAAGGCTATGACGTGGTGTACCAACAATTCGACGGCGCCCACCTCGTCTCGCCGCCGATCGCGCGCGCGGCGCTGCAGCGGCTGGAAGGCTAGCCGCGCCGGAGCTCGCTGCCGGGCAGCGGCCGGGCCGGCAGCATCGCTTGCAGGTGTTGCCACGCCAGATCGGGCGTCAGCTTGACCATGCAGTCCTGATGGCCGAGCGGGCATTCTCGCTGCTTGCACGGCGCGCAATCGAGACGCAGCGACAGCGAGGCGGCCAGATCGGAAAACGGCGGCGCGTGGTCGGGATCGGTGGGGCCGTACAGCGCCAGCACCGGGCGGTTCAGCGCCGAGGCGATGTGCAGCAGGCCGGAATCGTTGGCCACCACCGCGGCCGCGCGCGCGAGCAGGGCGATCGCCTGCGGCAGGCTGGTGGCGCCGGCCAGGTTGAACACCGCCGCGCCGTCCGGCAGGGCCGCCGCCACCTCGGCGCAGGCTTCCCTGTCCTTGGGCGATCCCAGCAGCGCAATCTGGGTGGCGGGCTCGCGCGCCAGCACTTCCCGCGCCAGGCCGGCAAAGTGGCGCGCCGGCCAGCGCTTGGCGGCGCCGAATTCCGCCCCCGGCGCCATTGCCACCAGCGGCCGCGCCGGGTCGATGGCGTGGCGCTCCTGCGCCGCCGCCACCTGCGCCGGCGCGACCGTCAGGCGCGGCCGCGGCAGCGCCGCGCGCAGTCCCGGCCCCTGCACCGTCACCGGCGGCCGCGCCAGCGCCGCGTAAAACGCCACCATCGGCCGCGGCGGCACTTCATCGTGGTGCATCACATTGATCAGGCCATAGCGGCTTTCGCCCTTGTAGCCGACCCGCCGCCGGATGCCGGCCAGCCACGGGATCAGCGCGTACTTGATGGTGTTGGGCAGGACGTAGGCGTCGGCGTAGCCGCGCTTGCGCAGCAGGCGGGCGAACTTCCAGCGCTGCTTCAACTGCAGCGCGCCGTGGCGGAACGGCGTTTCCAGCACCTCGTCCACTTCAGCCACCTGCTGCCACACCGACGCCACGCCGGGCGGCGCCAGCACATCGATGGGCCGCTCCGGATGGGCCGCGCGCAGCAGCTGCAGCAGCGGCTGCGCCATCACGGCGTCGCCGATCCAGTTGGGCGAAATAATCAGGGTACGCAATTCACTCACGGCTTTCCTCCTTTGCGTTCAGGCACAGTCCCGCCAGCAGGAACAGCATCATCGCGTAAAACATATTGCTGCGCACCGACCAGAAGATCACTTCCGTCAGGCCGAAGCTAAAGTAACTCAGCACCAGCAGCATGCCGGCCAGGGCCGGCGCGCGGGCGCCGCCGCCGCGGTGCATCTGGGCGCGGAAAAACAGAAACGGCATCAGCAGCGTGGCGCCCCACACCAGCAAGCCGGCCACGCCGCCAAACACCAGCGCCTGCAGGATATCGTTGTGGAAGTGCTCGAACTCCAGCACATACGGGTGCGCCCGGCCGCTGCGGACCAGCTCCTGCTTCTCCGCCTTGACGGTCGGGATGGAGGCGCCCAGCAGCGGATGGCGCTCGATCAGCTGCAGCGCGCTGCGCCACAGCTCCAGCCGGATGCCGACGCTGGTATAGGTCGGGCCGCCGCTGAAATACTGCTGCACATCGCTGATGCCCTCGTCGATGCGCTCGCGGGCGCCGGTCTGGGGAATGAAATAGGTGCTCACCAGCAGGGCCAGCGCCAGCAGCGCCAGCCCCTTGCGCAGGCGGCCGCGCAGCACATGGCCGTAGCGCACCAGCAGCACGGCGGAAAACATGATGGCGACCCAGCCGCCGCGGGTGCCGCTGGCGATCGAACCGGTCAGGCCGGCCAGCGCGCCCAGGCCGGGCCAGACGGCGGCGCGGCCGGCAAAGTCCAGCGTGCCGGCCAGGCACATCAGGGCCATGCACAGCATGATGTCGCCAAACGTGATCGAGTTGATCAGCCCCCCTGGCCGGTCGACCCCCATGCCCCAGCGCTGGTACGCCACGAAAAGCGCGCCGGCGAGCGCGCCGGCGATCAGGCCCCACCACAGCGCCTTGCGCCGGGGCCGGCAAGCCAGCACGGTCAGCATGACGGTGGCGGCAGCCAGCATGCGCGACGGTTTTTCCAGGTCGCGCAGGCGGCCGTCGCCGTTGATCAGCCCCAGCAGCAGCGCCAGCAACAGGGCCGCGGCAAAGGCTATCAATACGCCGCGAATCTCAGTAAGATGGCGCAACAGCTCAGGCCAGCCCTGGCGGCGGTAGGCGATGGCGGTGAACAAAAAGGCGAAGCTGCACACGCCCACCCCCTGGCGGGTGATCAGCAGCAGGAAGGGAAACGCAAAAATCAGGCTGTGGATAAAGACAGTGCTGGCGGGGGACTGGGCTGAGGTATTATTCATTCATATTATCGTTTATTGCAAAGAAGCAATCTGCTACAGCTCGCTATGCCACCCGTCCTCATTTCTGTCGTCATTACCACCTACAATCGGCCGGATGCGCTGACTGCCGTCGTCGAAGCCTGCTTTGCCCAGGACGACCTCGGGTTCGAAATCATTATCGCTGATGACGGCTCCGGCCACAACACGCAGCAGGCCGTGGCCGCGCTGCAGGCGCGCGCGCCGGTGCCGCTGCGCCATGTGTGGCAGGAAGACCTGGGCTTCCGCGCGGCCCGCGCGCGCAACCTCGGCACGCTGGACGCCCGCGGCGACTACATCGTCTTCCTCGACGGCGACTGCGTGCCGCAGCGGCATTTTATCAGGCAGCACCGCAAGCTGGCGCAACGTGGCCACCTGGTGCAGGGCAGCCGCATCCTGCTCAATGAAACGGCCACCGCGCGGGTGCTGGGCCAGCACCTCGACCTGCAGGCGCTGGGCGCGGCCGACAAGCTGGCGTGGCGCCGCCGGGGCGACCTCAACAAGGTGCTGCCGCTGCTGTTCACCCTGCCGGACGTGGGCCGCACCAGCCGCCGCTTCACCTGGCGCCGCATCAAGAGCTGCAACCTGGCCGTGTGGCGCGCCGACCTGGAACTGGTCAACGGCTTCGACGAAAGCTTCCTCGGCTGGGGCCACGAGGATTCCGACCTGGTGGTGCGCCTGTTCAACGCCGGCGTGATGCGCAAGGATGGCGCCTACGCCACCGAAGTGCTGCACCTGTGGCACAAGGAAAACGCGCGCGACCAGGAAACCAGCAACCGCGCCACCGTGCTGCAGCGCGCCGCCGAGCGCACCGTGCTGGCCGTGAAAGGATTGCGCGCATGAGCACTCCCGTGTTGAGCATCCTGGTGCCGGGATACAACGTCGAGCGCTTCATCACCGACTGCATGGACCACATCGTGGCGCAAATGCACGGCGGGCACGAACTGATCGTGGTGGACGACGGCTCCACCGACCACACCGCGGCGCGCGTGCGGGCGGTGCAGGCGGCCCACCCGGGCTTGCGGATCCGGCTGGTGGAGCAGGCCAACCAGGGCATTGCCGACGCCCGCAACCGCGCCCTGATGGAAGCGCGCGGCGAATACATCCTGTTCGTCGACAGCGACGACCGCCTGCTGCCGGGTTCGCTGGCGGCGCTGGAGCGGGTGATCGCCGAGCGCCGGCCGGACGTGATCGCCACCGCCCTGCGCATGTGGCACCCGGACGCGCCGGACAAGGACCGCGACGTCTACATGAGCTACGAGCCGGAGCAGACCATCACCTGCCAGGACGCCATCCTGACCGCCTTCTTCCGCGACCGCCACATGTACGTGTGGTGCAAGGTGTTCCGGCGCGACATCTACGCGCAGGAAGCGATGCCGCTGTTCCCGTCGCGCCGCCTGTTCGAGGACGTGGCGGTGGTGCCGCGCCTGCTGCAGCGCTGCCGCAGCCTGGTGTACCTGCCGCACGTGCTGCTGGCGTACCGGCAGCACCCGGTCAGCATCACGCGCGTGATCAGCGAGCAGTGGTGTGTGGATTTCGTCTCGGCGCTGGCGGCGGTCAAGCCGCACTTCGAGCGGGCCGGCGTGAGCGCGGCGGTGCGCGCGCAGTTCGACGTGGCGGCATGCCACTTCTACATCGGCATGGTGAAAAACTCCTACCAGCTGCCGGCGGCGGCCGGCGACGCCGTGCGCGGCAAAGTGCGCGGCATCTTCCTGGACAGCCTGTTCGCGCCGCCGCAGCAAGTGCTGGCCGGCATGGCCGGCAAAGGCAAGCAGGCGGCGCGCACGGCGCGGCAAGTGCGGCGCGCGCTGGACGGCAGCCGCTGGTTCCACTTCCAGCAAACGGCGGTGCGCAAAATCAAGCTGTGGCAGCGCATCGAACGCACCCGCGCCAGCCAGCGCTGAAATTCGGGGTCAGAGCCGACAATCGGACATTTCGCTTGCGAAATGTCCGATTGTCGGCTCTGACCCCGAATTGCGCTACTCGTTGTCCAGCATGCTGATGCGGACCAGGTCGGCCACGTTGTCGACGCCGAGCTTGCTCATCAGGCGCGCCTTGTGCACTTCCACCGTGCGCACGCTGATGCCCAGCGCCGGACCGATGTCGCGGTTGTGACGGCCCAGCACCACCAGCTCCATCACTTCGCGCTCGCGCGGCGTCAGCTCGCTCAGCAGGTTGGCGCTGCGCTTGCGGCGCTGCTGCGCGCTCTGGTTGGCGCGCGCCCGCGTCAGCGCTTCGTCGATGGCGGCAATCAGCTTGGCGTCGTCAAACGGCTTTTCCAGGAAGTCCACGGCGTCGGCCTTGAACGCCGCCCGCGCCGTGCTGACGTCGCCATGACCGCTCATGATCACCACCGGCATCTGGCTGCCGCGCGCCAGCAGCTCGCGCTGCAGGGTCAGCCCGTCCATGCCCGACATGCGGATGTCCACCAGCAGACAGCCGCTCCAGCCCGCCTGCCAGCCTTGCAGGAAGGCTTCGGCGCTGGCAAACACCGCGGTGCGGTAACCGCGCACCCCCAGCAGCAAGCCCAGCGCGTCGCGCACGGCGGGATCATCGTCGACAATGAAGACGGTTAAATCATGCTGCAACATAGTTTTCCTGCCCTTCCACTACGCGGCGCGCCAGCGGCAGCGCCATTTTAAAAATTCCGTGAGCGCCCACTTCGGCCCAGAGCGAGCCGCCGTGCGCTTCCATAATCGCCCGGCTCAGCACCAGGCCCAGGCCCATGCCGCTGGCCTTGGACGAGACAAACGGTTCGAACAGGCGCGCCGCCAGTTCTTCCGACACGCCCTTGCCGCTGTCTTCCACCGTCAGCTGCAGGCAGCTGTCCTTGCCGCGCCGGCGGCTGGCCAGCAGCTGCGCCGACAGCGTGATGCGGCGCTGGCCCGCCGGCTGCTCCCGCACCGCGTCGAGTGCGTTGGCCAGCAGGTTGCGCAGCACCAGTTCGATCTGCAGGCGGTCGGCCAGCACCGACAGCGGCGGCATATCGTCCATCTGCAGCAGCACGCCATGCTCACGCAGGGGCGCGAAAAACTGCTGGCTGACGCCCGACACCAGCTGCGCCAGATCGACCGCCTCCAGCTTCATGGCGCCGGTGCGGAAGAAGTCGCGCAGCCTCCGCACCACGTCCGCCGCCCGCCCCGATTCGGCGATCATGCGCTGGATGGCGCTTTTCAGCATGTCGCCGCCCTCGCCGCGCTCGACCAGGAATTCGCAAGCCTTGCCGTAGGCGCCCAGCGCCGTCAGCGGCTGGTTCAGCTCGTGCGCCAGCGCGGCCGCCATCTCGCCCGCCGCCGCCAGCCGCAACGACTGCTTCAAATCGTTCGACACCTGGCGCAGCTCGTCCACCACAATGCCGAGGGAAAAGCCGACCAGCGCCAGCATCGCGTCCAGCATCTGCAATTCCGGCACCTCGATGTTGATGGCGTTGTTCCACTTGACCAGGGCGCCGATGCCCAGCTGCAGCACAAACACCATCAGCGCCGTGCCATACAAGCCCTGCCGCGACGCCGCCCAGATCACCGGCAGGAACAGGAAGTAAAAATGCTTGAACTCCGAGGTTTCAATGGTGCCGAACACCAGGTAGAGCACGCCGATCGACAAGACCAGATAGCCCAGCGTTTCATAGCGCCACACCGTCATCCGCAAGCGCTGCCGTCCCTGCGCGCTGGACAGCATCCACACCAGCGGCATCGACACCAGCATGCCCACCATGTCGCCGATGCCGAAGCGCAGCACCACCGCCGCCCACTCGCCCGGCGGAATCAGCCCGGCCAGCGACAGCAGCGACATATACACCACGTCGTTCAGCAGCGCGCCCAGCACCACGATCAGCACCCACTTGAACAGCCGCTGGCGGCTGTCGAACACGCCGCTGCCGCCAAACACCCGTTTCAGCACCTCGCCGATGGCGCCATAGCCGAGGGTCAGCCACAGCGACAGCAGCAAGGTCAGCAGCAGTCCGGCCGGCATGCCGCGCACCAGCACTTCGCCCAGCACCAGCGCAATCCACCAGGGCAGCGCCGCGCGCCAGCCATACACCAGCCAGCACACCAGCCCCAGCGCCGGGTCCGGGTTCCAGGGCGTGATGTTCAGGCCGTACAGCGGATCGATGTAGGTCGCCCAGTCGAACAGCAGGTACAGGCCGATGAACGCCGGGAACACCAGGTAACGGGGCACAGGGGAGACGGTCATAAGGGCGGTTTGTATCGCAATGTATCATTATGCGTTGCTCCAGCTCATCTTGCATTGCTTTTCGCAGTACGAGTAACCCTTAGCGCAACCGCATCTCCTCTATACAACAGTTAAATTATCTAAGCAGCAATTATTACGGGAAATCCTTAGATCTTTACCCCAATTTACATTGCGTTACATGCGCACTAAACTCGCGACTCGCTCACAAGGCTTCTTATTGGAAGAGTTCCGATGTCGCAGTCCATCACCATCCGCTCCGGCGTCACCGGCTTTACCGGCCTGAAACGCTTGCGCGAGACCCTGAAAATGTCGGTCCGCGCGGCGCTGCACCGCAACGCCACCTACGGCTGGCTGGAACTGCTGAACTCCCATCCCATGTTTGCCGAGCTGGTCAAGGCCCGGCCGCGCCTGTTGTACAAGATTTACCGCCCCTACCTGAGCAATACCATGTCCTGCGCCGCGCGCCTGCAGCTGCTGCGCGGGCATTACCAGCACATTTTCCGCCTCGGCCTCGGGCCGCTGACGGTGGAGGCGGCGCGCGGCCCGGTGCTGCTGGCCAGCGTCGCAGGCAAGAGCGGCCTGCCCTACCAGCTGCAGCTGTGCGCCATCGAACCGATGGAACGCGAGGGCGAGCTGGTGCTGCAACTGCTGCAGGGCGGCGAGCTGGTCTACAGCTGCGCGTTTTCCTTCGTCGCCAGCCCCCATGGCATGCTGCTGGGCATAGGCTGCATGCAGGGCCCGCGCGGCGAGCACGGCCTGCAACTGATCAAGGACGCCACCCGCGAGCTGCACGGCCTGCGTCCCAAGAACCTCATGGTCAAGCTGCTCAGCCAGTTTGCCCACGACCATGGCTGCCCGGCCCTGCGCCTGGTCGGCAACGCCAACCGCGCGGTGTGCCACGCCACCCGCCAGGGCAAGGTGCATGCCGATTACGACGCGCTGTGGCAGGAAATGGGCGCGCTGGTGCGGAGCGACGGCGACTACCAGCTGGCCAGCGAGGCCATCTGCGCGCCGGACCTGGCCGCCATCGCCTCCAAGAAGCGTTCGGAAGCGCGCAAGCGCCATGAAACGCTGTGCGAGCTGGCGCAAGCCATGGCGGTCAGCCTGTACGCGCCGCGCATGGCCATGGTGGCCAGCGTGGCAGAGCGGACGCTCGCTCCAATGGCCGAGGAAGAGGATAAGTACGCACTGGCCTAGAGAAATCCGGTAACATGGGCTTTTCGTCCGAGGAGAAATACCATGCGCGTGGATATTTATTGCCGAGATGAAGCACAGGGCAAACACAGCTATCTGGCTGTACCGGAAGGCAAGCCGATTCCGGAAGAAGCCACCAACACCGACTGGCACGCCGAGGCCCAGCACGTTGAAGTCGACGACGAACGCGACGAACTCCCCAGATACCACATCGAACATCCGCTGGCGCAGATAGTCGCCAAAGGCTACGCCATCACCGGCGTCAGCGCGCAGTTCTGAGGCGCCACCGGCGTGCCGTCACTCCGGCGCAAGCCGGAGTCCATGGAGCGCTGGCTCAGCATGGGTCCCGGCCTGCGCCGGGACGACGCTAGTATTCGACCGCGACGTCCTGCGCGCCCAGCACCTGCTTCAGCGCCAGTTGCAGCTCGTCCGACGGCGCCACCCGCCAGCCTTCGCCGAACTGCAGCACGCAGCTGACGCCCTGTGGCTGGACGCGCGCGGAAATCGGCAAGCCATCGGCCTGGCGGTACGGCGCCAGCACTTCCGCCACTTTCTTCGCATCGACCGTGGTCGGCAGCGCCATGCCCAGCTGCTTGCCGTGCTTGACGCGCGAGCTGATGATGTCGAACACCTTCTCCGCCGAAATCCGCAAGCCGCCCGAGAAGCGGTCTTCCGACACCTTGCCGATCACCGCCAGGAATTCATCTTCCTTGAACATATGCTTGTTCTCTTCGAACACCTCGGCATACACCGTCACCTCCACCACCGCGCTCTTATCGTCCAGCGTGACGATCAGCAGCTTGCCGCGCTGGGTCATTTGCGGACGGATGCCGGTGATCACGCCGCACAGCATGCGCGGATCGCGCGACGGCTCCAGATCGGCCAGCTTGGTGCGGGCGAAGCGGCGCGCCTCCGGCGCAAACGAATCGAACATATGGCCGGACAGGTAGAAGCCCAGCGCGATCTTTTCTTCCGCCAGCTTCTGGCGGTCGGTGAACGGCGCGGCCTTGACGTAGTCCGGCGGCGGCTCCAGGTCGCTGTCGTCGCCGCCAAACAGGCTGACCTGATTGGCCGACTTGGCTTGCTGGTCGGCGTACTCCATGGCAAAGCCGACCGAGGCCAGCAGCACGGCCCGGTCGACGCCGAAGCAGTCGAAGGCGCCGGCGCGGATCAGCGATTCTATGGTGCGACGGTTGATCTGCTTCTTGTCGACGCGCTTGCAGAAATCGAACAGGCTGGTGAACGGGCCGTTGGCCTCGCGCGCGGCGATGATGGCCTCGATCGCGTTCTGGCCCGCGCCCTTGCAGGCGCCCAGGCCGTAGCGGATCTGCGTGACCTTCTTGCCGGTGACCGAAGGCGGCGGGCCGTCCGGCACAAAGCGGAAGTCGGATTTGTTGATGTCCGGCGGCAGAATGGTCAGGCCGCAGATATCGATCGCGTCCTCGACCAGGATCTTCACCTTTTCGGTGTCCTCCATGGCCAGCGACATATTGGCTGCCATGAAGGCGGCCGGATGGTGCGCCTTCAGGTAGGCGGTGTGATACGACAGCAGCGCGTAGGCGGCGGCGTGCGACTTGTTGAAGCCGTAGCCGGCGAACTTTTCCATCAAGTCGAAAATCTCGTCGGCCTTTTCTTCCGACAGGCCGTCTTTCGCCGCGCCGGCGCGGAAGATGGCGCGGTGTTCGGCCATCTCCTCGGCTTTCTTCTTACCCATGGCACGGCGCAGCATGTCGGCGCCGCCCAGCGAGTAGCCGCCGACGATCTGCGCCATCTGCATCACCTGCTCCTGATACACCATGATGCCGTAGGTTTCGGACAGAATCGATTCGGTGCGTGGATCGGGATAGTCGAATTTTTCGCCGTGCTTGCGCTTGCAGAAGTCCGGAATCAGGTCCATCGGGCCGGGACGGTACAGCGCCACCAGCGCGATAATGTCCTCGAAGCGGTCGGGACGCGCGTCTTTCAGCATGCCCTGCATGCCGCGCGATTCAAGCTGGAAGACGGCGACGGTTTTGGCCTTGGTCAGCAGCTCATACGACGGACGGTCGGTCAGCGGCAGCTTGGCCAGATCGAAGTCTTTTTCTTCCGGATCGAGCGCCTTGATGTAGCGCACCGCGCGGTCGAGAATGGTCAGGGTGGTCAGACCCAGAAAGTCGAACTTCACCAGGCCGACGGCTTCCACGTCGTCCTTGTCGTACTGCGACACCACGCCGGAATCGCCGGACTGGGTGTACAGCGGGCAGAAGTCGGTCAGCTTGCCCGGCGCGATCAGCACGCCGCCGGCGTGCATGCCGATGTTACGGGTGATGCCCTCCACCTGCTGCGCCAGATCGAGCAGCTGCGCCACTTCCTCCTCGTTTTGCTGGCGCTCCTTGAGCATCGGTTCTTCCTCGATGGCCTCGGCGATCGACACCGGCTTGCCCGGCTTGAACGGAATCAGCTTGGAGACGCCATCGCAGAAGTTGTAGCCGAAGTCCATCACGCGGCCGACGTCGCGGATCGCGCCCTTAGCCGCCATGGTACCGAAGGTGGCGATCTGCGACACCGCGTCGCGGCCGTACAAATCCTTCACGTGCTGGATCACCAGCTCTCGCTTCTCCTGGCAGAAGTCGATATCGAAGTCGGGCATCGATACGCGTTCAGGGTTCAGGAAACGTTCGAACAGCAGGTTGTATTTCAGCGGATCGAGGTCGGTAATTTTGAGCGCATACGCCACCAGCGAACCCGCGCCCGAGCCTCGGCCCGGACCGATAGGCACGCCATTGTTCTTGCCCCACTGAATAAACTCCGCCACGATCAGGAAGTAGCCCGGGAACTTCATCTTGATGATGGTGTTGTTCTCGAACTCCAGACGGTCTTCATAGCGCTTGCGGTTGGCTTCGCGCTTGTCCGGGTCCGGATACAGCTGGAGCAGGCGTTCTTCCAGGCCCTTCTTGGTTTCGGCGATCAGGAACTCGTCGATGGTCATGCCCGGGGTCGGGAAGTTCGGCAGCTGCGGCTTGCCCAGCGTCAGGGTCAGGTTGCAGCGCTTGGCGATTTCCACCGAGTTTTGCAGCGCGGCCGGCAGGTCGTGGAACAGCTCGCCCATCTCCTTCTGCGTCAGGAAACGCATTTGCTCGTTGAAGCGCTTGACGCGCTTGGCATTGGCCAGCATCTCGCCCTCGGCGATGCACACGCGCGCCTCGTGGGCGATGAATTCTTCCTGCGAAATGAACTGCACCGGATGGGTGGCCACCACCGGCAGACCCAGCTTCGACGCCAGCGCCACCGAATGGCGCACCTGCGTTTCCTGGTTGGGCTGGCCGGCGCGCTGGATCTCGATATAGAAATGGCCGGGGAAAATCCGCGCCCACTTTTGCGCGTTGGCTTCGGCCAGCGCCGGGTTGCCGTTTTCGATGGCCATGCCGATGTCGCCGAAGTGGGCGCCGGACAGGGCGATCAGGCCGTTGGCCGGGCTGTCGTCGGGCAGCAGCGCGTAGGTCTTGCCGGTCAGCTCCTGCAGCCACTCGGTGCGAATTTCCGCGCGGCCCTTGTACTGATTGGTCAGCCAGGCTTGCGACAGCAGCTCGCACAGCTGCAGATAGCCCATACGGTTCTTGGCGAACAGCATCAGGCGCGATGGTTTGTCGCGGTTTTCATCGTTGGTGATCCAGCAATCGACGCCGACCACCGGCTTGATGCCCTTGCCGCGCGCCGCCTTGTAGAACTTCACCATGCCGAACATATTGGCCAGGTCGGTCACGGCCAGCGCGCCCTGCTGGTCCTTGGCGGCCTGCTTGACCAGATCGTCAATGCGCACCAGGCCGTCGACGATGGAATATTCCGAGTGCACCCGCAAATGGACGAAAGACGGTCCCGCAGGGACAATTGCAGTGCCGCGCATTTCTTGTTCGTTTGCTACCATGTTCATAGGTGGGTTCAATACAGGTTCGATAACCCCCTATTTTACCGCGCATGGGCGTACAGGACTACGCAAACACGGCAGCACCGGCGGCCACGGCAGCGCTCGCCAACTTTCGGTCAAAAGTGGCAATCGTGGCAGACAAACGCAAAGCCAGCTCCAAATAACAAGCGTCATAAGCCGTCAAATCATATTTGCGCGCAATAAACAGCACTGCATCGCGATGAGATGCCCCTGCGGTAGGATCAACCTGAATGGTCAACAAATCCAGGCGGCGCAAATAGTCTGCGCTTTGAACTGGCGTAACAACATGGCGGCGCTCTCCGACCAGCAAACTATTCGCCACCTCGGCATGCCAGATAGCAGGGACGCTTGCAGGAGCGCCGTGCAAGGCTTGCAAGGCGCGATTGGCGCAATCTCGCTCACCTGGCGTCTGACGGATAAAAACCCAGGCCAGCGCCATCGAAGCATCGAGCACCATCATTACCTTCTACCTTCAGCAATCCAATCGAGAATCTGCTCCCCGGTCACTCCTTCGATCTTGCTGAAACTGCGCATAGCGTCGATTGCTGCTTGTGAGCTGCCGCGTGAAGCACTGCCGAAAGGCACCAAATCAGCAACAGGCTCGCCGCGCACGGTAATGGTATAACGCTGGCCGTTACGAACCTCTCGCAACAGTTCGGATAACTTTGCCTTCGCGTCAAAAGCACCGATCTCTTTATACATGGCAAACCTCCGTCTGGTTCACAAGCTAGTTCGATTCTACGCCGGTTAAGCCGTATAATATCGGCTTTCCCTTTTTTGATCCCACACCATCATGCAAGCTAATACCGCTTTACAAGCTGAAGCGCATGCTGGCGCTGCAGCACAGCACGTCAACATCGCCGCCTACAAATTCGTCACCTTCGACAACACGGAAGAGATGCGCCCACAGTACCAGGACATCTGCCAGCGCCTGGGCCTGAAAGGCACCATCCTGCTGACCCCGGAGGGCATCAATATGTTCCTGTCCGGACCGCGCGGCCATATCGACGAATTCCTGGCCTGGGTGCGCAGCGACGCCCGCTTTGCCGACCTGGAAGTGAAGGAAAGCTACTCGGCCGAGCAATCGCACAAGCGTATGCTGGTCAAGATCAAAAAAGAAATCATCACCATGCGCATGCCGCTGATCAAGCCGGAAGAAGGCCGCGCCCCGTTCGTCGAAGCGCACACGCTCAAGCGCTGGCTCGACAACGGCGTCGACGACAACGGCAAGCCGGTGGTCATGGTCGATACCCGCAACGATTTTGAAGTGGACGTCGGCACCTTCAACAACACGGTCGACTACCGCATCAAGAAGTTCACCGAATTCCCGGACGTGATCGCCGCCCACAAGGCCGACTTCGAGGGCAAGACCGTGGTCACCTTCTGCACCGGCGGCATCCGCTGCGAAAAAGCCGCCATCCACATGCAGAACATCGGCTACGACAACGTCTACCAGCTGGAAGGCGGCATCCTCAAGTACTTCGAGGAAGTCGGCGGCGACCACTACACCGGCGACTGTTTCGTGTTCGACTACCGTACCGCGCTCAACCCGAAACTGGAACCGACCGAAACCGCCCAATGCTTCAACTGCCGCGCCGTGGTCACGCCGCGCCAGCAGCTGGCGCCGGAATATGTGCTGGGCGTGTCGTGCCCGCACTGCTACGGCAAGCAGGACTAGGCCGCATCGCCCTTCCGGTCCGCGCCGTAATTACGACGCAGGCGCAGGAAGGGCTCCTCGACAGTGGCGTAGCACAGCGTCGCCAATCCCCATGCCAAGCCGTACACAGCCACCGTCACCAGTCCGGCGTCTATGCGCACATGACCGGTGATGACCGGCAGCGTCGGCTGCCACTGTCCAACCACGTGGATCACCATCATGTGCAGTAGGTAGAACGAAAAGCTGATCTTGCCGCCATGGCACAGCGTTCGTTCCAGCCAGCCCGGCAGCGGCCGCTCCCACGCCACCCACGCCATGATCAATAGCGCCCAGCCGGCGCTTTCCAGCATCGACCAGTAAATCCAGAACGCCGAGTGCGCGATGGTGTTGAACCGCGCCACATAAGCCTGCAAGGCGCTGTCGCCCACCACCACGACCAATGCCAGCGGCAACAGCCAATCGGCATGGCGGCGCAATGCCGCCGCGTGCCGCTGGAACAGCTGGCCGGCCAGCATGCCGATCAGGAACTGGTCGAAGCGGCCAACAAAGGTGCTGAAATACATCAGCGTGCTGTTTTGATTAACCGTATAGGCCGCCAGCTTAAAGAAAGCCATCAGGGCCAGCAGGTTGAGCAGGTAACGCGCGCCGCGCTCCATGGCGAACCGCGCCAGGAAAGGAAACACCATATAGAACAGGAATTCCAGCGAGATGCACCAGGCCGCGCCGGTGATCGGGTTGCTGGAGGTGGGCGCCATGCCGAGATTGCTGGCCAGCAGGTACAGCATGTCTTGCGGCACGAATTTATCACGGCCGATCGAGGTAGCCAGCAGAAATACCGTCAGGTACAGCGGCACGATGCGCAGCAGGCGGTTGCGCAGGAATTCACCATAGGCCAGCTGGCCCTGGTGCAGCGCAATGCGCATGAACAAAAAGCCCGACAGGGTGAAGAACAGGCCGACGCCGGTATGGCCCTCGGTGGCCAGCGCCAGCCACAGATGCTCGACGGCGACGCCGCCGTGGCCGCGGTAGGCAAGGTAGGAATGGAACAGGAAAACCAGGGTGGCGGCCAGCCAGCGCAACTGGTCCAGGCGCGGGCTGTAGGGGAGATTAAGCGATTTCATCCCCGAAGTATGAGGTCAGGGCAGCGACCATGCAACTTTTGGGTCGCTACCCTGTCTCAAATTAGTGAAAATACGGCGCCATCTCGCGCACATCGTCGGCCGACAGCGTGCCCACCGCCGCGCGCATGCGCAAGGTGTTCAACAAATAGTTATAGCGCGCCTGCGCCAGGTCGCGCTTGGCCACATATAGTTGCTGCTTGGCATTCAGCACGTCGAGGTTGATGCGCACCCCGCCCTGCACGCTTTTCTCGGTGGCCTTGATCAGCAATTCGGAAGACGCCACCGATTTGACCAGCGCATCGATGCGGGCGCCGCTGCTCAGCAGCGCGTCGTAATCCTTGCGCAGTTCCAGCACGACTTTGTCTTTCTGCGATTGCAGGTCGGCCCTGGCCTTTTCCTGGTTGGCCACGGCCTGGCGGCTTTGCGCATTCACCGCGCCGCCCGCATACAGCGGAATATTCACCTGCACGCCAATGCTGCGCACGGTCACGTCCTGGCCGATGGTCTGAATCGAGTCGGACGAGGTCTTGCCATACGTGGCGACAAAATCCACCCGCGGCGCATGACCTGCACGCGCCTTGTTCACTTCCTGGTGCGCCACTTCCAGATTGGCGGTCTGGGTGCGGATGTCCGGATTGCGTTCCAGCGCGATATTCTTCCACGCCTCGAAACTGATGTTGTCGGCCGGACGGGCACGGAAATCGGGACTCAGCTCATCCAGCGTTCCCGGATCGTCGCGCCCGATGACGCTGGCCAGCGTGGTGCGTGACGTCGCCAGCGCATCCTGCGCCTCCAGCACGGCCGCTTCGGCCGCATCCAGGCGCGCCTGGGTTTCCAGCATATCGGTGCTGGTGCCCTCGCCGCCTTTGAACAAGCGATCGTTGACCTTGCGCTGCTCGACCAGCGTATCGCGCTGGACTTCGGCCAGTTGCAGCAAATCGCCTTTGAACAGCACATCCACGTAGGCGCTCACCACGCGCACGATGACTTCCTGCTGCTGGCTTTCGAACTGCGCTGCCGCGTAATCGCTTTGCGCCGCGCCCTGCCTGTAGCGCGCCCAGCCGTCCAGGTTCAGGACCGGCTGACGCAGCTGCACAGTCGAGGAACGGCTGATGTAGTCCAGCGCGGCGGGCCGGCCGCCGTTATACGTCTGGGTATTGCGGGCCTGGCTGCCGCTATAGCTGCCGGAAATGTTGGGCAGCAAATTCGAGCGGCCCAGGATGCGGTTTTCCTTGCCCGCCTCGCCCGCATAAAAAGCCGAGCGATACTGCGGGTCATTTTGCAGCGCGGCCTGGTAGGCATCCAGCAGGCCCAGCGCAGCGGCGTTACCGCCGTGCAGCGCCAGCCCCAGCGCGATCAGCGCGGCCAGGCGGTTCTTCTTGAAGGAGGTGGCCACGTTCAATCCTCCGACAGCGCCGACTTCGAGCGGTCAAACACCGGCTTGAGCAGGTAGCTCATCATGGTGCGCTCGCCAGTCTTGACGAACAATTCCACCGGCATGCCGGGCACGATATCGAGCTTCTTCTGCTGTACCAGTTTCAGGCCGTCCGGCGTCACCTTGGCGCGCACCTTGTAGTAGGCGCTGCCGGTCTTCTCGTCCACCGTCCGGTCGGCCGCGATGGTGACCACGGTGCCGGGAATGTGCGGCGTGCGGTTGGTGTTAAAGGCGGAGAACACCAGGTCCACCGGCAGGCCTTCGTGCACCCGGTCCACCAGGTTCACCGGCAACTGCCCTTCCACGGCCAGCGCATCATCGGTCGGCACGATGTCCATCAACTTGGCGCCGGCGCCCACCACGCCACCCTTGGTGAACACGGTGCTGCCCACCACGATGCCATCCACCGGCGACCTGACTTCCACGTTACCGGTCTCGAAGGACTGGGCGACGATGCGGCTTTGCAGCGCTTCCGCTTCCTTCTGCACATCGGACAGCTGCGAGCGCACTTCCTTCTGATATTCCTGGCTGCGCTGGGCGCGGCGCAAGTTCAGCTCAGCCACCTGGCGGCGGGCGCGGGCGATGTTGCCGATGTCCTCCGAGATGGCGCCGTTCACCTGCGCATAGGTACGCTCCAGATCCAGCAGTCTGGCGCGCGGAATATAGCCATCCTTGGCCAGGTCGCGGTTGTTTTCCAGCTGCTCTTTCAGGATGCCCTGCTGGACTTTCTTGGCGTCGCGCGACTCCTCCAGGCCTTTGGCTTGCGCGTTCAGGCCGGCGATATTTTCCTCCACCGCCGCCAGCTCGCTTTGCAGCGCGCCCTGGCGCGAATGCAGCAGCTGGTTTTGCAGCGCGATGCTTTCCTGCACGCGCGGATCGTCCTTGAACTCCTTCAGCTCGGCGGGGAAGGTCAGCGCGGACTGGCCTTTGAGTTCCGCCTGCAGCCGGGCTTCGACCGCCCGCGCCACGAAGTACTGCGCCCGCGACACCTGCTCGGCCGATTTGACCACCACGTCGTTCATGCGCACCAGCACCTGGCCGGCTTTCACGATATCGCCGTCCTTGACCAGAATATCCTGCACGGTACCGATCTGCGGATACTGGATGGTCTTGCGGTTGCTTTCCTTAACCACCACGCCCTGCATGGGCACGCCCTTATCGAGCGGGGCGAGCGAGGCCCAGATCAGGAAGCCGAGCACGCCCACCAGCACGATGATCCAGCCCAGGCGCGCGTAACCGGCCGGGTCGGTGTCGACCGTCAGCGGCGTGACGTCGTGGGAGACAACTTCCGTGGCCTGCTCGTTCTTAAATTTCGTTAATTTCATCGCTTACTCCTGTCCGGACGCCGCCGGCGCCGCATCCTGGGCTTGCGCGGCCTGCTGGGCCGCCGCCTGCTGCTCCGCCTGGGCCGCGGCTTGTTGCTGGGCCGCCTGCTGGGCGGCCAGCTGCTTCTGGTTGTTTTCTTGCAAGGCCGCCAGCACCTGGTTGGTCGGGCCGAACAGCGACACCTGGCCGTCGCGCATCACCAGCAGCTTGGTGGTGGCGGCAATCGCGCTGGTGCGGTGGGTGATCAGCACGATGGTCTTGCCGTGCGCGCGCAGATCATTGATCGCGCGCACCAGCGCCGCCTCCCCCACATCGTCCAGGTTGGAATTCGGCTCATCCAGCACCAGCAGCGCTGGATCGCCATACATGGCGCGGGCCAGGCCGAGGCGTTGCTTCTGGCCGCCGGACAGGCCGGCGCCGCCGTCGCCCAGCATGGTGTCATAGCCTTTCGGCATGTGCAGGATCATGTCGTGCACGCCGGCGCGTTTGGCCGCCAGCACCACCTGCTCGGCGTTCACCTCGCCGAAGCGGGCGATGTTGTCACTGATCGAGCCGCCAAACAGTTCTATGTCCTGCGGCAAATATCCCATGTGCGGGCCCAACTGGTCCTTGTTCCACTGGTAGATGTCGGCGCCGTCCAGGCGCACCTTGCCCATGGCAGCCGGCCAGACGCCCACCAGCAGGCGGGCCAGGGTCGACTTGCCGCAGCCGCTCGGGCCAACAATGCCCAGCACGTCGCCGGCGCCGATGGCGAAGGTCACGCCCTTGAGCACCATCGTCTTGCTGCCCGGCGCCATGGCGGTCACGCCCTCCACCGTCACCACCCCGGTCGGTTTCGGCAGTTCCATGCCGGCGACCCGCTCGGGATTTTCGCTCAGCAGCTTGTTCAGGCGCTCGTAGGCGCTGCGGGTGCTGCTCCAGCTTTTCCACACGCCGATCAGTTGTTGCACCGGCGCCAGCGCGCGGCCGACCAGGATGGAGGCGGCAATCATCATGCCGGCGGAGATTTTATTCTCCAGCACCAGCAGCGCGCCAAAGCCCAGCACCAGCGATTGCAGCGAGGTTTGCACAAACTTGGTGACGGCGCCGACAATGCCGGCCTTCTCGCTGGCCACGGCCTGCAGGCGCAGGAAGCGGCTATGCAGCTTGAACCAGCGCTCCATCAGGTTGGACAGCATGCCCATCGATTCGATCACTTCGGCGTTGCGCAGGTTGTTGGTGGCCAGCTGACCGGACACGATGGCCATGCTGTTGGCTTCCGACAGGGGCGCGCGGGTCACGCGCTCGTTGACGATGGCCAGCGCCACCAGCACCACCGTGCCGCACAGGGCGAACACGCCCAGCGACGGTTCAAAGATGAAGATGACGATCAGGTAGAACGGGAACCACGGCGCGTCGAAGAAGGCGAACAGCGCATTGCCGGTCAGGAACTGGCGCAGATTGGTCAGGTCGCTCAGCGACTGGCCGGCGCTGATGCCGGCCGCTTTCAGGTTTTGCTCGAAAGCGGCGGTGTAGACGCGCTTGTTGAGCTGCATGTCGAACTTGGCGCCCACGCGCACCAGCACGAAGGAACGAATCATGTCCAGGCCGCTGGTCATCAGGTAGGCGACCAGCATCATCACGGTCAGCATCAGCAGCGTCAGTTCATTGCGGCTGCCCAGTACGCGGTCATACACCTGCAGCATGTACAGGGATGGCACCAGCATCAGCAGGTTGCTGATGGCGCTGAAAACGCCGACGGTCACAAATGTTCGTTTGAACATCAGCAACACATTGGCGATCTCATTTTTAGAATTTTGTAAGTTATTAAACATAATCGCGTTAGCACAGGGAACGGCGCAGCAGAACCGCTGCAGCGGCAAAGGTCGCTACCTTAACGGGGATGGACCTAAAAAAATGTGACGTACATCACATCTCATGAATCTTAGCACAGAGAAATAGCGGTTGCCACTGCTATTTGTCACGCCGTTGGCGCCAGGACGATCGCAATAAAAAAACCCTGCAATGTTGCCATTGCAGGGTTTTCCGACTTTCCATCGCTGCCCCGGGCAAGCCCGGGGCAGGTTCTCCGGGGAGAATTAAACGATGAAGAAGTGGTCGGTGGTGCCGTCTTCTGCGAAGTTGGTCACGCCGGTGATGCCAGCCAGTTTCACCACGATGTCAGCACCGCCGGTTTGCGAGAACAGGTAGGTGTCGCTCAGGTACTTGAACACAACGCTTTCGCCGCTGACGGTCACGTCCGCATCGGCAGCAGCCAGAGCAGCAGCCAGCGTAGCAGGACCAGCGCCGCCGAAGGTCAGCACGCCGTTCTTGATCGAATCGGTGGCGCCAGCCAGGGTACCAGCAGCTGCGTCAGCAGCAACGGCGGTGGAAGCCACAACCACGACGTCAGCGTCAGCGATCGCTGCAGCTTTCGCGGTTGCGTCGCTACCAACAGCAGCGGCAGCCGCTTTCTCGAAGCCCGACAGGGTCGATACAGCGCCTTGGGTCGAAGCCACGGTGGCGGTGATCACGTCAGCGCCGGTGCCCAGCTTGATGGTGCCGCCGGTCGAAACCAGGTCAGCCACGGTAGCGGTCAGGGCGCCGGTAGCAGCGCTTGCATCGATGGTAGCGATCTTGTTACCAGCGGTAACGTCCAGGGTCAGAGCGGTATCGCCGGTCACGGTGACGGTGGTCACTTTGTTGACGGTATCGTTCAGGGTCAGAACGTTCGATGCGTTCGAGCCGCCGTTCGAGGTGACAGCAACCGAGGTCGCTGCGTCGGTGGTCAGAGCCAGGGTAGCGATGTTGTCGCCACCACCGCTCGCGTCGCCCTTGAACGACTCGCTGAACACAGCGGTCACCGAGGTTGCGTTCGAAGCGTCTACCGCAGCGCCTACGCCGGTGCCGGCAGCAGTAGCGGTTTCGTGGCTGTCAACGGTCACGGTCAGAGCACCAGCGGTCTTCTGGGTCAGGGTCATGACGTTGGTGGTGCCAGCGTCGCCGGTGACACGGTAGCCGACGCCGGCACCGATGTTCAGCAGGCTCGATGCGCCGCCCAGATCGCCCGAGGTGACAAACTCCTTAACGGTGTTTTTAGCCGCCAGGATATCCACGTCCAGGTTGCCGTTCAGGCCAATAGCGTCAAACGCGTCGAAGTTCGAGAACGCGCCGATGTTGTTCGAACCAACCAGCGACAGCAGCAGGGTGTCGTTGCCGTCGCCAGCATCGATCACGTCGGTGGCGTTGATGGCCACGGCGCTGGTGAAGGTGTCGTCGCCTGCGCCCATGTGCACGGTCAGGATGCCCGAGCTGCGGGTGGTGATGGTGATGGTGTCATCGCCAGCGCCAGTGGTCACGGTGGTCGCGCCGGTGGTGGTGGTCAGGCCAGCATTTGCGGTGTCAACCACGATGGTGTTGTCGCCAGCGCCTGCGTCCAGGGTAGCGTTGACGGCGGTTACGCCGGTCGAAGCAACCACGGTGTCAGCTTTCAGGGTCAGGGTGTCATCGCCTGCGCCGCCTTTGATGTTGATCACGTGAGCGGTGCCAACGTAGGTCACGTCGCCAGCGCTGGCCGATGCGTCCACGGTGGTGACGTGCTTGGTCGAGCCGCCGGTTTCAGCAACGGTCAGGGTGGTGGCCACGCCCGAGTTCAGGGTGAAGGTTTGCACGTCTTTACCAGCGGTAGCACCAACGATGGTGTTGGCCACAGTGCCGTCGGCGTCGGTGTCGGTGACGGTACCGGCGACGGTCACGCCAGCCAGCTTGGTGCCGGTTGCGGTGATGGTCGAGGCTTCAGCCACGTCTTTCAGTGCCACGGTGATGCCGGCAACGGTAGCAGCGGCGCCAACCACCAGGGTTTGCGCGGTAGCGATCGATTTGAAGCCGGCGGTGGTGTTAGCACCCAGGTTGGTCACATCGCCTTCTTGGCCGATTTGCCATACTTGCTGAGCAGCGGTACCCAGTTTCGATACGTCGATCGAGGCATCGGCACCGGTCACAGCAGCAGAGGTAGCGGTGGTGTTGTCGATGTTGAAGATCTGGATGTTTTTGAAGGTGCCGACGATCGAAGCATTCTTAGCCAGATCAACGGTCACGTTCAGGGTGTTGGTGCCGCCCAGGCCGTCCAGCACGTCAGCCGCGCTCAGGGTGGTGGCAGCAGCGCCGGTTGCGTCGATAGCAACAGCGTTGAACACGTCGTTGCCGGCGCCGCCGGTTTTGATGTCGACGCCGGTGGTCAGGGTAGCCGAAACGCTAGGCACAACCGAAGCAGCAGCGGTGTCGACGCTAGCCAGGGCTGCGGTCAGCGAGGCGTTGTCGGTCACGCCGGTCAGGAAGCTACGGGCAGCGGTCATGGCGGCGTCGCCGTGAGCAGCGTAAGCCAGTTGCTGGTCGGCGCTCAGGGCGATGGTGCTGGTGAACGCAGCAGCGGCGGTCACTTTGTTGGCGTAGGCGGTAGCGTCCGAACCTTGGGCGCCAGCGGCAACTTCGGTCACGATGGTAGCCAGGCTGATGGTGCCCTTGGCGTACAGGTCGGACCAGTAGTTCAGGCCTGGGATATCGGCTTCGTGGCCGAAGATGTTGTGGTAGATCGAGTTAACGGTATCTTTTGGGCTCAGACCGTTGTAGATGGCCTTGTACTCGGTCGCGTTAGCGAAGTCGATGCTGATTTGCTTGACGGTAGCAGCAACGTCGGTAGCGCTGTTCAGAACGCCGACGTAGTAAGCCAGGCCATCAACGTCTGCAGGACGGTTGAAGTAAGCAACGTACAGTTGTTGTACCAATTCGGTATTAGTAGCCATTAAAAAACTCCTAGGGTTTAAAAGATGAACTGATCGGTCCACCACAGCTTGCGGTTGCAAGCTCGCGTACCGAATCATGGCAGAAGTCCCCCGGCGCACAATGTGACGACCGTCACAAAATTCGCCGAATTTCTTCCTTTTTTGGTCTTTTTACTACATAAATATCAACCAAGCGGCCATTATGGTAGATGGGCAACTATAAATCAATGCCAACTTCCCCCACTCCGCCCAGCCGCTTCGCTTGCTGAAAATCCATGCAATAAGGAATATTTACAGCGGCGGTTAATCAGAAAATACGGCGGGTAATTAATGACGCGGCCAGAAAATAAAAACGCCGGCTAGGCGCCGGCGTCTCGGTGATCACTGTTGCGCTTTATTTCTTGCCCCACAGCGCCATGCCAGATACCGTCCGATGACTGTCGAGCAAGGCGTCAAACAGATAGGCGGCATTCTTTTCATTGGAAATTACGCCAGACACATTCATATTCGTACCCGGCACAAAATTACTACTGGCGCTAAATGTGGCGTCCTTGCCGATCCGGCCATTATTCGCCAGAACAAAGCGGTTACCGGACGTCACGACATCCAGCTGGGTGGTGAAGGTCGCTTTATCGAAATTAAACGCCAGCACGCCATTCTGCACACTCGCCGCGGTTTTAGTTTGCAGCGATAAGTCTTTGACATAGGCCTCGCCGCTGGTCATCGCGAAGCTCACGCTGCCCTTTTCCGGCACCACATAATTACTGCCCGTCTTGGAGCGGAACAGGACGTAATTGTCGTTCAGCGCGATGCGGTCGGCGCCGTCCAGCGCCACGCCACTGGTGGCCGGCTTGCTGGCCACGGCGGTCCAGCGTCCCCAGCTGACTTCCTTCAAGGGCAGCGGCGGCGTCTCGACCACCGGCGGTGTCACCCCGCGCCTGGCCTGCCTTCGGCGTCACCACCAGGAAAAGAACCGTTACGAGGCTGATTTTTCGTTCGCGCCCTGATGATTCAGGCTGCGCACGCGATTCTTCATCCGCCCGTAAGCGCCTCTCATGCCAAGGAAGCTACATGCCCGCGTTGCCACGTTGCCCGACCCCTCGCCTCGCCTGTTTCGCCACCCTCCTGTGCACGACGGCCCTGCTGGTCGGCGGCTGTCAGTCTCGACCCAACCCGCCCCCTTCCGCTACCGACCTTGCCGCGGCCGACCTGTTCACGCGCCATACCCAGACGATCCTGATGCGCGACATGGCCCACGCCAATGTCCGCAACCTGCCAGGCGTGGTGCGCCTGAAGATCCGTCTGGCCGCCGACAACAGCACCACGGGGGTGTGACCTGCAGCCCGTCGATCGGGTGCGCGATGCGTCGCTGCTGCTGGCCGCCAATCGGACCGGCAAGTCGGCCAGTTCCGCCGCGCTCAGGCGTGTGGTGCTCGATCAATGCTGGAAGAGTGTGTATCCGCTCGTACCGCCAGCCCTGCGCGAGGCAGACGGCACGGTCGAGATCGTGGCTCCGCTGGTGATGCTGCCGGCCAACTGGACCTGAGCCAAGTGCCGGACCTGGCGCGCGATGACGACGGCCGAATCGCCGGGGCCGGTCGTGATCGCGGCGCACAGCCTGGGCTGCATCGCCACGGCGCACCTGCCGCCCGAGGCGGCCGCGCGCATCCGCGGCGCGCTGCTGGTGGCGCCGGCC
>Ga0102587_1000361_pt1 | contig 50187 bp, 38 predicted proteins | sample AraplaF_Col_mTSA_FD_76853 | JGI IMG/M metagenome (GOLD analysis project Ga0102587, IMG submission 76853) | Arabidopsis root microbial communities from the University of North Carolina, USA - plate scrape MF_Col_mTSA (SPADES assembly) (version 2) | ecosystem: Host-associated > Plants > Roots >... | reverse complement strand
CTTTTTCAACAACAAGGCCATGCGAGACGCCGGCCTTATTCCGACTGTTGCGCTTGGGGTTTGAATCCGCCCTTACTTTCTTTTGGCGAAGCAAAAGAAAGTGAGTTGCCGCCGGGCAACCCCCGGCTCCGAAACTCAAAACAACATCAACACCCAAACACAAAAAGCCTTAGTTACCTCAGCCCTAACGCGAGGGCTGAGCCTTCAACTCATGTTTCCCCAAAGAAAACGAAAGCGCATAGACACCATGCGTCATGCCCGCAAACGCCCCCGCGGCCTCGAGCCGCTCCGGCGACAGCTCATTCGCCAGGGCGTGTTGCAAGGCCTCCGTCTCATAAGACGACAGCAAAACAATCCAGTCGGCGACGGCATCGCCGCCGCGGATTTTTTGCTCTTGTGTCATGGCGGCCTCCGGCGTTCGGGTTTGCAGCAGGTGCGCCCCGACGATGCCTTTGCTTTCTGCCAGGCGGGCCAGCCGGTTTTCCAGCCAGGCCTGCAAAGGCCCTGCCTGGCCGTCCGCGGGTGACAGGCGGATCGTCAGCATTGCCTTGCCCAGTCCGGCGCCAAAACTGCCCAGCAGCTGGCACTGGCTGCGCACCATGTTCAGGTGGTGCGGCATCATCTTTGCCGACCATGGCGTCGGGTTGTTCAGGCTTTGCAGGTAGCCGGCGGAGGTGAGGGTTTCATACGATGCCAGCTCATACATCACAAAAAACCCCGTTCCGCCGTCAACGTGGGTCCAGCGTGAGCCGCGCAGAAAGCCGTCAATGCCCATGCGTTCCGGAAAGTGTTCGCGGGAGTGCCACGCCTGGAACTCCTCGCGTTGCGCGGGCAGGATGTCCCACCACATGGCGACCGCAGCATTGCCTAAAAGTGCCATGTCAGTAGAACCAGCTTGCCGGAACCGTGACCAGCTTGGGGAACACCACCATTAAAAACATCACCGCGAACTCGGCGATCATGAACGGGATGACGCCCTTGGTGACGTCGTCCATGCTGATCTTGCCGACACCCGCCACCACGTTGAGCACCGTGCCCACCGGCGGCGTCACCAGCCCGATCGAGTTGTTGATGATGAACAGCACACCGAAGTAGACCGGGTCTATGCCCGCGGCCTTGACCACGGGCATCAGCACCGGCGTCAGGATCAGGATGGTGGGTGTCATGTCCATCGCGGTGCCCACCAGCATCACCAGCACCATGATCGCCGCCATCAGCAAAATGGGGCTGCCCATGAAGGGCTTGAGCAGGTCCACCACCATGCCCGGCAGGTTGGCGACGGTGATCAGCCAGGCGCTGACCATGGCCGCGGCGATCAAAAACATCACGATGGCGCTGGTCTTGGCCGAGGCGACGAACACGCCGTAGAGCTGCGAGAGCTTGAGCTCGCGGTAGATGACGGTGGAGACGAACAGCGCGTAGACGGCGGCCACCACGGCCGCCTCGGTGGGCGTGAACACCCCCATGCGCAGGCCGACCAGGATGATGACCGGCAGGATCAGCGCCCAGGTGGCGTCGCGAAAGGCCTTCATGACCTCGGCGCCGCTCTTGCGCGGCGGCGGCACGATGGCCTCGCGCCGCACCAGCCAGGCCCAGGTGATCCAGAGCGCGCCGCCAATCAGCAGGCCCGGCACCACGGCCGCGAAAAAAAGCTTGGAGATAGACACATTGGCCGCCACGCCGAAGATCACCAGCCCGATGCTGGGCGGGATCACCGGGCCGATCACGCCCACGGAGGCGATCAGGCCGCCGGCGCGCTTCTTGTCGTGCCCGGCCTTGACCATCATCGGCAGCAGCAAGGCGGTCAGCGCGGCCGCGTCGGCCACGGCCGAGCCCGACAGCGCCGACAGCAGGCAGCCCGCCATGATGGTCACGTAGCCCAGACCCCCCTTCACGTGGCCGACCAGCGCCAGCGCCAGGTCGACAATGCGGCGCGACAGGCCGCCCACGTTCATGATCTCGCCGGCCAGCATGAAGAAGGGCACGGCCAGCAGCGGGAAGCTGTCGGCGCCCCCGACCAGGTTCTGCGCCAGGATCTGCGCATCGAACAGCTGCAGGTGCCACATCAGGGCGACACCGCTGGCCAGCAGCGCAAACGCGATGGGAATGCCCAGGGCCATGGCGGCCAGCAGCGAGCCGATAAAAATGAAGATGGTCATGGCCGTGCTCCCGCGGTGTTGTCCGGCTGGCGCGCATCGTCCAGCACCTGCTTGAGCTGCACCGCCTCTTCCGACTCCTGCACCATGACCAGTTCATCATCCGACAGCCGGCCGGTGAGCACCTTCCACAAATCCAGCAGCAGCAGGCCGCAGGCCAGCACGCCGAACACCAGGCCCGAGAGATAGACGATGGACATGGACCAGCCGGTCGTCGGCGCCGTCACGTCCCAGTTGATCTTGACCTGTTCCCAGCTGCCCATGGCCAGCAGCACCACGATGAAAATCATCAGCACGTGGCCGACGATGAGGCAGATCTTTTTGCCGATGACCGGCAGCCGCCCCACCACCATGTCGATGCCCAGGTGGCCGTGTTCACGCAGCGCCACCAGGGCGCCGAGGAAGGTGCCCCAGATGAAGAGCCAGCGCGACAGCTCTTCGGACACCGTGATGCCCGAGTTGAAGCCGTAGCGCAGCACGACGTTGCCGAACACCAGCACGACCATGACGGCCAGGCCGAGCGCGATCAGGAACTCGATGCCCTTGCAGGCCTTGTCGACGAAGGTGTCCATGTCAGTTGTGCGCGGCAGGGGCCTGCGCTTCGCGCGCGATATCGGTCACGACCCGAAGGCCCTGCAGGTAGGAGCGCGGGCCGAAGCCCTGGATCGTTCCCTTCACGGCCGGCGAGATGATCGAGTGATGGCGCCAGGGCTCGCGTGTCGCGAGGTTGGACATGTGCACCTCGACCACCGGGAAGGGCATGGCCTTGATCGCGTCATGCAGCGGCACGCCATGCTGCGTGAGCCCGGCGGGGTTGACCAGCGCGCCCTGCGCCGTGTCGATGTGCTGGTGCAGGAAATCAATCAGCGCCCCTTCGTGGTTCGACTGAATGGTCTCCAGCGTCACGCCCAGCTCCCCGGCCAGGGTTGCCAGCATGGCGTTGATCTGCGCGAGCGTCGTGGTGCCGTAGATGTGGGGTTCGCGCCGGCCGAACAGGTTCAGGTTCGGCCCGTGGAGGACAAGTATTTTCATGGGGCTCAGGGCTTTCAGAACTTCACCATCAGAACTTTGAAACCCGTTCCAGCTCGGACTTGAAGAGGGTCACGACGGCCGGGTCATAGGCGGCGGAGAACTTGTCGTAGACGGGACGCACGTCGGCACGCATCTTGGCCAGCTCGGCGGGCGGAAGGTCGTTGTAGAGCATGCCCTTGGCCGTCAGCTCGCCCAGGGCCTTGGCCGAGACTTCGCGGCTGACCACGCGCTGCCAGTTTTGGGCTTCGATGGCGGCGTCCTGCAGGATCTTGTGCTCCGTCGCCGAGAGCTTGTCCCAGAAGCGCTTGCTGATCTGGACCGGGTTGGTCGCGTAGACGTGATTGGTGCCGCTGACGTACTTCTGCACTTCGTAGAACTTGCTCGAGGCGATCACCGCGAAGGGGTTTTCCTGGCCGTCCACCGCCTTGCTCTCGAGCGCGCCGTACAGCTCGGCAAAAGGCATGGGCACCGGGTTGGCCTTGAAGGTCTTGAAGGTTTCCAGGAACACCGGGTTCGGGATCACGCGCAGTTTCAGGCCTTCCAGGTCGGCGCCCTTCATGATGGGACGCTTGCTGTTGGTCACGTTGCGAAAGCCCAGGTCGAAGAAGCCCAGCACGATCACGCCTTTTTCAGGCAGTTTGGCGGTCAGCATCTTGCCCAGCGGGCCGTCGACCAGCGCGTCAGCCTGCTTTGCATTGGCAAACAGGAAGGGAAAGTCGAGCAGGCCGAATTCCTTGACGATGCCGTTCAGCGACGTCGTCGAGGCCACCAGCATTTCCTGCACGCCGCCCTGCAGCGCGGACTGCTGCTGCAGCTCGTTGCCCAGCTGCGAGGCCGCGAATTCCTGCACCTTGATTTTGCCGCCGCTCTTGGCGGCCACGATCTCGGCGAACTTGCGCACGCCCAGGCTGGTCGGGTGGTCGGGGTTGTTCAGGTGGCCGAACTTGATGGTGCGTTCCTGGATGTCCTGGGCCAGGGCGGGCATGGCCGCCACCATCAGGGCGGCAACAAGGGTGAGTGTTCTGCGGCGAACGTGCATGGTGAGGTCCTTTTGGGGTGGTGCCTGGGGGCTGCTGTCAGGGGGACTGGCGATGTCGCTGGTGTCCGGTGCCGCAGCACACGCTGCAGGCCGAAGGCATCATATTCGTGAAATGGAAAGTCTTTCCATTATGGAAAACCATTACCATTATTCAATTGCGACCCGCTTCAGGCCATGGCCCAATCGACCAAACCCTTATATATATAGAGGGCCCCGGCCAATCCCCCAGGAAGCGGCCAGCCCGGCGCATCGCAGAGCCCAGACACCGTCAAGCCAAAGAGTCCCACACCATGAGCAACCTGCTGGAAAGAAGCTTTAACACCCTGGAGCAACTCGCCGCCCACCCCGAGGGCATGACCGTGTCCACCATCGCGACCACCCTCAACGTGCCCCTGAGCGCCACGCACCGCCTGCTGGCCGAGCTGTGCCGCTGCGGCTATGCGCGCCAGGTGCGCGAGCAGGGTGAGTACGTGCTCACCATGAAGCTGGTCTCACTCGGTTTGGGTTTCCTCAGCGCCTCAGGCGTCGTCGACGTCGCGCAACCGCTGCTGGACCACCTGGCCGAAGAATCCGGCGAGCTGGTGCGCCTGGCGGTCGTCGACGGCGACGAGCTCACCTTCGTCGCCAAAGCCCAGGGCGCCCGCCGCGGCCTGCGCTACGACCCCGACATGGGCTTGTCGGTGCGCCTGTCATGCAGCGCAGCCGGCCACGCCTGGCTCTCCACCATGAGCGATGAGGAAGCCTTAAGCCTGGTCGCCAAACAAGGCTTCGGCCAACCCAAAGACTACGGCCCCAAGGCCCCCACCACCGTCAAGGCGCTGCTGACGTATATCCAGACCGCACGCAAACGCGGCTTCAGCATGATCAACGAAGTGTTCGCCCCCTCCATGACGGCCATGGCCGCGCCGGTGCTCTCACCCACAGGCGCCATCGGCGTGGTCACGATTGCGGGGCCGCTGGTGCGGCTGACCGAGGCGCGTATGGAGGAGCTGGCTGAAGCCTTGAAGGCGACGGCTGATGAGATTCGGGCGGCTAGTGGGGGGTCGGCTATGTTTAAGAAGAGGGCTTAGGGGCCCTGGATAAGTCAAATCTGCAATTGAGGGGTTTCCCGCACTCTTTCCAGCTTCGAAAAGCGGCGCTAGGCAGCTATGCTTCAAGGTTGGCAGACGTCCGTCTGAAAAACCTAGGGGAATATCGCTTTGGCAACCAGAAAAAAAACGAGCATCGACCAGAATCAGACCGCCGATTATCAGCATGGACAACAAGCCACACAACGGCCCGACGTGGGCGTTCAGGACCAGTTCAACACCAGGAAGTCGGCCAAAACCTACCGCTACGACAGCAGCCTTGACCCTGCTCTAAGCTGGGACGAAAACCGGGAACGCGCCTTGGCGGAATGGCTGCTGGGCCTGGTGCAGCGTTGCGCCACCGAAGGCGAGGCTGTCGTTTTCACCAAGCCGCATGAGTGGGCCGGTGGCGGTGTCCAGGTGCAGTCCCTCAAAGCTACCGCAGACTTGTTGCAATCCCTGAGCCAGCCCTTTCTGAACTGGACGGGCAAGGCTGAACGGCATCAGATATCGGTACCCACCGTACCGCTGTTTGTGCATGAAAAACATTCCACTAAGGCTATCTTGGACGGTATAAAGCACCGCAAAGCCAAGGGCATCACTTTCGACATGTTTGGTGACGGTGGGGGATTGGACGTAACCGACAAGCTAGACGCTTATGAACACAAGGGGCCTTGGCAGAATCGCATGATTCTGGGCGATAGTCTGCAAGTGATGAACTCATTATTGGAGTTTGAAGGGTTAGGCGGGCAGGTTCAGATGGTTCTGGTGGATCCTCCGTACGGAGTCAAATTCGGATCAAATTTCCAGCCCTTTATCCGCAAGCGCGATGTGAGACATGGGGCTGATGATGAAATGACGCGTGAGCCAGAGATGGTCAAAGCGTATCGCGATACATGGGAATTGGGTTTGCATTCCTATTTGACGTATCTGCGTGACCGGCTGATGTTGACCAAGGAGCTATTACACGAAACTGGCAGCGTCTTTGTTCAAATATCGGATGAAAACCTGCATCACGTCAAGGAAGTATTAGAGGAAATTTTTGGGGCATCCAATTTTGTTTCTGTCATAACTTTTTCCAAAACTTCAAGCGCTACGGCAGACCTGCTAGCGTCTACTTCGGATTTCCTGATTTGGTTCGCCAAGGATATAACTCGGATTAAGTATCGACCGCTCTATCAGGCAAAAGAATTTGGCGGTGACGGAGCCGGAGCATACGGAAAGGTTCAACTTTCAGACGGTAGCAGGCGCTCTCTAACTGCCGCTGAGAAAACGGGTGCCGAACCATTGCCCGAAGGTGGGCTCATCTATCGTATCGACAATCTTACAAGTCAGCGACCGCCTGGAGATTTTCCCGTTGAGTTGAATGGAAGAACATTTCGGCCAAAACGTGGATACTGGAAGACGGGCCAAGAGGGGATGGATAGATTGAAGGTAGCTAGTCGAATTGAGGCCACCGAAGGGGGTCTTTACTATGTCCGTTACCTCAATGACTTCCCGTGTTTCGCCATGTCAAACATGTGGGGGGATACAGGTATTGCGGGTTTCGCATCAGACAAGTTGTATGTAGTTCAAACATCCCCAAAGGTAATACAGCGCTGCATGCTGATGTGCACCGACCCTGGCGATTTGGTGTTTGACCCGACCTGCGGTTCAGGCACTACCGCCTATGTGGCCGAACAGTGGGGGCGTCGTTGGATTACATGCGATACCTCCCGCGTGCCACTGGCCTTGGCGCGTCAGCGCCTGCTGACAGCTACGTTCCCATACTACGAGTTGAAAGACCAGCAGGCCGGCCCGCAGGGCGGTTTTGTCTACAAGCGTAAGCAGAACCGCAAGGGAGAAGAAGTCGGCGGCCTAGTGCCGCACATCACTCTGAAGTCGATTGCCAACGACGAGCAGCCCGCTATGGAAGTCCTAGTAGACCGGCCCGAGGTTAATGACAAGGTGACACGCGTTGCGGGGCCGTTCGTGGTGGAGGCCACCATAGCACCAGCCCAAGTGGTGGGTCCGGACGGAAATGAGTCCCGCGTGCCAACGCAGAGCCTGGATGCTGCACTAGGCGAGGCAGACATCGCCAATGGCGGTCTGCCATTGACTGCGGAGGAGCCGAGTGGCCGTTACGGTGACCCGGCCACCCATATCGAGCGCATGACGCAGGTGCTTCGCCAGTCCAAAACCTTGCGCTTATCCGGCAACCGGGAACTGGTGCTGGCCGATATTCGGCGAATGGCCGACAGCGACGTGTTGCACGCCGAAGGACTGGACGCCGAGGGCAAGCGCATCGCCGTGGTGTTCGGGCCGGAAGACGGCGCGATATCGTCCGACGTAGTCTTTGAAGCCGCAAGGGAAGCCTACTTCCTGAAGTTTCCTCACCTGTACTTCTTCGGCTTTGCCATCCAGGCCAAGGCCCGCGAGCTGCTGGAGGATCGCGCAAAGCTGCGCGTGCCGTGTACGTATGTCACGGTCACACCTGATGTGGCCATGAGCGACTTGCTCAAGACCAGCCGGGCCAGTGAGATTTTTTCGATCACCGGCCTACCCGATGCAGTGGTCCGCAAGGCAGGCAAGAAGAACGAGGACGGAGCTGACCTCTACGAGGTGGAGCTGAAGGGGCTGGATATCTTCAATCCGGCCACCATGGAGCAGGAGGACATTGCAGCGCAGAACCTGCCTGCGTGGATGCTTGACACCGATTACGACGGCATGTGCTTCTACGCGACTCAGGTGTTCTTCCCCAAGACCTCCGCATGGGACAACTTGCAAAAATCGCTAAAGGCGGAGTTCGACCCGTCGGTGTGGGAGCACCTGGCGGGCATCATCAGCGAACCTTTTCCCGTCGGCTCCAAGCGTCGGGTGGCGGTCAAAGTGATTGACGAGCGTGGTAACGAGTTAATGCGTGTGATGGAGATCACTTCGTGAGCTACAAACCCAAAACTCTGTTTCGCCTTATTGAAGACATCAATTCATCGCTATTTCTTCCCCACATTCAGCGACCATTCGTCTGGGAAGAGGAGCAAATGCTCAAGCTATTCGACAGTTTGATGCGCAATTACCCCATTCAAACGCTGCTGCTCTGGCGGACGAAGGACGAAATCAAGGCGAGAAAGTTCATGCCCCAGGTGGACTGGGATGCAGACCTGAGTGATTACTACGAACCCAATGTCAGTAAGCAAGGGCATGAGAAGGTGTTTGTGCTTGATGGACAACAGCGACTACAGACGCTTTATGCCATCTTTGCAGGAGCTATCTCGCTTGAAAGCGGTGGGCGTGCGGAAGCCTATTTCAATGTCACCAGTGGTGATGCTGCTAACGACTCTGGTCTGCTGTTCGCGCTGAAGTTCTCACCCACTTCTCAGCCTCTGCCTTGGTATAGGGTTGCTGACTTGCTTGGCAGAGACTCCCAACGCAATGCGGAAGAGTTGTCTGAGGAGATTAACGACAAGCTAGACGCACTCGATTTATCCAAGGCAGCAGAGCATCGACCCGAAGAGGATGTACAGAAGGCCCGGCAAAAGCGCGTGCGGCGCAACTTCTCACAAGTGGTTTCTCTGCTACGTGAGGAAAAGCATTTTTGGGTTCAGGAGCTGGATGGTGTCGCCAATCAATACCCCTACAGCACCGTCCTGGATATTTTTGTCCGCGTCAACTCTGGCGGCACAAAGCTGGGCGCCGCTGACCTAATGTTCGCTGCCATGAAGGAGGGATGGGATGAAATCGAAGAAGCCATCGAAGAAACGACTGAACTTTTAAACAGCACCAATCTCGACTTTGACAAGGCGTTCCCCCTCAAGTGCCTGCTTGTTGTGAATGGGCGTGGCGCCGAGGCATCACCTGACAAGTTCACCGGCAGTGACGGTACGAAGCTGCTGAGTGACATGAAGGACAACTGGGAGCGTGCAGAGCAAGCATTCCAGGAACTGCGGGACTTTTTGAAGTCGGATCTTAAAGTCTATGCTGACAAGGTCGTTCGTAGTTATAACAGTTTTATACCGTTGTTCGATTTTCTGTACTTCAATCCAAAACCTGATGAGCGAAGCAAGGCTTTGATGCGTGGTTACTACTACAAGGCACAGTTATTTGGGTGGTATTCGCAAAGTACAGACGCGGTCATCAACACGCTGCACAGTGTTGTTGGCAAGAGATGCGCCGACGGATTTCCCATGAGTGAAATCAAGGCAAACTTTCTAAGCAAGGGCAATGACGTTGAACTCAAGAAGTGGCACCTGGACCAGACAAGATTACGCTTCATACTTTTAAACCTCGTCTATGTCGACCAAATGGGCGGCTCGCCGTTTGACGTGAAGTTCAAGGGCAATGAGCCGCATGTGGACCACATCTATCCCCGTCATGCACTGGTGACGAAACTCGCGCTGGCGACAGCAGAGGTGAACACCATAGGTAACTTCCGGTTTGTTGGGGCCACAGACAATATTAGAAAGCGGGCCGAGCTACCGGTTAGCTATTTCGGGCGCCTCAAAGCCGCTGGCACTCCTATCGAAAAGCATCTACTGCTTGACACGTTCGCCGCAGACACGGATCTTCTCAAATTCGACGTTGACACGTATCGAGATTTCCGTGACCGTCGGGCGAAGAAGATTTGGGAAATTTGCAGTCGAACGGTTAATCCTGAACCGGTTGCAACTGCTCCAACGGGGGCTACATGAGTCAAATTAATGCCGTTGAGGCGCCCATCATCAACCTGCCCTATGTGGAGCCGCAGCACCACTGGCATATTGAGGAGGGCAAGGCACCGGAAAAGCGGTCAGGCCGACGCTTGGCCTCGTACTTTTTCCGGGTGCCTGACCGGGCGGCGCGCGGTCGCAAGACCAAGGGCCAACAGCCTATATTCGATGATGCATCGAAGGGCAATGAGTATTTGTTGGACTTGGCCAACCTTGTACGTCAGCGTCTGAAGGAGTGGCGAGAGCGCGAGTATGAAGGGACCACCAAGGTAACGCGGGAATTGCTGGAACTCTGGAATTCACCCGACCGGGCGCAACGCCTGTTCTTTGCTCAACTGGAGGCGGTGGAAGCCGTCCTGTTCCTGGTGGAGGGGCCGGACGACTTGAAGCAAGGTGTTACGGTACCCAGCGACGAGCCTGGCGAAGATGCCAAGGTTGACGGTTACAAGGCCTTTGTGCGTTACGCACTCAAGATGGCAACGGGCAGCGGCAAGACCACGGTGATGGGCATGCTGTCGGCGTGGTCCATCCTTAACAAGGTGGCGCAACCACAAGCACCAGCCTACTCTGACACGGTGCTCATCGTCTGCCCGAACGTGACCATTCGGGACCGCCTGCGCGAACTGGACCCAAATCAGGATGAACTGAGCCTATATCGGACCCGCCAACTGGTGCCCCTACACCGCATGCCCGACCTGCGCCGGGGCGAAGTGTTCATCACCAACTGGCACAACCTGGAACGACGCGAGCTGAGCGACGTTAACGGTACGTCGGCCAGGGTGGTCAAGCGAGGCGTGCCGGTGGAGAAGCTGCGCATCGTAAAGCTGGGCGGAAAGGACGCGCTGACCGAAGCCGATATCCGTCAGCAGGCCGTGACCGGAGCGTTCGATATCCTGCGCGAGTTGCGTGACAAAAAAGACCTGCTCACGGGCTTTGAAGTGAAGGAAGTGCGTTACTACGAAAGCGACACGGCTTTCCTGCGCCGTGTGCTGGGCAACCGTAAGGGGCGTAGCTCGTCCATACTTGTGATGAACGACGAGGCCCACCATGCTTACCGGCGCGGCAAGCTCGACGCTGATGACACCTTTGCGATTGATGAAGAAACAGCCGAGATGGACGCCCGGGAGGCCACCGTCTGGATTGAAGGGTTGGACCGTATCAACAAGGCCTTGGGCGGTCGCGGCAATGGCGTTCGCCTGTGTGTGGACTTGTCAGCCACGCCGTTCTTTATCCAGGGTAGTGGCAACGAGGTCGGCAAGCCCTTCCCATGGGTTATTTCTGACTTCAGCCTCCTGGAGGCCATAGAAGCCGGTCTGGTGAAGATTCCGCAGTTGCCGACTCAGGACATAGGTGGCACCGAGACACCTGCCTATTTCAACGTATGGCGGTGGGTGCAAGAGATCGCCGAGAAGGAAGGACACAGCGGCAAGCTCACGCCCGATGTACTAATGCGCTACGCGACCCAGCCCATCGTGCAATTGGCTGATGAGTGGCGCAAGACCGCCGAGCAGTGGAGCACCCAGTACCAGGCCGGGCACAGAAAGAGCGATGTTCCGCCCGTGTTCATCATCGTCTGCCGTGACACATCGCTGGCCAAGGAGTTGAACGACTGGCTGGCCAACGGCAACAGCGCCTACGGCGCCGCGCCTGAACAATTTCGTAACGCACCGGGCCGTGAATGGACGGTGCGGGTTGATAGCAAGGTGGCCGAGGACATAGCCGAAGGTGGGGGCAAAAACGACGAGGCCCGTCGCCTGCGCTTCGTGTTGGAAACCATCGGTAAAACAGCATGGCCAGGCAACAAGGTGCCTGAAGAGTATGTGGCCATGGTCGAGAAGCACAACCGCAAGGCCTTGGAAGACGAGGATAACGGGCTCATGACCATCGATGCCAGCGTGCCGCCAGGGCGGGACGTACGCTGCATCATCAGCGTGGCCATGTTGTCTGAAGGCTGGGATGCCACTACCGTCACCCACGTGGTGGGCTTACGGCCTTTCGGCTCGCAACTTTTGTGTGAACAGGTGGTGGGCCGAGCTTTGCGTCGCACCTCCTATGCCGTGGACGAAGCCACTGGCTTCTTCCGGGAGGAGACGGCCAAAGTGTTTGGGGTTCCCTTCGAGTTGATTCCGTTCAAGGTAGAGGGCGGCGCACAGCAGCCGCCTTCCCCGCCTGCAAATCAAATCTATGCAGTGGCAGCTAAGACCTACTACGAAATTAATTTTCCGGTAGTGGAAGGTTACACAGATCCCGGTGTGATGCGTCTCACGGTGGATTGGGCCAAGGTGCCAAGCCTGGAGTTGAACCCTATGACCGTGCCCGATATCACGCTTATGAAGGGATTGACCACGGTGGACGGTACCCTGACCGCGTATGGACCGGGTGCCGCTGATGTAGTGAACCTGGAGCAATGGCGAAAAAGCGTGCGAGTGCAGCAGGTCGCGTTCACTATGGCAAAGGTGCTGACTCAGCAGTGGATACATGAGCGCGGCGACGTGATTCCCACACACCGGCTGTTCCCGCAGATGCTGGGCTACGCTCAAAGATTTTTATCCTCCAAGCTCAAACCTAAGGGCAATCGAGTCCCACAGGACGTGGCGCTGAACCCCTACTTCCAACAGGCAGTGGGCATGCTGTTTGACTCACTGGTTCCGGTGGATGAGAGCGGCAAGAGTCAGGAGAGGCCCATTGTGGCCCCAGGTCCGGCCGGCGAGCGTTCGACACGTCATGTGGAGTTCTACACCGGGAGGCAACCATGGCCGGTGCACAAATGCCACTTAAACGCTATCGTGGCCGATACCAAAACGTGGGAGCAGTCCGCCGCCACTGCATTGGACGCTCACACTGCCGTGATCAAGTGGGTCAAGAACGATCACCTGGGATTTGTCGTGCCTTATCGCAAAGACGGCGTACGCCGCCACTACTTGCCAGACTTCATTGTGGACCTGATAACTGGCGAGCGGCTCGTCGTCGAAGTCAAGGGCCAGACAGGTGACGCCGAAATCAAGGCCGTGGCAGCCCATCGCTGGTGCAACGCTGTCAACAACGATGGGCGGTTTGGTCGGTGGAGCTATCACATCGTGCGACAGCCGCCCGACCTTATGAAGCTCTTGGACAAGCTAGCCGGGGTAGCGGCGTAGAGACGGAACGCGCATCGGGTGAATGCTCCCGGTTAGGCGCGTATCGCATCTGATCAGTTCGGACAACGGTTTGAAGTCATTGGGAAACGGTTGTTAAGCAAGACTTGGCACTTCGGTTAGCTTTCGCGTCGCCAGCGAAGGCCCGAAGCATGCGTGATGAATGGATCCCGAGAAAGAGATCAGTTCCCTGATTGACCAGCAACCCCCACAAACGGCACAGCCCCCTCCACCGTCTCCCAAATAAACCGCCCCGAGGGACTGTTCTGCTCCTCAACGATATGCGCCACCAGCCCGGCCGCGCGTGAAATGACGGCAAAGCCGCGCATCACGGCGGTGGGTACGCCGATTTCCCCGAGCAAAGCCGCGACGGCGCCGGTGGCGTTGATGGTGATGGGCCGGCCCGCGACCGCATCGACGGCCTTTGAGAGTTGTTCGAGTGCGCGTAGTTTGTTGCCGGCCAGTTCGGGTTCGGCGCGGGCTAAGTCCAGCAGCTTGTAGGCGCGCGGGTCTACCGGTTTGTGCAAGTGGTGGCCGAAGCCGGGGATGGGGCTTTTTTGGTCTTTGTAATGCTGGGCGATGAGCAGGGCTTCGGCTTCGGGGTCTGCTGCCGCGGATATGCGGTCCAGCAGGCCTGAGCAGTTTTCCATGGTGCCCACAAACGAGCTGCCCACGGCCAGCAGGCCGGCGGCGACTGCTCCTTGCAGGTTTTCGGGGGCGCTCATGTAGACCAGGCGGGTCGAGATGGCGCTGGGTGTGAGGCCGTGTTCCATCAAGACAATGAGCACCGCGTCGGTGATGCGCAGGTCCACGCCGCGGGGTGTGCGGTTCAGGATTTGCATGAGCATGACTTCAGTAAACGTTTTTTTGCCCATCAGGTCTTGCACCAGGTCGGCATTGCGGTAGTGCAGGCTGGTGAGGGTGTGGGTGCACAGGCTGGTGACGGGTTTGGCCTGGGGTTTGGTGCTGCTCATGGGAGTAAGCCTTTCATCATGAAGCGGTTGCGGCAGCATCGGCAGCGGCCAGGGCCTGGGCACGCACCGCGCTTTTCAGCACCTTGCCGACCGGCGAGCGCGGCAGGCTGTCGTGGAAGTGGATGATTTTGGGTGTCTGCACCGGGCCCAGGCGTTCGCGCACAAAGGCGATCAGTTCGGCCTGGGTGGCCTGCCAGCCGGGGCGTAATTGCACCGCGGCCTGCACGGCCTCGCCCCATTTGTCGTCGGGGATGCCGAAGACGGCGCATTCATGCACGGCCGGGTGCTGGCCCAAGGCGTTCTCGACATCGACGGGGTAGACATTAAAGCCACCGGTGATGACCAGGTCTTTGAGCCTGTCTTTGAGGTAGAGGTAGCCGCGCTCGTCGATCAGGCCGCGGTCGCCGGTGTGCAGCCAGCCTTCGACAATGGTTTCGGCCGTCATGCCGGGCAGGCGCCAGTAGCCCGACATCAGCAAGTCGCCGCGCGCCACGACTTCACCGACCTCGCCCGGCGGCAGCAGCTGGCCACCCGCCATGATGGCGACGTCGCTGAACCAGGTGGCGCGGCCCACGGCCGCCCAGTTGCGTTCGTCCTCAAAATCCTCGGGCCGCATCACGGTCAAAATTTGCGGCGCTTCGGTCTGGCCGTAGGTGGTGCCCAGCACCGGGCCGAAGAAGCTGCGCACTTCGCGGATTTTTTCGGGGGGCATGGGGGCGCCGCCGTAGATCAGGCGGCGCAGCTTCGGGAAGTCGGCGCGCGATGCGCCGGGCAAGGCCATCAGCATGTAGACCAGGGTGGGCGGCATAAAACTCACGGTGCCGCCCTTGTGCTGGAAGGCCGCGCGCACGGCTTCGGCGCCCGCGCTGGCCAGCAGCACATGGCAGCCGCCCTGGGCCAGTATGGGCAGCAAATAAGTCGATGTGCCGTGGGTGATGGGCGCGGCCACCACATAACGTTCATGCTCGTCAAAACCCCAGGCATGGATCTGGTTGCTGATATTGGCCATCCAGGCGCGGTAGGTCTGCATCACGCCCTTGGGCAGGCCCGTGGTGCCCCCGGTGAACTTGATGGCCTGCGCGGCCTCGGGCGGCAGCGTGAAGCTGGGCCGTGCCGCGCCCGCGTGGCGCGCGCTCAGTGCCGCCATGCTGGGCGCGCCGTCATTGCCGGCCACGCCGCAATAGATGCGCCGGCCCGGCGCGCCTGCCAGCAGGTTCGCGCAGTCGGCGTCCAGGATCAGGATGCTGGGCTCGGTCGCGTCTATGATGCGGCGGATTTCAGGGGCTGTGCTTTTGGGGTTGAGCGGCACCCAGGTCTTGCCGCAGGCCAGCACGGCCAGCAGCGCGGCGATGTGCTCGCTGCTGTTGCCGGCGCAGATCGCGACGCGGCTTTGCGGTTCGGGGTCTATCTCCATCAGCGCGGCGGCAAAGGCGGATACCCAGGCCGCCAGCGCGTCGTAGCGCAGCGTGCCTTCGGGCGCGTCAATCGCGATGCGTTCGGGCCAGCGCTGGGCGGCGCGCCAGAAAAAATCAATCGGGTTCATGCGGCGGTTCTCTCTTTTCCTCGGTTTTTATTCAGCGCGCGCGCCGGACTGCTTGACCACCTCGCGCCAGCGTTTGGCTTCAGACAGCGTCCAGCTGCGCATCTGCGCGGGTGTGCCGGGCTCGGGCGTGGCCGCGAGGTTGAGCAGGCGCTGGCGCACATCGGGCAGGGCCAGCAGCTTGACGAGCTCGCTGTTCACACGCTGCACCACGGCCTGCGGCGTGCCGGCCGGCCCGGCGATGCCGAACCAGGACTGCACGTCAAAACCCGGAAAGCCCGACTCGGCCACCGTGGGCACATCAGGCAGCAGCGGCGAGCGCTGGGCACTGGTGATGGCGACCGCATGCAGCTTGCCGCCGCGCACATGCGGCAGCACCGAGGGCGCGTTGTCAAACATGGACTGCACCTGGCCGCCCAGCAGGTCGGTCACGGCCGGCGCGCTGCCGCGGTAGGGTACATGCAACATGGGTACCTTGGCCGCCATCTTGAAGATCTCGCCCGAAAGGTGGATCGACGAGCCGCTGCCCGACGAGGCAAAGGTGATGCCGTTGGGCGATGTCTTGGCGAAGCTGACGTAATCGGCCAGGGTCTTGACGGGCAGCTGCGGGTTGACCACCAGGATGTTGGGCACCTTGGCGATCAGGCCCATGGGCTCGAAGTCTTTCAGCGGGTCGTAGCCCAGCTTGTCATAGAGCGAGGCATTGATGGTGTTGGCAATGGTGTAGACATACAGCGTGTAGCCGTCAGCCGGCGCGCGTGCCACGATCTCGGCACCCACATTGCTGTTGGCGCCCGCGCGGTTGTCCACCAGCACCGGCTGGCCCAGTTGCTTGCCAAGCTCGACCGCGACAATGCGCGCAATCACATCGGTCGCGCCGCCGGCCGCATAACCGACGACCAGCTTGATGGGCTTGGCCGGCCAGGCGGCTGCGGGCTGGGCCCGGGCGGGCAGGGCGGTGGTGCAGGCGAAGGCGGTGAACAGCGCGGCCAGGGCCGCCCGGCGCGATGGGGTCTTGAACAAACTCATAGGGAAGTGTCTCCTGTTGTCTCTGTTGTCGGTATGCGGTGCGTGTGCCGGCCCTGTAGTGGTGGTAGCGGTAGCGGCGACAGGGGGAAATTCTTGACCAGGCCCAGCCGGGCCACAAATTCAAACGTCCGGCCAGCGGACGTTTTATAGTCGGATGCCATGGCCCCGCGTTCTTCTACTTCCAAACCTCCCGCACCTCTTACCGACTCGGTGGAAGCCGCCGACGACGGCGGCAGCCGCACCCTGCGGCGCGGCCTGCAGCTGCTGGACGCCGTGCTGCAAAGCGGCCGCGAAGGTTTGCGTGTGGTCGACCTGTGCCGCAGCGCCGGCCTGGAACGCGCCACGGTGTATCGCCTGCTGGCCACGCTGCTGGAGTCGGGTTATGTTGCGCCGCGCGGCCGCTTCCGTTATGTAGCCGGGCCGCGCCTGGCGCAATTGCAAACGCCGCCGCCCTCACCCTCGGACTTCGCAGCCCGATTGCAGCCCGTGCTGGCCCGCGTGAGCAAAGCCTGCGGCGACGCAGCCTTTGCCATCGTGCGCGAGGGCGCCGCCTCCCACTGCATCGCACGCCAGGTGGGGACCCACCCGGTGCAGATGCTGGTGATCCAGGTCGGCACGCGCCAGCCCCTGGGCGTGGGGGCAGCGGGCCTGGCTTTGCTGGCGGCGCTGCCCGAAGAAGATGCAGCTGACGTGATTGCCGCCAACGCACCCAGCCTGGCGCGTTATGGCGGCATGACGCCCGAACGCATGGAGATTCTTGTTCGTGCTACGCGCGAGAGGGGATGGGCTGTGATTGGCAACCACGCTACTGAAGGGGTGTTGGCCGTTGGCATGGCCGTGGCTGGTAGGGATGGTTTGCCTGCTGCTGCTATCAGTGTGGCTTCTACTATGGAGAGGATGCCTCGGGCGAGGCAGCAGCTGATAGTTCGCTGGATGAAAGAGGCTTTGGTGGCTGTGCTACCGGACGGGTTGTAGGCCGGGTCTTGCTCCGGCCTTTGCGCTTTTTGTTGAATTCAGTTGGCCGGGGGTTGCCCGGCGGCAACTCACTTTTCTTTGCTTCGCCAAAGAAAAGTAAGCAAAAGAAAGGCGACCCGCAGTCTGGGTCCCCTGCGCTTCGCTCCGGGGCAACCTGCGGTGCTCGAGCCAAGCGGGGTCTGGCTAAACTCGCTGCGTTTCACTCCGCTCAAACAACGCCAGCCCTTATCCGCTTGTCTCTGCGCTCCTCGGCCCAGCCAGGACGGGGCAATCGGGAGCGGGGACAGAAGACAAAGAAATCAATACAAATACAAACAAGGACTCGCGAAGGCGAGTCCTTGTGGTTTTCGGTATTTGTATTTTGTATTCCTCGTCCCCACCCCTTGTGGATGCGCCGAGGAGCGGAGGTTCAGGCGGATAAGGGATCGCGTTGTTTGAGCGAAGCGAGTTTAGCGAGACCCCGCCTGAACCGAGCACCGCAGGTTGCCCGCAGCGAAGCGGAGGGACGCAGACACCAGGGTCGCCTTTTCTTTTGCTTACTTTTCTTTTGGCGAAGCAAAAGAAAAGTGAGTAGCTGCCGGGCTACCCCCGGCCAGCAAGCCTCAGCAGAGTAAGCAGAAAGACGAAGAGAGGAGAAGGAGAAGGAGAGAGGGGAAGAGCGCGCTCAGCCGGAGCAAGACCCGGCCACAAGAACCTCAGAACCGATAAGCGAGTTCTGTCCACATCCGCATGGCGTCGGGCGCCTTGACCAACTCAGGCGCAGTCCCCAGCGGCGAGGCCAGGTAGGCCCGGGCTCGCCACTGGTTGTAGCCACTCCAGTCGAGGCCGACGCCGGCGCCGCTGAAGGTGGCGGTGTTGGTGCCGGCCGTCCAGGGACGCTGGTTGACCTTGAGGTAGGCCCCGTCCCAGAAAGCCAGTGCCTGCAGCCTTCCGCCGCCGACCGCGCCCAGGTCGTAGCGCAGCTCTACGCTGCCGCGGTAGCCCGCATCACCCGACAGTGCGCTGACATCGTAGGCGCGCACGGAATAAGGCCCACCCACGGACATTTTTTGCGAGGAGTCGAGATTGGTATTGGCCCACTGGCCGGCCCAGGACACATACAGCGAGCCCCTGTCTCCCCAGCGCTGCAGGCGGGAGAAGTTCAGGTTGGTCTTGGAAAACCAGCCTTCTGTTCTTGCGCTGGCCGCATCGCTCAGCCGGGCTTCCGCGACGTCAAAACCCAGCCGGCCGCGGGTCCATGCCAGGCTCCAGGTGTTGATGCCGCCGGACAGCAAGATGTCGCGCCAGTCTCCGCTCAGGCTCGAAGTCCAGCTGCCCAGGTGCCGGTCCGTCTTCATGCCCGCCATGTCGATGCGCTCGCGCAGCTGCAGGTTGTCGTACTGGACCTGGCCGTAAACATTGGCCGCCTGGCTGCGCAGCAGCGGATGCCGGCCCCAGAGGCTTTCGGTTTCAGCCGAGCCATGCGCGCCCAGCTCCTGCAGCGATCCGCCGATTTTGTAGTTCAGCATGGAATAGGCGGCCCCGCCGCGCGTGCCCTGCCCGTTCAGCAAGGATTCGTAGCTCACCCGCCCGTAGTTGACCCCGGAGCCCGAACTCAGGCCGCCCACGCCCAGGACGTCGCCGCGCCGAAAGGGGTTGTTGAAATACACCGTGCCGCCCAGCCGGCCCCTTCCGGTGAAGCTGTTGCCGTAGTCGTCCAGCGCCAGGTTGCCGGAGACCGCCTGGCCTGGCGTGACCTGGATGCTCAGGTCCGAGCTTCCCAGGCCGTCGCCGGGCCTCAAGGTGGCCTGCACCAGCACGCCGGGGATGTCCGACATCAGCAGCAGGGACTTGTCGAGCAAGGCCTGCTCCACCGCTTGCCCGCCCTGCAGCGGCGCGGCCGTGGCCTGCAGCAGCACGTCGTTCACGCGCGTCTGGTTGTCTATGCCGACCTTGCCGTAGCGCGCCTCTATCACCAGAAAGCGCACAACACCCGACGAGATCACCTGAGCGGGCACCACGGCGCGCGCAAAGCTTTGGCCCCGGCCTCGGTAGTACCTGCTGATGCGGGTCGCCATTTCATCGAGCTGGTCCAGCGTCAGGCGTTTGCCTTCCGCATCGGCCACCAGCCCATGCAAGGTGTCGGTGTCGACCAGGGTGTTGCCGAGTATCTTGATCGAGGTGACGTCCACCGACACCGCGGGGCGTTCGGGCGGCGGCGGTGTGTTGTCTTCTTTGTTGAGGGCCGGCCCTTCACCGCGGGGCGGGGCGGGAAACGGCTGCGACGGCTGGACCTGCTGCAGGATGGTGCCGATATCGACGGGCAGCGGATCGGCCGCGTGGGCCGCGAACAGGGGTGCGGCAGCCAGCAGCAGTGCTGCGTGCTTCGCGGATGTATGGCATTTCATGAAATAGCTTCCCTGGAGCGGCCGGATCATTTCCGGCCTGCCGGCACGGCGTTCAGCAGCTGGACGCCGCCGTCAACAATGTGCAGCCAGGGATCTTTTTTGCCGCTGGGGCCGGGCAGGTCCACTTCCAGCCCCTCCCCGCCTGATGAGGCATCGACGCTCGCGCCACGGGTGACTCTGAGGATGGACGAGGCCTCGAGCGAGCCGGACTTGGAGCGGTCCGTCTCCAGGGCCTGCTGCGCGGCGGTGTGAATGAGATCCTCCGCCGATCCCCGTCCGGACGTCGCCGAGGGCGCCGATGGCGCAGTGGCGGGGGCGGGCATCGGCGCGGCCGGCAAGGGCGTGATGGAGGCGGTCAGCCCGGCGGGCTGCACCACCGTGTAGTTGCCGGCATCGGCACCGCTCAGGGTAAAGCCGGTCACGGTCACGGCCTTGCCATTGCCCACGTTCGGGTCTGCAAAATTCCCGTGGCCGCCACCGACGCCGACCACATCGCCTGCCAGGGCCGCGACGGCGGCGGTGCCGCCCAGGGTGGCCACGGTCGTGCCGTCAAATACCTTGTTCTGGGCATTCACCCCGGTGACGGCCAGGGTGGCGGGCGTGATGTTCGCCGTGACGCCGCTGGGCTGCGCGATGACGTAGTTGCCGGCATCGGCACCGCCCAGGGTATAGCCGGTGACGGTGACGGCCTTGCCATTGCCTACATTCTTGTTGGAGAAGGTGCCGCTGCCGGTGCCGCCCACAGTCACGACATCAGCCCCCAAGGCAGTGACGCCGGCCGTGCCGTTCAGCGTGGCGGTGGTGGTGGTGTCATAGACCTTGTTGTTGGCACCCACACCGGTCACGGCCAGGCTGGCAGGTGTGATGTTGGCCGTCAGCCCCGTGGGTTGCACCACGGTGTAGTTACCGGCGTCGGCGCCGCCCAGCGTGTAACCGGTGACAGTCACGGCCTTGCCGTTGCCTACGTTTTTGTTGGCGAAGCTGCCGCTGCCGCTGCCGCCGCCAACCGTCACCACATCGGCGCCCAGGGCCGCAACGCTGGCCGTGCCGTTGAGCGTGGCCGTGGTGGTAGCGTCGTACACCTTGTTGTTGGCCCCTACACCCGCGACAGCCAGGCTGGCTGGCGTGATGTTGGCGGTGACCCCCGTGGGCTGAGCTATGGTGTAGTTGCCGGCGTCGGCACCGCTCAGCGTATAGCCGGTGACGGTCACGGCCTTGCCGTTGCCGACATTCTTGTTGGCGAAGTTGCCGCTGCCGGTGCCGCCCACGGCCACCACGTCGCCGCCCAACGCCGTGACCGCCGCCGTACCGCTCAGCGTGGCGGTGGTGGTGGTGTCATAGACCTTGTTGTTGGCGGTCACGCCTGTGACGGTGATGCTGGCCGGCGTGATATTCGCCGTCAGCCCCGTGGGTTGCACCACGGTGTAGTTACCGGCGTCGGCGCCGCCCAGCGTGTAACCGGTGACAGTCACGGCCTTGCCATTGCCCACATTCTTGTTGACGAAAGCACCGCTGCCGCCGCCAACCGTCACCACATCGGTGCCCAGGGCTGCAACACTTGCCGTGCCGTTGAGGGTGGCGGTCGTGGTCGTGTCATAGACCTTGTTGTTGGCGCTCACACCAGTGACCGTCAAGCTCGCCGGTGTGATATTGGCGGTGAGCCCCGTGGGCTGCACCACGGTGTAGTTGCCGGCATCGGCGCCACTCAGCGTGTAACCGGTGATAGTCACGGCCTTGCCGTTGCCCACATTCTTGTTGGCGAAGTTGCCGCTGCCCGTTCCACCCACCGTCACACTATCGCCGCCCAAGGCCGTGACGCTGGCCGCGCCGTTAAGCGTGGCCGTGGTGGTGGCGTCATAGACCTTGTTGTTGGCGCCCACACCCGTGACCGTCAGGCTGGCGGGGGTGATGTTGGCCGTCACCGCCACAGGCTGCACCACGGTGTAGTTGCCGGCGTCAGCTCCGCCCAGCGTGTAACCGGTGACAGTCACGGCCTTGCCATTGCCCACATTCTTGTTGGCGAAGGTGCCGCTGCCGGTGCCGCCTACAGTGACGGTATCGCCACCCAGAGCGGCAACGCTGGCCGTGCCATTGAGTGTGGCGGCAGTCGTGGTGTCATACACCTTGTTGTTCGCGCCCACACCCGTGACCGTAAGGCTGGCGGGCGTGATGTTCGCGGTCAGCCCTGTGGGCTGGACCACGGTGTAGTTGCCTGCGTCGGCCCCGCCCAGCGTGTAGCCCGTGGCGGTCACGGACTTGCCGTTGCCCACATTCTTGTTGGCGAAGGTGCCGCTGCCGCCGCCAACGGTCACCACGTCACCCGCCAGGGCCGTGACGGCCGCGGTTCCGCCCAGCGTGGCGGCGGTCGTGGCGTCGTAGACCTTGTTGGTCGCGCTCACACCCGTGACCGTCAAGCTGGCAGGCGTGATATTGGCGGTCACTGCCGTGGGCTGCACCACTGTGTAGTTGCCCGCGTCGGCGCCGCCCAGCGTGTAGCCGGTGACAGTGACCGCCTTGCCGTTGCCCACATTCTTGTTGGCAAACGTCCCGCTGCCGATCCCGCCCACGGTCACGACATCGCCGCCCAAGGCTGCAACGCTGGCCGTGCCATTGAGTGTGGCGGCGGTGGTGGTGTCGTAAACCTTGCTGTTCGCGCCCACACCCGTGACCGTGAGGCTGGCGGGCGTGATGTTCGCCGCTAGCCCAGTGGGTTGCACCACGGTGTAGTTGCCGGCATCGGCACCACCCAGTGTGTAGCCGGTGACAGTGACCGCCTTGCCGTTGCCCACATTTTTGTTGGCGAAAGTGGCGCTACCGCCGCCAACAGTCACCACGTCGCCGCCCAGGGCCGCGACGACGGCCGTACCGCCCAGCGTGGCAGCGGCCGTGGTGTCGTAGACCTTGTTGTTTGCGCTCACACCCGTGACCGTCAGGCTGGCAGGCGTGATGTTGGCGGTCACACCCGTGGGCTGCACGACTGTGTAGTTGCCCGCGTCGGCGCCGCCCAGCGTATAGCCCGTGACGGTCACAGCCTTGCCATTGCCCACATTCTTGTTGGCGAAAGTGCCGCTGCCCGTCCCGCCCACGGTCACGACATCGCCGCCCAAGGCTGCAACGCTGGCCGTGCCATTGAGTGTGGCTGCTGCGCTCGCGTTGTACACCTTGTTGTCCGCACCAACGCCCGTGACCGTCAGGCTGGCCGGGGTGATGTTGGCCCTGACACCGGTGGGCTGCACCACGGTGTAGTTGCCGGCATCGGCACCGCCCAGCGTATAGCCAGTGACATTGACCACCTTGTTGTTGCCCACGTTTTTGTCGACAAACCGGCCGCTGCCGCCGCCCACTGTCACCGTGTCACCGGCGATTGCCGTGACGCTGGCCGTGCCATTGAGTGTGGCTGCGTCGCTGGCGTTGTATACCTTGCTGTCCGCGCCCACACCGGTGACTGTCAAGCTGGCTGGTGTGATGTTCGCCGTCCCCGTGGGCTGAACGATGACATAGTTGTTGGCATCGGCGCCGCCCAGGAAGTAGTTGGTGCCGGTGACGCTCTTGCCGTTGCCCACGTTCTTGTCGATGAACATGCCGACGTTGCCGCCGCCCACAAGCACCACATCAGTGCCCAGGGGCGTAACGGTCGCGGTGCCATTGAACGTGGTAGCACGGGTGCCGTCATACACCTTGCCGGCCGCGCTCACGCCGGTGACAGCGAGGCTGGCCGGTGTGATATTTGCCGTCAGCCCCGTGGGCTGCACCACGGCATAGTTGCCAGCGTCAGCTCCGCTCAACGTGTAGCCGGTGACAGTCACGGCCTTGCCATTGCCCGCGTTCTTGTCGGCGAAGGTGCCGCTGCCCACGCCGGTCACGCTCACCGTGTCACCGGCAATGGCCGTAACGCTTGCTGTTCCGTTCAAGGTGGCGCCCACGCCGGCGTCGTACACCTTGTTGGCTGCGCTGATGCCCGTGACCACCAGGTTGGCGGGATTCACGGTCAGAGTGCCATTGGCGTAACTGATGTCGTAGCCCTGCTGATTGGAATACAGGCCCGACGCCGTCACCGCATAGCTGCCGGCATTGACCGCCCCCTGGGCGTTTCCGCCGAAGCTGATGGTTCCCGACAAGCTGCCGCAGGCCACGCTGGAGCAACTGATGCCGGTTCCGCCATTCCAGGCCAGCTTGTCGTAGGTCTTGCTGGTATTGCCGACGGTGACCGTGACCGGCGTCATCAATGACTTGAGCAAGGGACGGCCGTGCCCGTCATAAATCCGCCAGATGTTGGCCAAATCCCAGTTCGGGTTGACGTTGCCGTTGGCGGCCGTGGCTGAGTTGAAATTGGCCTGTTGCTGCATCTGGGCCGTGGTCATGGCCGTTCCGCCGCCCGCGCTGGTGGCCTGCCCGGTCGTTGTGCTGTCCCAAAAACTGCCGCTGATCGTTCCGGCCGTCTGGCTCCCTACCAAGCCGCCCACGCTGCCGGCGGTGCCCGTCACCTGCCCGGCGGCATAGCTGTTGCTGATGACACCGCCGCCATTGCTCATGTCGCCCACCAGCCCGCCTGTCTTGGTGGTGCCGGTGACGGCGCCCGTGGCATAGCTGTTGCTGATGCTTCCGCCGCTGCCGCTCCACAAGCCAACCAGGCCGCCGTTGGTATCGCCGGAGCCGTTGACGGTGGCACTGGAATAACTGCTGCTGATGGTGCCGACATGGAGCATGTAGCCAACGAGTCCGCCGGCAGCCTGACCGCTGGTTACGGTACCGGTGGAATAGCTGTTGCTGATGTCACCCTGGTTGTACCCCGCCAGCCCACCGGTGAAAACCGATCCATTCACATTGCCTGTCGCGTAGCTGTGGTCGATTTTGGAGTTGCCGCTGGTGCCCCCCACCAGCCCTCCGGCGTCGGCGCCTCCGGTCACGTTCGTGCTGGCGTAGCTGTTGCTGATGATGCCGTCGTTCCATCCCGCCAGTGCACCGGTATCGCTGTTGGTACTCCTGACTGAACCGCCCACCAGGCCGACATTGCGGATAACGCTGGCCGAAGAGGTGGAACCGAACAGGCCGGTGAACCGCGTCGTTCGGTCTATGGTGAGGCCGGTAATGGTGTGGCCCAGGCCGTCAAAAGTACCGTAAAAACAATTGGGGGTGCAGCCGCTGTTGCCTGTTCCGAGGGGCGCGAAGCCCGCACCGCTGTTCCAGGTGCTGGTGGGCGCGGCATTGATGTCGGCCCCCAGCACATAGCGACCGCCGAGGTTGCCGCTGATCCCCTGCAAATCGGTGCCGCTGGTGCTGCCGGCTGTGCCGACGTCCGTGATCACGGTATAGGCCAGGGTGGCGCCGGTGCTGCCTCGTTTGGTGCTGAAGTTGTTGCCCGCCGGCAGGTTGACCTTCGCGCCGTTGTTGACGTTGTACGAGCTGCCGGCGCCGCTGGTGGTGCCCTGGCCGTATTCCAGCGCCAGCTTGCCCGTGCCCGAGGCGTTGAGATTGGCGTTGATGTTGATGTTGTTCTGCGCGTTGAGCGTCAGCTGGTTGGCGCTCCAGCTCACCGCGTCGTTGACATTGACGTCGCCCGCCGTGCCCGTGGCACCGCTGCTGCTCTGGATAACGACGTTGCCCGCGCCCAGGTTGGTGCCCAGCGCGGCGCCGGTGATGTCCCCGCCCGAGGCGGCGACGGTGAAATTCACCGGATCGATCAGCCAGGTGCCGCTGTTGCCGGCGGGGGCCGCCGTGGTGATCCTGGCGTCGTTTGCAATCTTCACCTGCGCGCCCGAGGTTTCGATAAAGCCGCCGTTGCCGCCATTGGGCGCCGAGGCGTCCAGCGTGCCCGCAACCTTGGCAGTGCCGGCGGCCATGCCGCCCAGCAGGATGATGGTGCCGTTGCGGTTTTCCACGGTGCGCGCCTGTATCACCCCGCTGTTGTTGACCACGCTGGCCAGCAGCGAATCCCGGGCGCCGGCGCTCAGGAACACCTGGCCGCCGTCGGCCCGGATCAGCCCGCCGTTTTCGGCCAGGCTGTTGAGCACGCTCTGGTCGACCACGACCTTGAGCAGCTGGTTGTCCTGCAGGGTCAGGGTGGCCGCGCTGCCGGCCGCCAGCGCCGCACTGCCCTTGGGGGTGTTGATGCTGCCCTGGTTGCGCACCGTGTTGCCGATCAAGGCTATATAGCCGCCCGGGGCCGCATTGAGGGTGCCCAGGTTGACCACGCTGCCCGGGCCGCTGCCGCTGAAAGTGCGCTGGGCACTGCCCAGGTCCGCATCCTTGACGTCCAGCGTGGAGGCGACCAGCCCGCCCACATTGACCTGGGCGCCGGCACCGAAGAGCACGCCGTTGGGGTTGATCAGGTAGACCTGCCCGTTGGCATTGAGCTGGCCCATGATCTGGCTGCCCTGGGTGTCCAGGATGCGGTTGACCGCGATCGCGCTGGCCGAGGGCTGCACGAAGTTGACGCTTTCCTGCGCGCCGACGTTAAAGCTCTTCCAGTTCAGGGAGGCGTTCTGGCTGGACTGGGTGATGGTGGTGTTGGCCCCGCTCTGGGAGATGCTGGCCGCGCCCGAGGTGACTTGGCCGTCCACCGGCCCGGCCTGGGCGGTGGCCGCCCCTAGCAGCAAAACCGCCGTTGCGGGTTTGCGCAGGGCCCATCGGCCTGCCGCGCGGCCGGCGGCCCGGCCCAGCGCGTCAAGAAATGGCGGAGCCGCGAGGGCCTGCTGGCCAATTCTTGTTACAACTCCTGCAGTTTTTGCGCTGCCCATCGAATTTTTTTTGTGCATTTTTCACACTCCGCAAGACCCCCTTTGTCAGTCGATTGAAAGAGAAGGGTCGGTCGAAGTGATGGTATGCAGAAAGGAATCGCAGCAGATCAGCTCAAAAAAAGATCTTTTTACGGTTAATAGAAACGGTTCCGGGTCGGAGCTTTTTGTTTCAAATGGTTACCTCTTTGGTTGTAACATTTGACCGCAACGCTGTTGTAAAAAACACACAGTTACAAACGACGAAGTGGCGCGAAAGCGGACCCCATTGCTTCAACCCGGGGTTTTTCAGCGATCGCGCAGGCCGATTTCCACCGTCGGGTAGCGCAGGCGAAGCCGCAGTTCGCGCTTGAGGCGGCTGTTGTCCAGCCGGCGCGATTCACTCATGAAGCTCAGGAGCACCCCGGGCAGCTCTTGCTGGGCGCTGCCGCGTGCCAGGCGCGGCGGCCGCGGCAGGCCGTAAAGGCCGGCCGCCAGGTCGAAGTAGTCGCCCATCTTGAGCTGCGTGTCGTCGCTGGCATTGCTGGCGCGCTGCGGCTTGCCGCGCCACAGCGCCGCGAGGCAAGCGCGGGCCAGGTCGTCGGCGTGGATGTGGTTGGTGTAGACGTCGTCTTCCGCGCGCAGCACCGGCGTTCCCTTGAGCAGCCGGCCGCGCGGTGTGCCGCCTTCGCGGTCAGGCGCGTAAATGCCCGGGATGCGCAGCAGATGCACCCGGGTGCCTGTGGCCCGGCCGAACAGCCGCACATGCGCCTCGGCATGCACACGGCGCTGGGCGCGCGGCGTGAGGGCGTTCAGCGGCCGGGTTTCACGCACCCATTCGCCGCCGCAGTCACCGTAAACCCCGCTGGTGGAGGCATAGGCCAGGGAGCGCGGCAGGCTGCGCAACCGCAGGGCGCGCAGCAGGGCCAGTGTGCGCGGGTCGCTGCGCAGCTCGGCTTTGTCGTTCGGGGGCGGCGCCAGGTGCAGCACCCGGGTGGCCAGGCCCGCCAGGCGGCGCAGCGAGGCGCCCTCATCCAGGTTGCCCTGCAGCGGCGTGATGCCCCGGGCCCGCAGTTCGGGCACGCGCGCGGCCGACGAGGTGAGCGCCATGAGCCTGGCGTTGCCCGGCAGCTGCCGGGCCGCGCGCAGGCCCACGTCGCCGCAGCCGACGATCAAAATACGCTCCCGGCGGAAGCGGGAAGGCAGTGCACCTAAAGGACTTAAGTTTGAGGGCAAAATTGGGGGTTGCCGGGAAAACCGGCCGAGTCGAGAACAGTTACCGCAAGGATACCGAATATGAGCTTTAACGTGACCGTGCAGCCCAGCGGCCGGACTTTCATCGCCCAGGTGGACGAAGCCCTGCTGGCCGCCGCCATACGCCAGGGCATAGGCCTGCCCTACGGCTGCAAGGACGGCGCTTGCGGTTCCTGCAAATCCAAAAAACTCGAAGGCACGGTGACCCACGGTGCGCACCAGGCCAAGGCCTTGTCGCCCGAGGAAGAAGCCGCCGGGTTCATCCTCACCTGCTGCGCCACGGCCCATTCCGACGTGGTCATCGAGTCGCGCCATGTGACCGACGAAAGCGCCTTCCCCGTCAAGAAGATGCCGGTGCGCGTCAACAGCCTGGCCAAGGCCTCGCACGACGTGATGGTGGTGCGCCTGCAGCTGCCGGCCAGCGACGTGTTCAAGTACCACGCCGGCCAGTATGTGGAGTTCTTGCTGCGCGACGGCGACCGCCGCGCCTATTCCATGGGCAACGCGCCGCACACCCAGGCCGAGAACCCGGGCGTGGAACTGCACATCCGCCACATGCCGGGCGGCAAGTTCACCGAGCATGTGTTCGGCCCCATGAAGGAAAAGGAAATACTGCGCATCGAAGGCCCTTTCGGCAGCTTCTACCTGCGCGAAGACAGCGACAAACCCATGGTGCTGCTGGCCTCGGGCACCGGCTTTGCGCCCATCAAGGCGTTGATCGAGCACCTGCAGTTCAAGGGCATCACGCGCCCGGCCGTGCTCTACTGGGGCGGCCGGCGCCCGGCCGACCTGTACATGGACGAGTGGGTGAAAACCAAGACCGCCGAAATGCCGAATTTGCGCTACGTGCCTGTGATCTCCAACGCCCTGCCCGAGGACAACTGGACGGGCCGCACCGGCTTTGTCCATCAGGCCGTGCTGGAGGATTTTGCCGACCTGTCGGGCCATCAGGTGTACGCCTGCGGCGCACCCATCGTGGTGGATTCGGCCCAGGCCGCCTACACCGCGGCCGGCCTGCCGGAAGACGAGTTTTATGCCGACTCTTTTGTGACCGAAAAGGAAAAATCCCAGGCGACCGTTCCCGCGGCAACCTGAGCGGCGCACCCAACAAACAAGAAGAAGAAAAAGAAACGCCCCGGCTGATGCATCAGCCGGGGCTTTTTTATGCGCGGGCCAAGGGCGGCGAAGTTCAGCCGGCTTTGGCGGGTGCTGGCGCGACCTGCCGGTCGTGCTTCTGGCGGCGAATGGCGGCGCTGGCGCGGTTTTCTTCGTGTTCGAGTTTGCGGCGTTCGGCCTTGGTGACCTTGCCGTCGGATTTGGCGGCCAGCTTGTCGGCTTCAATTTTGGTCTCGCGCTTGTCGAGCTTGGCCGTCTCCTTGGCGGTCAGCGCGCCTGAGCTGACGCCCTGGTCAATGCGCTTTTCCTGATTGGCCTGGCGCTGGTCGATGCGCGGCGTGGCCAGCGGGTCTTTGGGCGCCGCGGGGGCGGCGGGCGCCTGGGCAAAAGCAAGGCCACCGGTAGCCAATGCAAGGGTGGCGACAAGGGTGTGAATCTTCATGGGGTTTCCTTGTGTTTGAGGGTTGCGAAAACATGAAGCGGGGGCCTCATGACACCCCAACGCAACGCGGCCGCCGGGCGTCCATGTCTGGCAGGTAAAGATGCTGTAACCGCGATGTTCCCGGCCGGGGGGCGTGGCGCGTCAAACTTTTTTGCAACAATAGGGCAATGAATATTCGACCCCTCACCCTCCCCTTCCTGATGGCCAAAAGCCTGGCCGTTGTTTTCATGGCCGGCGCGGCCCTGTCGCCCGCCCCGGCGCTGGCCCAGGCCAAGATCATGCGCATCATCGTTCCCTATGCGGCCGGCGGCCCCATCGACGCAACCGCCCGCCTGATGGCCGAGCGCGTGAAAGACTCTCTGGGCACTGTGATCATTGAAAACAAGCCGGGCGGCGGCGGCAACATCGGCGTCGACGCGATCGCCAAGGCCCAGCCCGACGGCCTCACGGTCGGCATCTCGGCGGTGGCCACCCATGCCATCAACCCCTGGCTCTACAGCAAGATGCCGTACAACGCGGCCACCGATTTCGCGCCCATCACGCAGATGGTGCGTGTGCCCAATGTGCTGGTGATGAACGCCGACACCGCGCGGCGCCTGAACATCAACACGCTGGCCGACCTGATCAAGTACGCCAAGGCCAACCCGGCCAAGCTCAACTACGCCAGCGGCGGCAACGGCAGCGCGGGCCACCTGGCCGGCGAGATGTTCAAGGCCCAGGCCGGCATCTTCGCGCTGCACATCCCCTACAACGGCGGCAACCCGGCGCAACTGGCACTGCTCAGCGGCCAGGTCGACTACAACTTCGACAACCTCGCCACCGCCTCGGCCAACATCAAGGCCGGCAAGCTCAAGGCTCTGGCCGTGACCACCGCCAAGCGCAGCCCCATGCTGCCCGAAGTCCCGGCGGTCTCCGAGACGCTCAAGGGTTTTGAGATCGACACCTGGTGGGGCCTGGTGGCGCCCGCGGGCACACCCAAGGACGTGGTGGCCAAACTCAACCAGGCCTTTGTCGCCGCGCTGAACTCCCCCGAAGCCAAGACCCGCTTCGCCGCGCTGATGGCCGAACCCGTGGGCAGCACGCCCGAGCAGTTCGGCGCCTTCATGAAAAGCGAACTGGCCAAGTATGAAAAAGTGGTGAAGGCCTCCGGCGCCAAGGTGGACTGACCCGACGCCCATCAAAAAGGCCGGCCCCACGAAAGGGGCCGGCCTTTTTCATTGCTCACCGCCGCCGCGACTCTTAAACCCAGCAGGGGCCGCGGAACCGGCTTTGCCGGGCCGCAGGCGCAGCGGCCCCCTCGGGGGGCAGCGCATTACACGAAGTGAAAAGCGTGGGGGCTCACTTCACTCGGTCGCCGTAACGAATGCTTTTGAGGGAGCCGCCCTCAAACAGCAGCATGGTCATGAACTGCCCATAGCCGGGGTTGTAAGTCCATTCCTCCACCTGCTGGCAGGTATTGACCGTGACATTGGCTGTGGCGCTGGCCGTTGCGCTGCCGGAGGTGTTGGGCACTGTCGGCGTGGTGACGGGTGCGCTGGAAACGGTTTCCTGCACGGGCTTGCAGAAGCTGTCTTTCATGACGGGCTCACCGCATTTTTGCAAAATGGTGCCCTTGGAGTTGCCGATCTGCGCAAGGTCGCCCTTGCAGCGCAGCGACTGGGCGGAGGCGCCGGTGAACGCGGACGAAGCCAGAAGGGCCACAGCCACAGCGGCGGCGCGGACAAGAAGTCGATTCATTTTTTGTTTCCCCAGAGTTCGGTAAAGATGCGCGTGCGGCGCACCCTTTGAACTTTATGCGCAAAGATTTTGCGCCGCAAGGCATTTGTGGCCCCGGGCCGGCCCGCCGCTGTTACGGCTGTAATGCGCATCCCGCGGCGCCGTGCGGCGCGCGGGATGGCGCATTGGCTTACTCGCCGAGGTAGGCGGCGCGCACGCGCGGGTCGCTGAGCAACTGCTTGGCGTCGCCGTTCATGGTGACGTTGCCGGACTCCATGACGTAGCCGCGATTGGCGATGCCCAGCGCGCGGCTGGCATTCTGCTCGACCAGCAGCACCGTCACGCCGCGCGAAGAAACGTCCTTCACGACCTCGAAGATCTTGTCGACCATGATGGGCGACAAACCCATGGAGGGCTCATCGAGCAGCAGCACCTTGGGCCGGCTCATCAGCGCGCGGCCCATGGCCAGCATCTGCTGTTCGCCGCCGGACATGGTGCCGGCCAGCTGGTCCTTGCGCTCGCGCAGGCGCGGGAACAGCACAAACATCTTTTCGATGTCTTCGGCGATGCCGGCCTTGTCGCTGCGGATGTAGGCGCCCATCTGCAGGTTCTCGGTGATGGTCATGCGGGTGAACACGCCGCGGCCCTCCGGCACCATGGCCAGGCCTTCCTTGACCAGGTCCCAGGCGCCGCGGCCCTTGATGCTTTTGCCTAGGTATTCGATGTCGCCGTCCAGCATCGGCAGGGTGCCGGTGATGGCCTTCATGGTGGTCGTCTTGCCGGCGCCGTTGGAGCCGATCAGCGTGACCAGTTCGCCGTCGTGGACTTCGAAGTCCACGCCCTTGACCGCCTGGATGCCGCCGTAGGCGACTTTCAGGCCGGTCACTTTGAGGAGTGTGTTTGCTGCCATGTTCTTGTTTTCCTTCAATGACCGGTGCCCAGATAGGCGGTGATCACTTTTTCGTCTTTTTGCACTTCGGCGGGCGCGCCTTCGGCGATCTGCTTGCCGTAGTCGAGCACGGTGACGCGGTCGCACAGGCCCATGACCAGCTTGACGTCATGCTCGATCAACAAGATGGTGCGGTTGTCCTTGCGGATACGGTCTATCAGTTCGCGCAGCTGCACTTTTTCGGTGGCGTTCATGCCGGCCGCCGGCTCGTCGAGCGCGATCAGTTGCGGATCGGTGGCCAGCGCACGGGCGATTTCCAGGCGGCGCTGGTCGCCGTAGCTCAGCGTGCGGGCCTTGAAGTCGGCGTATTTGCCGATGCCCACGTAATCGAGCAGTTCCTGCGAGCGCTTGGCGATGGCGGCCTCCTCGTGCTTGAAGCCGGGCGTGCGGAACACCGCGCCCATGAGGCCGGACTGCGTGCGGATATGACGGCCGACCATCACGTTTTCCAGCGCCGTCATGTCGGCGAAGAGCCGGATGTTCTGGAAGGTGCGGGCGATGCCTGCCTTGGCGACTTCATGCACGGCCGTGGGCTTGTAGGCCTTGCCGGCAAGTTCAAAAGTGCCGCTGTCGGGCGTGTAAAGGCCGGTCAGCACGTTGAAGAAAGTGGTCTTGCCGGCGCCGTTGGGGCCGATCAGGCCGTAAACCTGGCCGCGCTGGATGTGGATACCGACATCGCTCAGGGCTTGCAAGCCGCCGAAGCGCTTGGAGACACCGGAGACTTTAAGAATGGTTTCGCTCATATCCATTCTCCTTAGGGGTTGATTGACTGGATGGGGTCTTTGCCGGCGACCTTGTTCAGCGACTTGCCGTGCTCAGCGGAGGGCCACAGGCCGCGCGGGCGCATCAGCATGATGGTGATCATGGCCAGCGCGATCAGCAACTGGCGCAGGATGGCGGAATCGAGGCGGCCGTCGGTCATGGCCTGCAGCGGGCCGGCCACATGGCGCAGCACTTCGGGCAGGGCGGCCAGCAGCAAGGCGCCCAGGATGACGCCGGGCAGGTGGCCTATGCCGCCCAGCACCACCATGGCGACGATCATGACGGATTCCATCAGGCTGAAGGATTCGGGGGATACAAAGCCCTGGAAGGCCGCGAACATCGAGCCGGACACGCCGCCGAAGGTGGCGCCCATGCCGAAAGCCAGCAGCTTCATGTTGCGGGTGTTGATGCCCATGGCCTTGGCGGCGATCTCGTCTTCGCGGATGGCCATCCAGGCGCGGCCTATGCGGGAGTTTTCCAGGCGGTGGCAGATGACGACCGAGACAATCACCAGCACCAGGAACAGGTAGTAGTACATGGACACCGAGTTGACTTCGATGCCGAAGAACTCATGCGGCTTGCCCAGGTCGAAGCCGAAGAACTTCATCGAGTCGATCTGGTTGATGCCCTTGGGGCCGTTGGTCAGGTTGATGGGGCGGTCCAGGTTGTTCAGGAACACCCGGATGATTTCACCAAAGCCCAGCGTCACGATGGCCAGGTAGTCGCCGCGCAGCTTGAGGGTCGGGGCGCCCAGCACCACGCCGAAGAAACCGGCCAGCGCGGCGGCGGCCGGAATGATGGCCCAGATCGGCAAATGCAGCCCGTTCGGGAACTGCGCCGCGATCCAGGGGAAGGCATCGGCCAGGTGGGGTGAACCGAGCAGCGCGAACAGGTAGGCGCCGACGGCGAAGAAGGCGACATAACCCAGATCCAGCAGGCCGGCATAACCGACCACGATGTTCAGGCCCAGCGCCAGCAGCACATAGAGCAGCGCCATGTCGACAATGCGCACCCAGGCGTTGCCGCCCTGCTGCAGGATCAGGGGCAGCACCAGCAGCGCCGCCGCGACGACCAGGAAGGTCACCAGTTTTTTCGATTGTGTGGAATTCATCAATATTCTCCTTGTGTACCGGATGGAGGGGCCTTCAGGCCCGGTCCGCCACACGCTCACCGAGCAAGCCCGAAGGCCGCAGCGTGAGGACAAAAATCAGCACGATAAAGGCGAAGATGTCGGAGTACTGGCTGCCCAGCACACCGCCGGTCAGCGGCCCGATATAACCCGCGCCAATCGATTCGATCAGGCCCAGCAGGATGCCGCCCAGCACCGCGCCGCCCAGGTTGCCGATGCCACCGAACACGGCCGCCGTGAAGGCCTTGAGGCCGGGCAAAAAGCCCATGGTGTGCTGCACCGTGCCGTAGTTGGAGGCGTACATCACGCCGGCCAGCGCCGCCAGAACGGCGCCGATGATGAAGGTGGCGGAAATGACGGTGTCGGGTTTGACGCCCATGAGTGCCGCCACGCGCGGGTTCTCGGCGGTGGCCCGCATGGCGCGGCCCAGCTTGGTGTAATGCACCAGCCACATCAGCACGGAGAGGGAGACGGCGGTGGCACCCAGGATGAAGAGCTGGGTCACCGTGATGACGGCGCCGCCGACCTGGAAGGGCTCGGTGGGCAGCAGGGTGGGATAGGGTTTGTAGTTGGGTTTCCAGATGATCATGGCCAGTGTCTGCAGCAGCAGCGACATGCCGATGGCGGTGATCAGCGGGGCCAGTTTGGGAGAGTTTCGCAGCGGCCGGTAGGCGATTTTTTCAATCGCGAAGTTCAGGGCCCCGCAGACAACAAAGGCGATCAGCAGCGATATCAGCAAAATCAGCCAGCCCGGTGTGCCCGGCATGGCGCCCTGCATCAGGCCGATGATGGTCCAGCTGGTCAGCGCCCCCACCATCAAAACCTCGCCGTGCGCGAAATTGATCAGGTTGATGATGCCGTACACCATCGTGTAGCCCAGCGCGATCAGGGCATACATGCTGCCCAGGACCAGACCGTTGATGATCTGCTGTAGCAATACTTCCATAACTCACTCTCCCGTCCAATTGATGAAATGCGAACTCCGCCTGGCGGCCGCCGCCCGCCGGGATCACCGGTGGCTGGCGTGAGTTAACAAAAAGCCCGCCTATCAAAACCAGGTAACTGGGTTAGGTGGCGAGCTAATCCGCGAATTGTAGCCATCGGCCTTAAGCGAGAATCGGGCCAAGCAGGCGGTTTTCGCGGGGTTTACCCTTAACATTCAGCGAAACATTGAATTTTAATTTTTCATTAGTTTTCCTTATGTGACTTGCTCTTGAAAATCAAGCCTAATGCGATGCCAGATGGGATGCCAGCCTCGCAGCACTTCGCCGAGCCGCTTGAATAGCGGAAATTTCTCCATTTTTGGATTGCGACATGCGGTTTCATAAATACGAGGCTATCAACGCGGTATTCCTTTGCGGCACCGTCACAGGGGCGGCAAAGATGCTCAATCTTTCGCAGCCGGCCGTGTCCCGCCTTATTTCAAGCGCGGAGACTGAACTCGGCTTCCTCTTGTTTCATCGCCAGCAAGGGCGAATGGCACCGACAGACGAAGCCCAGCAGCTGCGTCCGGCGATTTTGAAAATCATGGAATCGATGAGCCACGCCGCCTCGTTGGCCGCAGGCTTGCGCAACGGCGGTACCAGGCAATTAAGAATCGCAGCCGTCCCTTCGCTGGCCACAGCCGTATTGCCGAGAGCGGTTAAATCATTCATCGGGCAATATCCCAAATGCAAGCTGACACTGGAAACCTACCATTACGACTCCCTTGTTGATGCGCTTCTGGCCGGGCACGTCGATATCGGATTTGTTTATGAACCGGTAGCGCATGCGGCGTTGGCAACCACAGACCTGCTGCAGGCCTTCTTCTGTTCGGTGTCGACATCCAGCTATTTTTCGAAAGCCAAAAAATCCATCACCGTCCAGGACCTTGCTTCCTGCAACATCATCGGATTGAGCAAGGACGACCTTGTCGCGTCGCTGATTGCCCAGACGGACGGGATGGCGGACATTGCGCTCACCCGCAATGTTTCGGTCGAAACCAGCGTGGTGGCCATGCATCTGGCCGCACAAGGGATGGGCGTCGCCCTGGTTGACTCCCTGACGGGGGCACTGGGGAAGCTGCACGGCGCGCAGGTTTTGCCCTTTAGCCCCGAAGTGCCCATACGGGTGGCCGCGATGCACCTGGTCACACACCAGGCCACACTGCATGAGAAAAAGTTTGTTGAGCATTTCGCGGCCCAGGCCCGCCTGATTCAAGCTGGTTGACATCGCAAATCGGGCTCAGTAGTGATCAAAGTAGCGCTGCAGTTCCGTGGCGTCCTGCTTCAGGGTCAGTGCCAGGCTGAGCAATACACGGGCTTTTTGCGGGCTGAGCGTGTCAGAACTTATGCTGCCGAAAGCATCGTCGTCTACTGCGCCGTTGCGCGACACAAGGCCGCTTCCGGTGCGGGAGCTCCTGACGACCGCGACGCCACGCAAAATCGCTTCACGATAAGCCATCTGGTGAATGCTGGAAATCGACCCGTTTCCGGTGCCCGCATGGACAAGGCCGCGTGTGCCACCGTCCAGGAAAGCCCGAATACTTTCGCTACCCGCGCCCGCATAGGCATACACGATATCCACCTTGGGCAGGCTTTGGAGGCCCGACACACTGAAAGGCGAATTAAGCGTGTGGTGGCGCGACGGCATCCGATGAAGTTTGACGTCCCCGTTTTGCATATAGCCGACGCATCCGAATTCCGGACTGCAAAAACTGTCGATCGATGAGGTATGGGATTTGGTCACCTCCCGGGCCGAAAAGATCCGTTCATTTGCCACGACCATCACACCAAATCCTCGCACCTGGGGACTGGCCGCGAGTTGCACCGCCCGCAGGAGATTCAAAGGCCCATCCGCACTGATGGCGGTTGCGGGCCGCATGGCCCCCACCACGACGACCGGCTTGGCCGTCTTCAAAGCCAGATGCAGAAAGTAGGCGGTTTCCTCCAGCGTATCGGTTCCCTGCGTCAGCACAAAACCGTCCGGCTCTTCGGTCTCGTCGAGCCGGGAAATCGCGTGGGCCAGGAGAAGCCAGGTATCGGTGGAAAAGTTTTCGCTGCCCAACTGGCTGATCTGCAGCGCGAGCAATTCGACCTCTTTGGGCAGGTAAGGGGCCAGCGGCGCCAAAGTGTCGGCCGCGGAAAGCTGCGAATCCTGGTAGCTGAGTACGTCGGAGGCGGAACTGGCTTCGCCCGCGATGGTGCCCCCGGTGCCCAGGACGGCAATCCTTGTTTTTCGCATCAATGTTTCAACCATTGCGTTAAAGATGATGGAGCCGCCCCGCTGGTGATCGCACTATGGGTCGCGCCGCGGGACGGGTACCAGGAGGGCAGCAGCGGGAATCCGCCGCTGTCTTTTCGCTTGGCGCCTGACTGGCCAAGCGCTGTCACTTCATGGTGACAAGCGTGGTTTTGACACCCTGCGGATAGGTGGACAGCGTGACGGCAGCGTTCTTGCGCTGGCCCGTTCCGTCAAATTCAATATGCCCGGTGATGCCCTCATGCTTTGTCTTGCCGACATAGGCCAGGTACTTGGCGGGCTCCGCAGAACCGGCAGCCCGCATGGCATTGGCCAATATCATGACGTTGTCATAGGCATAAGGTGCGTAAACCACGACATCGGTGCTGTAGGCGGCCTTATAGCGTTGGGCAAAACCAGGGCCTCCCTTCATATCCATCAAGGCTTCGCCGCCGTCGCCGCAGATCACGTTTTTTCCGACCGCCTGCGCACCAAGCTTGGGCAGATCGCCGGTGCAGACACCGTCACCACCCATAAAGGGAAGCGGCCCCATCCCCAACTGGGCCATTTGGCGAAGCATGGACCCCGCCTGTCCATCCAGGCCTCCAAAAAAGACGGCCTGCGCCTTCTTGCCCTTGATCGTCGTCAGGATGGGGGAAAAATCAGTGGCCTTGTCGCTGGTAAATTCACGCGCGACGACTGTTCCGCCCAGCGATTTGAAGGTTTTTTCAAACTCGTCCGCCAGGCCCTGGCCATATGCCGTACGGTCGTCAATCAAGGCGACGTTGTGGATCTTGAGCTTGGTGGCCGCATAAACAGCCAATGCGCTACCTATCATTCCGTCGTGGGCAATGGTGCGGAATGTGGTTTTGTAGCCCAGTTGGGTGAGTTTCGGATTGGAAGCCGCAGGCGTGATGTGCGGAAGGCCTGCTTCGCTGTAGATCCGGGCGGCGGGAATGGTGGTGCCGCTGTTGTTATGCCCCACGACGCCATTGACACCGCTATCAACCAATTTTTGCGCAACGGCGGTCCCCTGTTTCGGGTCGGCCTGATCGTCTTCTGAAATCAGCTCGAACTTCACGGCCTTGCCGCCAATCCTGAACTGGCTGGCATTGAGGTCTTCAATGGCAAGTTGCGCACCACGCTCGTTGTCCTTGCCGTAATTTGCGGCTGGGCCAGACAGCGGGCCGACGATGGCTATTTTTACTTTGTCCTGGGCGAAAGCCGAAGCTGCCGAAACAACGACCAGTACGGAAAGAGCGCTTTTTACGCAATAACTTGACGACATGACGACTCCTGATGAATTGAGGAGTCGGTAGTATCAAGCGGAGGTTTCCCCTTGAGGCATGCGCAGACGGAGCATGCCATGCAGAAAGCGTATGCGCTGTTTTGGGGAACGCCGGCTCGGACCATGGCAGGCCTGTTTCATGGTCCACCGGCGGCAATCGACGCGGGCCGCCTGCGCGCGGCTCATTTCTTCGAGTCGTTTTTTACACGCAATTGCTCGAGCTTTTCGGCAATTTTCATTTCCAGCCCTCTGTTGACCGGCCGATAAAAGCCCGGGGCCTGCATGCCTTCGGGAAAATAGTTTTCTCCGGCCGCGAAGCCGTCTTCCTCGTCGTGCGCGTAACGGTAGTTTTTGCCGTAGTCGAGCTGCTTCATGAGCTTTGTTGGTGCATTGCGCAAATGCAGGGGCACCGGTCGGGTGCCGTCCTTGCTGATAAACGCCTTGGCTTCGTTGAAGGCCTTGTAGACCGCGTTGGACTTCGGTGCCACCGCCAGGTAGATCACGCACTGGGCCAGGGCCAGCTCGCCTTCGGGGGAGCCCAGGCGCTCATAGACCTCAGCCGCGTCCAGCGCCAGGCGCAGCGCGCGCGGGTCGGCCAGGCCGATGTCCTCGCTGGCCATGCGCACCAGCCGGCGCGCCATGTAGCGCGGCTCGGCGCCGCCGTCGAGCATGCGCATGAACCAGTAGAGCGCGGCATCGGGGTCCGAGCCGCGCACCGACTTGTGCAGCGCCGAGATGGTGTCGTAGAACTGCTCGCCGCCCTTGTCGTAGCGGCGCAGGCGCTCGCCCAGCACCTTGAGCAGCCAGGCGTCGGTGACTTCGCTGACCTTCTCGGCCCTGGCCGCCACGCTGAGCGACTCCAGCGTGTTAAGCAGGCGCCGCGCATCGCCGTCGGCATAGGCCACGAGGCGGTCCACCGCCTGCGCGTCGATGGCGGCGATGGCCGGCAGCGCGTTTTCAGCCAGCACCTTGTCCACGATCTGCTTCAAGTCCGCCTCGCCCAGCGGCTGGAGCACATAGACCACGGCGCGCGACAGCAGGGCCGAGTTGACCTCGAACGAGGGATTTTCGGTGGTGGCGCCTATGAAGGTGAAAAGGCCGCTCTCCACGTGCGGCAAAAAGGCATCCTGCTGGCTTTTGTTGAAGCGGTGCACCTCATCGACGAACACGATGGTGCGCCGCCCGCCCTGGGCCTGCCAGATGCTGGCCTGCTCCACCGCTTCGCGGATGTCCTTGACGCCGCCCAGCACCGCCGAAATAGTGATGAAGTGCGCGTCAAAGCTGCTGGCCATCAGCCGCGCGATGGTGGTCTTGCCCACACCGGGCGGGCCCCAGAGGATGCAGCTGTGCGGCTGGCCGGACTCAAACGCGATGCGCAGCGGCATGCCTTCGCCCAGCAGATGCTGCTGGCCTATGACTTCGCCCAGGTTTTGCGGGCGCAGGCGCTCGGCCAGGGGCTGGTGGGTGGAGGACGCGGCTTTCACAAAGGGCTGGGTTTGGAAGCGAAAAGCGGAGGAAAAAGCGGGAGCAAGACTGACGGCTGCGATGCTAGAGTCTAAGCCACCCACCGGATTCCAGAAGCCGCAGGCAACCAAATGACAGACCCCTACACGATCACACCCGCGAAGCGTGAAGAGCTGGACGTCCTGCTGGGATGGGCGGCCGACGAGGGATGGAACCCCGGGCTGCATGATGCGGGCTGCTTTTATGCGGCGGACCCGGGCGGCTTTCTGCTGGGGCGGCTGGACGGCGAAGCAGTGGCCGGCATTTCGGTCGTGAAATACGGCAGTGCTTTCGCCTTTCTGGGCCTGTACATCGTGAGGCCTGGCTTTCGGGGCCGCGGCCTCGGCCTGAGGCTCTGGCAGGCAGGCATGGCCACGGTGGCCGGTCGCAATGTGGGGCTGGACGGCGTGGTGGTACAGCAGCAGAACTACCGCAAGTCGGGCTATTCCCTGGCATGGCGCAATATCCGCCAGGAGGGTGCTGGCGGCGACTCGGTGCCCATCGATGCGCGCGCAGTGCCGCTGGCCGGTGTGCCGCTGACCGCCGTGCTCGCCTATGACCAGGCCTTCTTTCCGGATGGGCGGGTCGACTTTCTGCGCTGCTGGATCCAGCAGCCGGGCGGCACGGCCCTGGGCTGGGTTGAGGACGGCACGCTCCAGGGCTATGGCGTGCTGCGGCCCTGCCGCTCGGGCTTCAAGGTCGGCCCGCTGTTTGCCGACAGCACGGCGGTGGCCGATGGGCTGTTCAACGCCCTGAAGTCGGCCGCGGGCAGGGATGCGAAGATTTACCTCGACACACCGCAAGCCAATCCCGAGGCCATGGCACTGGCGCGCCGGCACGGCATGGCGCCGGTGTTCGAGACCGCCCGCATGTACACCGGGCCGGCGCCGGCCTTGCCGCTGCAAAAGCTGTACGGTATCACCACGTTTGAATTGGGTTGAGAGCCTATGCCCCGATGGACTACAGGGCTCGGCCAAGTCGTGTACAACACAAAAGAACGGGTCAATGACTCCCCACTCTTTGAAGGAAACCCCATGCCAAGCCGCGAAACCCTGGAACGATTTATCGCCCGCGTTGAAGAAAACGCCCATGCCCAGGCCATTGAAGAGTTCTACACCGAGAACGCGTCCATGCAGGAAAACCAGGCCGCGCCGCGCGTGGGACGTACCAACCTGGTCACCGGCGAGCGCAAGGTCATGGAAAGGGCGAAATCGCTGACCTCGACCTGCGTGCGCCCCGCCCTGCTCGACGGCGACCACGTGGTGATCCGCTGGATCTTCCGCTTTGAATGGCAGGACGGCAGCCGCACCGAGATGGAAGAACTCGCCTGGCAGCGCTGGGAAGGCGAGCGGATCGCGGAAGAAACCTTTTTCTACGATCCCGCGCAGCGCCTTCCCAAGCCCCCGGTCGCCTAGAACCGGTTTTGTTTACTGCCGGATCACGTCCGCGCCCTTGGGTGGGGTGAAGCGGAAGGTATCGGCCGGCAGATTGGGGTTGACCTCAACCTTGCTGAAGCTCAGCACCGAGCGCTGGCCGAAGCTGTCGGTGATCTCCAGCGCGGCCAGGCCGGAGGATTTTTCGCCGGGGCGAAAGCCCACGCGCACGGACTGCAGCTGGCCTTCCTTGGTCTTGGGCGTGGCCACCACCCATTGCAGGCCGCCGGCATCGGGCGCGGCGGCCAGCGTGAAATCGGCCTGCAGGGCGCGCAAGTCGGGCGCCGCGGCAATCAGGGCCGCGGGGGTGGAGCCCAGCACGCTGGACTGCTTGCGCGAAGTGACCTGGTTCAGGTCCACGTCGTGCAGCCACAAGGTCTGGCCGTCGGCCACGATGCTTTGCTCAAAGGGCTTCTTGTAAATGAAGCGAAAGCGGTTGGGCCGCGAAAACTCGAAGGTACCGGTGGAGGTCTTGCTGCGCGCGGCCTGCCCGTCCCTGGCCGGCGCGGTGACGACCTGGGTAAATTCGGCGCGGCCGCTGCTGACGGTCTTCACGAACGCCTCCAGGCTGTCCAGGCCGTCGGCCCAGGCGGGGTGGGCGCAAGCCGCCACCAGCATCATCGCAAGGTATTTCTTCATGATCGTCACTCCGCCCTTGCGGGCACCAGGATGTCGCGCTGGCCGCTGCCGCTCATGGCGCTGACCAGCCCGGCTTTTTCCATGTCTTCGACCAGCCGCGCGGCGCGGTTGTAGCCGATCTTGAGGTGACGCTGCACCAGCGAGATGCTGGCCTTGCGGTTCTTCAGTACGACCTCCACGGCCTGGTCGTACATCGGGTCTTTCTCGCCGCTGCCGCCGTTGCCGCCCTCGCCCAGCAGGTCGCCGTCTTCGCCGTCGACCGTGCCGCCTTCGAGCACGCCTTCGATGTAATTGGGTTCGCCCTGCTGCTTGAGGTAGGCCACCACGCGGTGCACTTCGTCATCACTCACAAACGCACCATGCACCCGGATTGGAAAGCCTGTACCACTCGGCATGTAAAGCATGTCACCCATTCCTAACAAAGCCTCGGCGCCCATCTGGTCCAGGATGGTGCGGCTGTCGATCTTGCTGCTGACCTGGAAGGACAGACGGGTCGGGATGTTGGCCTTGATCAGGCCGGTGATCACGTCGACGCTGGGGCGCTGCGTGGCCAGCACCAGGTGGATGCCGGCGGCCCGGGCTTTTTGCGCCAGGCGGGCAATGAGTTCCTCGATCTTCTTGCCGACCACCATCATCAGGTCGGCCAATTCATCAATCACCACCACGATGTAGGGCAGGCGCTCCAGCGGTTCGGGCTGCTCGGGCGTGAGGCTGAAAGGGTTGTAGATGAACTCGCCCTTGGCCTTGGCCTCATCGATTTTTCCGTTATAGCCGGCCAGGTTGCGCACGCCCAGCTTGCTCATGAGCTTGTAGCGTTTTTCCATCTCGGCCACGCACCAGTTCAGGCCGTGGGCGGCCTGGCGCATGTCGGTGACCACCGGGGCCAGCAGGTGCGGAATGCCTTCGTAGACACTCATCTCCAGCATCTTGGGATCTATCAGCAGCAGGCGCACGTCGCGCGCATCGGCCTTGTAAAGCAGGCTCAGGATCATGGCGTTGATGCCGACCGACTTGCCCGAGCCGGTGGTGCCGGCCACCAGGCAGTGCGGCATCTTGGCGAGGTCGGCCACCACCGCGGCGCCGCTGATGTCCTTGCCCAGGCCTATGGTGAGCAGGGACTTGGCCTCGTTGTAGACCTGCGAACCCAGGATTTCGCTGAGCTTGATGGACTGGCGCTTGGCGTTGGGCAGCTCCAGCGCCATGTAGTTCTTGCCCGGAATGGTTTCGATCACGCGGATCGACACCAAACTCAATGCGCGCGCCAGGTCCTTGGCCAGGTTGACGACCTGCGAGCCCTTGACGCCGGTGGCCGGCTCAATCTCGTAACGTGTGATGACCGGGCCGGGCGCGGCGGCGACCACACGCACCTCGACGCCGAAGTCCTTGAGTTTTTTCTCGATCAGGCGCGAGGTCATCTCCAGCGTCTCGGGCGCCACGCCTTCCTGGCGCTGCAGCGCGCCGTCCAGCAGATCGACCTGCGGCAGCTTGGAATCGGGCATTTCGCTGAAAAGCGGTTTTTGCCGCTCCTTGGCCACGCGCTCGCTTTTGGGAATGTCGACCAGCACTGGCTCAATCAGCACCGGTACCGGGTGGTGTTCCTCGATTTCGATGCGTTCATCGATCAGTGTCTCCTCGCGCTCGCGGGCGGCCAATTTGCCGAAGGCCAGGTCCTGGGCGATTTCGCGCTTTTCGCGGCGCGAATCGATCAGGTTGTCTATCCAGGCGCCGACGCGCAGCGCCACATGGGCCCAGGAAAAACCAAAGACCGCCGACACGGCAATCACACCCAGCGCGATAAACACCAGGCCGGAGCCGGCAAATCCCAGCCACTTCTCGCCCTGGGCGCCGGCCAGGTAGCCCAGCACCCCGCCGGCATGGCCGGGTAGCTTGAATTCAAAACGGTAAAGCCGCGACCACTCCAGCGCCGCACTGGCCAGCAGCAGCAGCAGCAGGCTGAGCCAGAAGCGGATGCGGTGAGACTCCCCGGCCGCCAGGGGTTCGCCGCGCAACCAGCGCGCCAGCGACCTCAGCCAGGCCTGGCCGCCCGCGGCCAGCGCCCACCAGACCGAAAAGCCCAGCAGGTAATAGCTGGCGTCGGCGAGCCAGGCGCCCACGCGCCCGCCCCAGTTGAGGGTCGCGGCATGGCCGCCGGCCACGGCTTGCGCGGTGCCGGAGGTCGACCAGGCCGCATCCTGCGGCGAATAGCTGAGCAAGGCGGCCAGCCAGAAAACCAGGCCGAGCAGGCCCAGGATCAGGCTGACTTCATGGGCAAAGCGTTTGATGCCGCCGGGCGCGCCCGTGGCGGGGGAATTTCTGGAGTTCAGGGTGTCGAGTGAGTAAGTCATGGCTCACTTGAAGCTTACCGCAGTTGAGTGCAAGCCTTGAAGGAGCGCTACGGGCGCCAAACGGGTGGCGGGCGATCGGCCTGGGCGTGTTAACCCAGGGTATGCAGGCGCTCTTTCACGAGGACGGAGCCGTCGTCCCGGGTCTCGATGAAGCCGCGCTCTTCCAGGTCTTTCATGACCCGGCTGACCATCTCGCGCGAGGCGCCGACCATCTTGGCCAGATCCTGGCGCGAGACCTTGTCGCGGATCACGGTGTTGCCGGTGCCGTCGTCGCTGGCGAACTCCAGCAAGGCCCTGGCCACGCGGCCGTACACGTCCATCAAGGCCAGCGACTCGATCTGCCGGTCGGCGTGGCGCAGGCGCTGCACCAGGCCCTTGAGCACGGCATAGGCCATGGAGCTGTTCTCGGGCAGGCAGCGCGCGAATTCGAGGCGGCCCAGGATCAGGGCGTCGGTCTGGATCTCGGCGCGTACCGTGGCCGAATGCGGTTCGTTGTCGATCAGGCTCATCTCGCCGACGTAGTCGCCGGGGTGCATGGTGGCCAGGATGACCTCGCGGCCGCGGGCATCGGTGGTGACGACGCGGGCCCGGCCCGTCAGGATGATGGACAGCGCGTTGGACTTCTTGCCCTGCTCGACGATAGGCTCGCCGCGCTTGAAGCGGCGCTTGACCACCGTATCGGCGACCGAGGCGGCCTGAGCGGCCGTCAAAACGGAGAAAAGGGGTACCCGGCGAATCAATTCCAGGTTGGACACCATCGTCGTCATATCTGATATCTCCCAACCTCACAAACAACGGGACGTCGCGTGAGTTCTTACAATGGCACGTAATTTATAAAACCAAATGCCGCAAAAGTACTACCTCGACGGTTTTACCTTGCGCTGCGCTTATGCGGCACGACTCTACCCGAGTTCTTACACTTTCCCAATCAGTTTTTCAACATGAAACATTCAAGTGTCTTAATCCTTGGCTCGGGGCCTGCCGGCTACACCGCGGCCGTCTACGCGGCGCGCGCCAACCTCAACCCGGTGCTGATCACCGGCATCGCGCAGGGCGGCCAGCTCATGACCACCACCGAGGTCGACAACTGGCCGGCCGACGTGCACGGCGTGCAGGGGCCGGACCTGATGCAGCGCTTCCTCGAACACGCGGAACGCTTCAAGACCGAGATTATTTTTGACCACATCAACAAGGTCGATTTCAGCAAGCGCCCCTTCACCCTGACCGGGGACAGCGGGACCTACACCTGCGACACGCTGATCATCGCCACCGGCGCTTCCGCCAAATACCTGGGGCTGGAGTCGGAAAGCGCCTTCATGGGCCGCGGTGTTTCCGGCTGCGCTACCTGCGACGGCTTCTTCTACCGCGGCCAGGAAGTCTGCGTGGTGGGCGGCGGCAACACCGCCGTGGAAGAGGCCCTGTACCTGTCCAACATCGCCAGCAAGGTCACCCTGGTGCACCGCCGCGACAAATTCAAGGCCGAGGCCATCCTGATCGACAAGCTGCATGAGAAGGTCAAGGCCGGCAAGATCGAGCTCAAGCTGCACCACACGCTGGACCAGGTGCTGGGCGACGCCTCCGGCGTGACCGGTGTGCGCGTGAAGTCGGTGCAGGATGGCAGCACGCGCGACATCAGCATCCACGGCCTGTTCGTCGCCATCGGCCACACGCCGAACACCTCGCTGTTCGAAGGCCAGCTGGAGATGAAGAACGGCTACCTCGTCATCAAGACCGGGCTGGATGGCAATGCGACGCAGACGTCGGTGCCGGGCGTGTTCGCCGCGGGCGACGTCGCCGACCAGGTGTATCGCCAGGCGATCACCTCGGCGGGCTTCGGCTGCATGGCCGCGCTCGATGCCGAGAAGTTCCTGGACAAAGAGAGCTGAGGAACGCACGCACGGATGACGCGGGCCTTCCGCGTCGTCCGCGTCACGAAGCCCGATGCCCAGCGCCCGTATCCTCGACTCGCTCGCGCAGGTTCCGGCCTCGCAGTGGGACGGGCTGCACGACGGTCGCAACCCGTTCGTCGCGCATGCATTCCTGCTCGGGCTCGAACAGCACGGCTGCCTGCGCGAGCAATGGGGCTGGCGGCCGCAGCACCTGACGCTGTGGGAAGGCGATGACCTCATCGCCGCCGCGCCCGCGTACCTGAAGGACAACTCGCACGGCGAGTTCGTGTTCGACCATGCCTGGGCGCACGCCTACGCACGCGCCGGCCTCGACTACTTCCCGAAGTGGCTCTGCGCCGTGCCCTACTCGCCCGTCACCGGGCCACGCCTGCTGGCGAACACGGCGCAGTGGCGACGCGCGCTGCTCGACACGATGTCCGGCCTGTGCGCCGGCAATGGCCTGTCGTCGGCCCACGTCAACTTCCACACCGACGAAGAAGACGCCGACTTCGGCGAGGACTGGCTCGCGCGCGTCGACGTGCAGTACCACTGGCGCAACGATCGCGGCTGGCGCGGTTTCGACGACTACCTCGCCGCGTTCGACCACAAGCACCGCAAGAACATCCGGCAGGAACGCGCGAAGGTCGCGCGCGCGGGCATCGCGTTCCGCGTGGTCGACGGCACGCAGGCCACCGCGGACGACCTGTCGGCGATGCACGACTTCTACCTGCAGACCTTCGCCGAGTACGGCAACCATCCGGCGATCACACTGGAGTTCCTGCAGCACCTCGCGCGGGAAATGCCGTCGTCGCTGGTCATCATGCTGGCGATGCGCGACGGCGCACCCATTGCCGGCGCGCTGTGCCTGCGCGGCGGCGACACGCTGTACGGCCGTTACTGGGGCGCGATGGAAACCGTGCCCGGCCTGCATTTCGAAACCTGTTACTACCAGGGCATCGACTACTGCCTGCGCGAAGGGCTGACGCGTTTCGAGCCCGGCGCGCAGGGCGAGCACAAACTCGCGCGCGGCTTCCTGCCGACCCTCGTGCGCAGCAGGCACTGGATCGCCCACGAAGGGTTCCGCGATGCGCTGCGCGAGTGGTGTTCGCAGGAAGCCGCCTCGGTCCGCGCCTACGCCAGTACGCTCGGTGCGCATTCGCCGTTCAAGGCGATCGATGGCAGCGGCGATGCGCCATCATCGCCCACGTGAGCACCCTGCCCGCCCTGCTGCCGCCCGAGCCCGACGCGCCCTTCCCGCCGGTGGAACAGGCGTTGCGCCAGCCTGACGGCCTGCTCGCCGTGGGTGGCGACCTGTCGCCGCCACGGCTGCTCAACGCGTATCGACACGGCATTTTTCCATGGTATTCGCAGGGCCAGCCGATCCTGTGGTGGAGCCCCGATCCACGCACGATGTTCGCCACCGACGGCGTGCGCCTGGGCTCGAAGTTCCGTCGCGGCCTGCGGCGTTGCGACTGGGAAGTCAGGGCCGATACGGCGTTCGCGCAGGTTATCCAGGCGTGCGCGCAAACCCCGCGCCCCGGCCAGCGCGGCACCTGGATCACCCGCGAAATGCGCGCGGCGTATGAACGCATGCACGCGCTCGGCCACGCGCATTCGTTCGAGGTATTCGACGACGAAGAGCTGGTCGGCGGCATCTACGGGGTGGCGATCGGCCGGATGTTCTTCGGCGAGAGCATGTTCAGCGCCCGGTCCGGCGGCTCGAAGGTCGCGCTGGCGGCGCTCGCCTTCCATCTGCATGACTGGGGGTTTCCGCTGATCGACGCGCAGGTGGAGAACGAACACCTGCTCAGCCTCGGTGCCCGGCTATGGCCCCGGCCGCGATTCCTGGCCGCTGTCGCCGAACTGACCGCCCAGCCCGGTATCGTGGGCCCCTGGACGGACCGCGTGGGCCGATGGCCCGCGGCCTCGCTGGCTGGCGTAACCGGGCCTTCCCGGGCCGTTTCGGCCGATCCTTAACCGATTTTTTGCACGAACGCCACCGGCATGGCAAAATGCGGGGCTTCGTTGCCGCTCCGCTCCCGGAGCCGGCGACACGACACACATTCCAGGAAGCACATGGCAAAAGACGACGTGATCGAATTCGAGGGCACGGTGGCGGAAACCCTTCCGAACACCATGTTCCGGGTGCGCCTCGAAAACGGGCACGAGATCATTGCCCACATCTCCGGCCGCATGCGGAAGAACTACATCCGCATCCTGACCGGCGACAAGGTGAAGGTCGAAATGACCCCGTACGACCTGACCAAGGGTCGCATCACCTACCGCATGAAGTAATCCACTTCAGGTAATCGCAGCAAGTGTTTGAAAAGAAAGCGGCCCTTGGCCGCTTTCTTCGTTTCCGGGGTGACCGTCGACTGGTCGTTCCTGCGTTGTCTACCTCGACCGGTCACCGGCCGCTTCGGGGTTCCGCCATGCCCAGCCGTCGTGCATTCCTCGCCGCACAGGGCGCGCTGTTCGCCGCCGTCGCGACACCCTCGGGGCTGATGGCCGCCCTCGCCGCCAACACGCCACCCCTGCCGCGACTGGACGACTGGGAATCGGTGCGCGGGCTGTTCCGGCTGGATCCGGCCTGGCTGCATTTCTCCGGATTCTTCATCGCCTCGCATCCCGAGCCGGTCCGCCAGGCCATCGAGACCTTCCGCAACACCCTCGACGCGAACCCGCTGCTCACCGTCGAGCACGGCATGTTCGGCAGCGATGAGCAGAACCTGGAGCGCAAGGTCCGCGAGGCCGCCGCGCCTTACCTTGGCGCGCGGCCGGACGACATCGCGCTGACCGGCAGCACGACGATGGGCCTGGCGCTGGTCTATCACGGCCTGCAGTTGCAACCCGGCGACGAGATCCTGACCACCGTGCACGACCACGTCGTCCATCACGAGTCGATCCGGCTGTCGGCGATGCGCAATGGCGCCAGCGTGCGGAAGATCCACCTGTTCGACCGTTCGGAAGACGCGACCGTGGAAGGCATGGTCGGCGCGGTCCGCGAGGGCATCGGCCCGAAGACGCGCGTGCTCGGCATCACCTGGGTGCAGTCGAGCACCGGCCTTCGCGCGCCGGTGCGGGCGATTGCCGATGCCGTTGCCGAAATCAACGCGAAGCGGCCCGAGGACCAGCGCGTGCGGATCGTCCTGGACGGTGTCCACGGCTTCGGCTGCATCGATGCGGCGGCTGCGGAACTGGGCGTGGACTACTTCTGCGCGGGCACGCACAAGTGGATCCTCGGTCCGCGCGGAACGGGCTTGGTGTGGGCCTCGGCGGAGAACTGGGCGCAGCTGCGGCCGACCATTCCCTCCTTCTCCGACCTCGAGCTCTACGAAGCCTGGAAGGAGGATCGTCCGCCCCGCGGCCCCAATGTCGCCGCGCGCGTCTCACCGGGCGGGTTCCACGCCTTCGAACATCACTGGGGTTTGGCGAGCGCGTTCGCGCTGCAACAGCAATTGGGCCGGTCACGTGTCGCCAGCCGTGTCGCCGAGCTCAATGGACGCATCAAGGACGGACTGGCCGGTATCCCGGGCCTCACCTTGCACACGCCGAGGGGTCCGGAACTCTCGGCCGGCATCTGCTGTTTCGAACTGAAAGGCAAAACGCCGGACCAGATCGTCGAGGCGATGCTCCGGCGCAAAGTGCTCGCCAGCAGCAGCCCGTACGCGGTGAGCTACGCGCGCCTGGCCGGCGGGCTGATGAACACGCCCGACCAGGTGGACCAGGCGTTGTCCGCACTTCGCGAAGTCGCCCGCAGCTGACAGCAACA
>Ga0102587_1000358_pt1 | contig 50444 bp, 43 predicted proteins | sample AraplaF_Col_mTSA_FD_76853 | JGI IMG/M metagenome (GOLD analysis project Ga0102587, IMG submission 76853) | Arabidopsis root microbial communities from the University of North Carolina, USA - plate scrape MF_Col_mTSA (SPADES assembly) (version 2) | ecosystem: Host-associated > Plants > Roots >... | reverse complement strand
CATCGACGTGGGCGCCGAGACCTCGCAATTCGAGAACCATATCCGCGCGATCTCGGCGGGGGCGGGAAGCGAGGAGCGGGCGAGAATCCCCTCCTTGTGTTCGTTCCACGGCGGCGGATAGCTGGTCAGTGCACCGTCCACGCCGCGCACCGCGATGATCGAGAATTCGTGGCTGAAGGTGACGAAGCCCTCGAGGATTGCTGGCCGCTCGCCTATCTCGGCCCACGCCGCCTCGGCGTCGGCGGCGTCGCGGATGCGCACCTGGCCCTTGCCGTCATAGCCGAGCCGCAGCGTCTTGAGGATCGCCGGCGCGCCGATCTGGTCGATCGCAGCCTTGAGCTCTTCGAGCGTAGAGACCGGTGCCCAGGACGCCGTCCGTCCGCCCAGAGCGCCGACGAACGCCTTCTCGCGTGCACGGTCCTGCGCGATCGACAGGCTCTGCGGGCCGGGCCGTACCGGAACCTTACCCGACAGATATTCGACCGGGCCGATCGCGATATTCTCGAACTCGTAAGTCACGACGTCGGTCTGCCCGGCGACTTCGTCGAGCACGATGCGGCTGTGATAATCGGCGCGGGTGTAGCTCGATGCGGTCTGAGCGGCGACGCTCTCGGCATCCGGCGCGAGGACGTGCGTGCGATAGCCGAGCTGCGCCGCGGCGACCGCGAGCATCCGCCCGAGCTGGCCGCCGCCCAAAATGCCGATGATCGATCCGGGAGGGAGCGCAGTCATTCGGGGTCGGTCGCCACGCCGTCAGTCTGCGCCGTGCGCCATGCCTTGAGCCGCCCGGCGAGCGCGTCGTCCGAGGTCGCGAGGATCGCCGCGGCCAGCAGGCCCGCATTGATCGCGCCGGGCTTGCCGATCGCCAGCGTGCCGACGGGGACGCCGCCGGGCATCTGGACGATCGAATAGAGGCTGTCGACGCCCTTGAGCGCCTTTGACTCGACCGGCACGCCGAGCACGGGCAAGTGCGTCATCGATGCCGCCATGCCGGGGAGATGCGCCGCGCCGCCCGCGCCCGCGATCACCACCTTTAGCCCGCGGTCCGCGGCGCTGGTGGCGTAATCGTAGAGCCGCTGCGGCGTGCGATGCGCCGAGACGACCTTGGTCTCGTGCGGCACACCCAGTTCGTCGAGCACGCGCGCGGCATGGCGCATCGTCTCCCAATCGGAAGTGCTGCCCATGATGATGCCGACAAGAGGTGCTTCGTTCATCCCCGACCGTCCCGGTTTCAGGAAAGCTGGTCCCTAGAGGCGGAGGGCGCGAAGGGCAACGCCGGTTGCACAATCGCTGCGGCAAAGCCAACTTGCGGAATGGGAGGATGCGATGCGCAAGGTGTTGGCAGGGTGTGGGCTGTTACTGATCGGTTCGGCCGCCTTCGCCATCGCGCCCTATCGCACCGAACGAGTCTTCGAGCAGGTCCACGGCAACCGCACGAGCTGCCAGATCCGTGCGTCCAACAGCAGCGGGTGGAAAGTCGGCTTCTCCGACCTGGGCTTCCCCGGCGAGCGTTTCGAAGACCCGCTGCTCGCCAATATCGCGATCTACGACTGTCCGGGCGTCGAGGACGGCACACCGGCATCGATGATCGTGATCGCGCCGGATGGCCTTCGGAAGGAGGCGTGCGAGGAGCTCCGCCGACCGGGTGACAATGGGTGCGCCATCCGCCTGCGCACGCCGCCGCCGGCAGGCGGCACCCCCCAACGCTACCGCCTGCTGATCAAGCTTCATCCGGGCGAGACTGCTCAGGCAGTCGATATCGATGTCAGCCGGCAGTTTAGCTGGCGGAGCGGCACCTTCGACGCGATATTATCCGTCTAGCGCTCGTTCAAATAATAGCGATCGGTCGCCACCAGATCGTCGTCCAGCTCGTAGATGATCGGCTGCCCCGTCGGAATCTCGAGGTTGACGATCTCCTCGTCGGGGATTCCCGACAGATGCTTGACCAAAGCCCGCAGTGAATTGCCGTGCGCGGAGATCAGCACGCGCTTGCCTGCGCGGATCTCGGGCGCGATCCGCTCCTCCCAATAAGGCAGCACGCGCGCGATCGTGTCCTTGAGGCTCTCGGTCTGCGGGATCGGCACGCCGTGATAACGCAGGTCCCTAGCGAGGTCCCAGGGCGAACCCTCCTCGGGCAGCGGCGGCGGAATGTCGAAGCTGCGGCGCCAGATCTTGACCTGCTCGTCGCCGTGCAGCGCCGCGGTCTCGGCCTTGTTGAGCCCGGTGAGGCCGCCATAATGGCGCTCGTTCAATTTCCAGCTCTTCTCGGTCGGCAGCCACAGCCGCCCCATAGCTTCCAGCGCGAGGTTGAGCGTCTTGATCGCCCGGCTCTGGAAGCTGGTGAAGGTCAGGTCGAAATCGAGCCCTTTCTCCTTCAGAAGCTCGCCTGCGGCCCAGGCTTCCTCGACGCCCAGCTCGGTCAGATCGACGTCCCACCAGCCGGTGAAACGGTTCTCGAGGTTCCACGCCGATTGGCCGTGGCGGATCAGGACGAGCTTGGGCATGGGGCCTCCTTGCAACACGTTGCGCAGGTCCTTAGCGACTGCGGCGGCGCGAACAAGCGGGAGACGGCCCATGGCGATCGTTCGGCGGACCCTGGTCTATGACGGCCCCGGCGGCCCGTTCGAGGGCGTCGCGGCATGGGACGAAGCGGTCGAAGGGCACCGCCCCTGCGTGCTCGTCCTGCCCAATGTGCTCGGCCAGAAGGAGGCGGACAATCTCAAGGCCGAGGCGTTGGCCGAACTCGGCTATGTCGCGCTTGCCGCCGATGTCTTCGGACAAGGCAAGCGCACCACGCTGCAGTCCGAAGACCGCGCCCGCTATATGGATGCGCTCAACGCCGATCGCATTTTGCTCCGCGACCGGCTCGCGGCGTCGCTCGCTGCACTGACCGGCCTCCCGCAGGCAGATCCGGACGCGGCTGCCGCGATCGGCTTCTGCTTCGGCGGCAAATGCGTGCTCGACATGGCGCGTGCCGGGCTCGGCATTCGCGGCGGGATCTCCTTTCACGGCGTGTATGATCCGCCGGATTATGCGGGCCCATCGCCGATCACCGCGAAATTGCTCGTCTGCCACGGCTGGAACGATCCGATCTCGCCGCCCGACGCGACCGTCGCGCTTGCCGAGGAACTCACCAGGTGCGGCGCCGACTGGCAGCTCCATGCTTATGGCCATGCCGGTCACGCCTTCACCGATGTCGGCAGAGCGGGCCCGGGCAATATCGCCTATGAGCCACGCGCCGATCGCCGGAGCTGGCGGGCGATGACGGACTTTCTTGCGGAATTGTTCGCCTGAACCGTGCGTGGGCTGGCGGGCTTCGACCGGCATGCGCCCCGAAGCAGACAAGTCAGGCCGCCATTCGCGAACCCGCCTCGACGAAGGCCTCATTGGTGGCTGTGACGTCTATCGATAAAGGCCCATCGTCACCTTGAGCATCACGGGCTCGCCGGTGAAATTGAGGCCGTAATCGATCTGGTCGCCATTCCAGCGGCGGCGCATCGTCCATTTGCCCGCGATGAAGCTGCCTTCTTCGGCGCTGATGATCTGTGCCTGTTGGTTCACCGCGGTACCGGCGGCCGTCAGCCGGACCCGGACATGGCTCCCGCTGATCAGGAAGGTGTCCGGTGCCAGCTGCGCCGCGACCAATCCGCCGACCGGCGCGTCAGCCATCGGGTGCGGATCGATTTTGTTCCAGCTCGACCAGCCCGGTTCGCCCATCTGCCACAGGCCATATTCCGCCGCGATTTTCCAACGGCCGAAGACTTTGGCCTGCGTCTTCGCGCCCTTCGCCGTACCCCAAACGGGGTTCTCGAAAGCGATGCGCGCCCAATCGCGCGCCATCGGTGCGAGCATCGCATATGGGCCGGCGAACGCCTCCATGGTCGCGGCATCGAGCGCCTTGGCGCCGAGCGGATAGTTGAAGAAGCCGGTGGCATCCATCCCGAAGGGCGCGAAGCCGATCGCGCCGCGGCCCAGCGCGGGCCACAGGAAACGCCCATAGTCCTGCGCATTGCCGATCTCGGGCACCATCAAGGCATTGTCCGGCCGGGCATATTTTTCGAGAAAGCTTTCCACCGCCGCCGCATCGCGCGTGTAGATGTCCGGCGCGACGAGATCGATGTGCGGCGCCGCCGCCTTCCATATCGGGATCACGTTCCAGTTCGGCCCGCCCGAGGGGCCGACATTGCCGCCCTCATCGGTGAAGGCGTCGCCGAGCGCCGCGTTCACGTACATGGGGAGCGGCATCGCCGCCTTACCCGCCGCGGCGACTTCGTCGATGTAGCGGGCGAGGTGCCAGGTCTGGAAATATTGCTCCGCACGCTTGCCGAACAATGCGGTCCAGCTTCCCGGCTTCACCTTGAGCGCGCGGACCAGCTCCGCGGGGACATCGCCCTTGAACAGGCGATCCGCCTCGGGCGCGTGATCCCGGGCAAGGCCATAGCTGCCCGCCTCGTTCTCGGGCTGCACCATGATGACATTGTGGTCGGCGTCGATCTTCGCGAGGTGCCGCATCATCATGACGAAGGCACGCTTGTCGGCCTCGAGGGTGTTCCGCCCATGCGGGCTGAGTGCATAATGCGTCGTGCCGTCGGGCTTCTTCATGCGCGGAAAACGGGCGGTGTCGCGCTTCACCCATTCAGGCGCATAGCTGTTACCCGTGTTCTTCCACGTCGCGAACCACAGGAGCACGAGCCGAACCTTGCGCGCGCGTGCCTGTTCGACGAGGGTATCGAGGAACGAGAAGTCGAACTGCCCCTCGACCGGTTCTACCTGCTCCCAGGCGATGGGGATTTCGAGCGTGTTGGCGTGCATCGCCTCGATCACCGGCCAGACTCTCGGGAGCATCGCCGGATAGTTGCTCGAATTATTGGCTTGCGCGCCGAGCATCAGGAACGGGGCCCCGTCGACGAACAACGCATGGCGCCCGTCGCGCGAAACCAGCCGGGGAAGCTCTTGCGCCGACGCAGGCGCGGACGCGACCGTTGCGAGCATCAGCGCGCACCTTGCCAAAAGTCGCCACATTCGAACCGTTCCTTCAGTCATGCGTCGCACGAGATACGCGGCTTTTCGCGAACCAGGTTCATGGGGCCGTAGCGCTCACCACCTGCACCAGTTGCGCTACATCCTGCCCAAGCGGCAATTTGGTCTTGCTGGAGAGCGTCCCGCTGCCGTCGTTCCAGATGAGCTCGGTCTTGGTTCCACCGCCCCGGCGATACGCGTTGGTGGTGCCGTCGTCGTCATACAGAGTGAACCGTGCGTCCCGTCCCGGATAGACGCGGATCGCCTGCAGCTTTTGCTTCTCCGCCGTGCTCGAGACCGGTGCGCCGATGGGCAGGATCGATCCGGCGCGGACATAGACCGGAATCCGCTCGATCGGTGCCGCAGCGTCGATGGTCTGGCCGCCGGTGTATCGCTGGTTGGTCCAGTAATCGTACCAGTCGCTCCCCTTGGGCAGATAGACGCGGCGGCTCGTGCGTCCCTGTTCGGTGACCGGCGCCACGAGGAAAGCCGACCCGAGCATGTACTCGTCGCCGATATTCACGACCGCCGGATCATCGGGGAAGTCCATGAACAGCGCGCGCATGAACGGTGCGCCCGTTTCATAGGTCTGCCGGCCGAGCGAATAGAGATAGGGGATGAGCGCATAGCGAAGCCGCAGATAGTCGGCGAGGATCGGCTCGGCGGCTTTGCCATATTCCCAGATGGCGGTTGCCGGTCGCTGACCGTGAATGCGCAGCGTCGGCGTAAAGGTGTTGTACTGGAACCAGCGCACGAACAGCTCGGGATAGTCGGTATAATCCTGCCCCATGGCAGTGGCGCCCGTCGGATCGACGAGCACTGGACGCTCCGCCTTTGGTCCGCTCGGCCACATCCAGCCGCCAGTGTCGCTGCCCCAATAAGCCAGTCCGCTCGCAGTGAAGTTGAGACCGGTCGGTACCTGACGGCGCAGGGCTTCCCATGTCGAATGGATGTCCGACGACCAGAACAGGGAGCCATGGCGCTGCGCCCCCAGATACGCGGCGCGCGCTAGTATCAGGTTACGCTTGTCGGGGAAGTCGCGAGCCGACCCTTCCGCGACGCTGCTCGGATGAACCAGGGGATAGAGGTTGTAATAGCGATCGCCCGATCCGATCGAATAGAAATGACCGCTCGGGACGAGGTCCGGCTCGGTTTCGTCGAGCCAGAACCAGTCGAAGCCCTCGCTAGCGATATTGTCGCGGATCTTCGTCCAGAACCACTGCCGCGCCTCGGGATTGGTGCTGTCGAGCAGCGCGCCGGCGCGATCTGAGCGTACCGCGAGGCCATCCGCGGTGTGGCCATCGGGATCCTTGAGCAGCCACCCCTTCGCCGAGAGCATGTCGTAATAGCGCGATTCGCGTTCGAAGCGCGGCCAGACGCTGATGATCGAATGCAGGCCTCGCTCGTGGAGCTCCCGGTTCATGCCGGCAGGATCGGGGAAGGCGTTCCGATCGATGTCGAGCTGCCCCATCCGTGTCCAGTGGAACCAGTCGAGGACCATGATGTCGAGCGGGTATTTCCGGCTGCGATAACCTTCTGCGACGCGCATCAGTTCGTCGCGATTTTCATAGCGTGCCTTGCTCTGGATGAGCCCGAATGCGGCCTTTGGCGGCAGAGGCGTCTCTCCGGTCAGCTTCGCATAGCCCGCGTATATCTCGTCGGTGCTTTTCCCGGTGATGACGAAGAACGAGACCCGCTCGCCGACCTCCGACTGGAAGCGCGTCGATCCGTGAAGGCCGGGCGAGACGGCGGTCGCCGACGGATTGTCCCAGACGATGCCATAGCCCTTGTTGGTCACGAGGAACGGGACGCATACGGTCTCGCCGGCAGGCGCATCGTAATTGTGGCGGCAGTCGATCGTGCGTCCGCGCAGATCGAGGATGCCCTCCTGGTTCTGCCCGAGGCCGTAATAATGCGTGTCAGCGGTGTCGGCGAAGCTCGCGCCTGCGCGGAAGGTCTTTTCCCCGTTCACCATCTGCGGCGCCAGTTCCCACCCGTTCATCCGGGTGATCTCGCGCCCGTCGGCACCCGAGATCGAGATCGATACCGGCGGGAGCGAGGGCGCGAAATAGCGTTGCATCTGGGTCGGAGGCTTTGGCCAGGGCTCGGCGTTGACCGTCACGCGAAGCGCGGACGAAGTGAAGACGTCGCCGGATGGGTCGCTGCGATGCGCCCAGCCGGCCGAACTCGCCTTGGCGCTGATCCCGTAGCCCGGTCCCTGATCGAGCTCCTTCCTGTCGAGCGCGATGGTCACATGCACGATGTTCGGGCCATAGGCCTCGATCGATACCATGCTGCCGTTGCGGTCGACCGTGGCAAGCGACTGTGCGGCTGCAGGACTCGCGCACAAGGCGGAAGCAGCGAGCAAAAGAATACGCAGGTTCATAACTCTTCCCTTGATGATGTGCGGCGCGGATGGAGGCCTCGCGTCATTGCGGTGCCGGACGCGCGCGATAAGTCAGATTGCGGAAGGTGGCGGCGCCCTTACCCGACGCGTAGATGCCGGGCCGCAGGCTCAGAAAACCGTCCGCGACATTGTGGTTGTAGCCGGCGACTTCGAAAGAGCGCTCCTTGGTCCAGCTTTTCCCGTCCAGGCTATGAAAGAAGGTGACGACGTTCTCGTCGTTGACGGCGCGCAGATGCAGACGTCGAGTCGTGGCAGGGCCGCCGGGTGGCCAGCGTTCCTCCTGACCGATGCGATAGGCGTGCAGCTTGCCCTCGGAGAGCCCCAGCCCGCAGAACAGCTTCTCGTTGTAGAAGAGGAGCAGCCCGCCCTGCGCGGCGCCGTCGATCTCGATCTCGACCGATACTTCGTAGGATCTGTCGCCCGCGACGAACAGCAAGGGCGACGCATCGGCCGGGCCCGTTCCCTCGCCCGCGAGTTGCAGCACGCCGTCCTCGAGCTTCACGCGCCGGGAATAGTCGCCCTGCGGCGCATGGAAGGCGAGCTTCTTGTCGAAGCTGTCATTGCTGAAACCGGAGAGCGCGATCCCGTGAGAACCCGTGGATGCGGGACGTGGCTTGGCGAGCGGGCGCGAAAGGTCGCCGCCGGTCGCTTTCGGCCAGCCGTCCGAGCTCCACGCCATGGGCTCGAGCAGCATCTGGCGCCCGAGCGTGCGGAAGCCGTTCTCATAGCCGTGATAGATGAGCCACCAATCGCCTGCGGGTCCCTGGACGGGAGTCGCGTGCCCGCGCGACCACCAGGGCTCGTCCCGGTGTGCGGTGCGGACAATGGGATTGTGCGGGCAATTTTCCCACGGGCCATGGATCGACCGCGACCGGGCGACGACGACCATGTGGCTCGTCGGTGGCCCGGCGGTGCCGCCCTGGCCCGAGAACATGTAGAACCAGCCGTCCTTGCGCAGCAGCTTGGGTCCCTCGAGCGCGAAGCCCTCGATGATCCAGTCGTCGGGGATGGGCCAGCCATCATAGACGTGCTCGACCTCGCCAGCGGCCGACAGGCCATCGTCGCTGATGCGCACCCGGCGCCCGCCATTGAAGAACAGATAGCGCTTGCCGTCCTCGCCGACCGCGTGACCCGGATCGATATAGCCGTCGAGCCGCATGTCGACCGGGTCGCTCCACGGGCCCCGCATATCGTCGGCGTGGATCACCCAGGTTTTGAGCGGCCGAGCGGAGTCGTGGGGGTCGAGGGCGGGAATATAGATGAAGTAGCGCCCTCCATGCCTGGAGATATCGAGCGCCCATACCGTCCCGATATATTTGCGCAGCGCGGCGGCAATCGGCGTCCAGTGGACAAGGTCCCGCGAATGCCAGATCGGGATCCCGGGATAATATTCGAACGAGGAGAAGGTGGCGAAATAGTCCTCGCCATCTTTCAGCACATTGGGATCGGGCCTGTCACCGGCGAGGACGGGATTGCGGTACCGGCCATCCCCGAGATCGGCGATGCGCTGCCCCTCGGCGCCCGTCCTCCAGCCTGGCCGGCCAACGGCGCGCCCCTGCGACGCCGAACCGGCAGCTGCGACTGGCGCGGCGACCCCGAGGGTGCCCGCGGCGCCGAGCGCCAGATGGAGGGTCTCGCGACGTGTGGTTCTCATTTTCGGGTTCCGACCGGCTCCAGCAGCGCGAGCACCACATCGTTGCTTCGCATCGGCACGCGCAGCGCATAGGTGCCGGACCTTGCGACGCGTACCGTGCGCGTCGTCTCGGGTACGTCCCGCGAGAGCTGCTGCAACTCGGCCAGTTGCGCCGCCGAAAGCGTGGCCGGCGAGCCCATTTCGAGATAACGTGTGTGTGCGTCGTTAGCCTTGAAGCCGGTGCGGCGGATCGACAGCCGGTAAGTGCCGGGCGCGAGGCCCGCGAAACGCAGTTCGGCCGGCGCGGCGCTCCGTGCGGGCAACACCTTGGTGAAGAACGGCCGGTTGCTCAGCGTCTGTTTCGGCTGCTGCCAGTCCCAAAGCAGCACTGCGGTGCGGTTGCCCTCGGTGGCGATCCAGCTCTGCGCGTCGTTCGAGGGCACCTCGCGCCCGCGCAGCAGGTTGAGATATTTGTACGCGAAGAAGGCCGGCTTGCGGATGCCTTCGCGATTGATGAGGCCGAACCCGCCGTGGAAAGGCGTGGGAGGAGGGCCAGCTTCCTCGAACAGGTCGCTATAGGTCCAGTAGCTCATCCCTTGTGCGAACGCGCGCGTGGCCCTGAGCTTGGTCAGGATATAGGCGGCGCTGATATAGGAATCGTGGACCGGGTCGCGGGGATTATAGCTTGCGCTCCATTCGGTGAAGAATAGCGGCAGGCGCGGATATTTCGACGCGGCGATCTGCTCGCGCACGCGGCGGACATCGCCGACGACTGCATCGGGGTTGGTCGACAGCCGATTGTCGTCATGGCCCATCTCGTCGAGAAAACCGCCGTCCACGCCGTAGGTGTGCGTCGCGACGAAATCGACCGGAAGTTCGCGACGATGGGCGTAATCGAGGAACTCCGGCACCCAGGCGGCGCCCGCCGTCGCCGGCCCCCCGACGCGCAGGGCCGGATCGATGGCCTTGATCGCGCGGGCGCTCGCTTCGTAGAGTTCGAAATAGACCTTCTGGTCGGCGCGTTCCCAGAAGCCGCCGAGATTCGGCTCGTTCCACACCTCGAAATACCAGCTGCGCACTTCGTCGGCGCCATAGCGGCTGCGCAGATGGCGCACGAACGCGTCGACAAGCGCGCTCCACGCCTTCGGCTCGGGATGCGAGGTGTTGCCCTTCCAGTAGAAGATCGTCTGCGGCGAGCTCGCCATCGCCTCAGGCGTGAAGCCGAGTTCGACGAACGGCTTGATCCCCATGCCGAGCAAGGCGTCGTAAAGCTGGTCGATCTTCGTCCAGTCATAGACGGTCCGCTGGTTCTCGATCCGTACGGTGCCGAGCACGTCATGGAAGATGGCGTGGAAGCGGATATAACGAAAGCCGAGCTCGTCGACGGCGGTCTTGAGCTGTGCGAGGCTCTCCGGGCGCATCAACGTTCCCGGATAATCCGATCCCACCGAAAAGTTGAACGATCGGTCCAGCGGTCCAGCGGCCTTGCGCACGTCCACCGCGATGTGCCTCGATTGTGCCTGGGCGGTACCCTCTGGCCGGGCAGACGAAGCCGGCGCCATCGCGCATGCGGCCGCTGCCGCGAACGCCATGCTGAGTCCCTTGAAGTTCATTGCGCCACCTGGCGCGCCATGGTGCAGTTCATTGCGATATAGTCCTCATGTCTGGGCATCGCCTCGGCCGTCCGGGCGACGATCTCGCGCATATGGTTCATGAACCGGATGGTCTCTCCGACGGGCAGCGCCGCCATCAGCGGATCGGCAGCTCGCGGAACGATGTTCTGGCCGAGAAGGACGGCGATCCAGCTCTCTTCGGTAAAGAGCGAATTGTGCGCCCTGAAGATTCGTCCCTTTTCGCGCCACAGCGCGATCCGCGCGGCGAGGCTGTCCGGGATATCCATCGTGCGGCAATGGTTCCAGAAGTCGGAATCGGCGCGCTCGGTCGCGTGATAATGCAGGATGATGAAATCGCGGATGTGCTCGTATTCCTCGATCAGCCAGCGATTATATTCGTCGATCTCGATTCTGCTGAAACCGCGGTCCGGAAACAGCGACATCAGGCGAAAGATGCCGGACTGGATCAGATGGATGCTCGTCGATTCGAGCGGCTCGATGAACCCGCCGGCGAGGCCGATCGCCACGCAATTCTTCTCCCAAAGCTTCTCCCGTCGGCCCGCAGTGAAGCGAAGCAGGCGCGGTTCGCCGATCGTCGGCGCGTCGAGCCCGTCGAGCAGCCGCTGCAACGCGGCCTCCTCATCGGTATGCGCGCTCGAGAAGACGTGGCCGTTGCCCACGCGGTGCTGCAGGGGAATGCGCCAGCGCCATCCGCCCTTCTCGGCGCTCGATCGCGTATAGGGGACGGGCGGTGCGATCGCCGCGCTGGGCACCGCGAGGGCGCTGTCGCAAGGCAGCCAGTGCTGCCAGCTGCGATAGGGAACGCCCAATGTCTGCCCCAGCAACAGCGCGCGGAATCCGCTGCAATCGACGAAGAAGTCGCCTTCGATCCGCCGGCCGTCTTCGAGGACGACCGCCGTGATATGCCCCTCGAGCGGCGACTGCTCGACGTTCGCGATCTTGCCCTCGACGCGCGTCACACCACGCGCTTCCGCATGCCCACGCAGGAACCGGGCATAGAGGCCGGCATCGAAATGATAGGCGTAAGCGAGGCCGGACAGTACCGCCTCGGGATTGCTGGCGGGCTTGGCGAAGCGCCGCCGCCGGGCTGCCGCGATCGAGATGGCATAATCGTCCACCGGGCCTGGATCCGCATCGCCGCCCAGCAGATGCTGGCGCAGCCAGATCTGGTGGAAATTGATGCCCAGCGTCGAACGGCCATATTTGCCGAAGGGATGGATGTACCTGTCCCCCGGTTTGCCCCAGTCGACAAACTCGATCCCGAGTTTGAAGGTGCCGCAGGTCGCGGCGACGAATTCGTTCTCGTCGATGCCGATTGCGGCATTGAAATCCAGCAAGGGCGGGATCGTCGCCTCGCCCACCCCGACGGTGCCGATCTCGTCCGATTCGACCAAAGTCACCGCGACGCCCGCATCGACCATGCGCGATACCGCGGCCGCGGTCATCCACCCGGCCGAGCCGCCGCCGACGATCACCAGCCTGGTGATCGGTGCTTCCGTCGGCGGCGGCGTCATGCTGCGTTCGCGCCCTGACCGAAGCCGGAGCGTTGCGCGAAGCGGACCAGTTCGCGGTTCGACGGCAGCTGGCGGAGTGCGAATTCGCCCTGCTGCCGGATCTTGGAAAAGGCCGCCTTGGCCTCCTCCCGGAACCGGAAAACGCCGGCCTTGGCCGAGAGATCGGTTTTCCAACCCATCCCGTACAGCACATATTGCCAGCTGGCCTCCGTGAAGATGTCCACGTTCCGGTCGACGTCCATCTCGTTGGGCGGCCGGAACCGCCAGCGATCGAGCAGTTCCTTCAAGCTGTCGGGAACCGAGGCCGGATCGACATTGTCGCGCCAGAACTGGCTGTCGCGTCGTTCGCTGATGCAATAATGCAGCTTGATGAAATCGAGCGTGCGCTCGTAGCGGCGACGCAGGTTCGCATTGAACTGGCGCGCCGAAGTCTCGAAATCGCCGGCCCAGGGGAAGAGATTGGCGATCATGCCCGCGGCGACTTCGGAGAAGACGATCCCGGTCGCTTCGAGTGGTTCGAAAAATCCGCTGGAAAGGCCGACGGCCACGCAGTTCTTGTACCAGTTCACTTCGCGATACCCGGCGTCGAAGCGGAATCTGCGGGTCTCCAGTGCCGCACCGGCGGGGCCGACATAGGCGCGCAGAACGCGTTCCGCCTCGTCCGCATCGCTATGCGCGGACGAATAGACATGGCCGATGCCGCGCCGGGCTTCGAGCCCGATGTCCCAGATCCATCCCGCCTGCTGGGCAGTCGAGACGGTATAGGAAGCGATCGGGTCGTCCGGCTGGGCATAAGGCACCTGGATCGCCACCGCGCCGTCGCAGAAAAGCACGTCGCGGCAGGATTTCCATGGCTGGCCGAGCGCCTTGCCGATCAGCTCCGCGCGGAAGCCGGTGCAGTCGATATAGAGGTCCGCCGTAAGGACGCCGCTCTCGGCGCCACGCACTCCGGCGATTGCCCCGTCTTCGCCCAGCAGCACTTCCTGCACGGTATCGACCAGATGCGTCACGCCATTGGCTATGCCCTGCTCGCGCAACAGCACGGCGAGCGACACCGCATCGAAATGAAAGGCATAGTTCAGTGGTCCGACGAAATCGGGATGGCTCGGCAATTTGGGAGCGCGGTACGCATCGGCCGCGCGCTTCTGCGGTGTGTTGACTTCGTCCCAATTGGCATCGCCGGCGAGACCGAGCAGCCAATAAGGGAGGAGCTCCAGACCGTCGCGGTCGTCGGTTTCCTGAAAGGCATGAAGATAGTGATCGTGCCCCGGCGTGCCGGGCGTGTGCCGCCAATGGACGAACTTGGCGCCTTGCTTGAAGGTGGCGCCGCAACGGCGGACCAATTCGGCTTCGTCGATTCCGATCCGCGCCAGCGTCCTGCGGATCGTCGGGAACGTGCCCTCGCCAACGCCGAGAATGCCGATATCGTGCGATTCCACCAAGGTGATCGCAACGCCGCCGGGACGGTCGGCGCCAAGTATTCGTGCGAGATATCCGGCCGTAATCCAGCCTGCGGTTCCGCCCCCCACGATCAGGATGCGCCGGCCATCGGAAACCATCGATCCACTCCGAGCAAAAAATGGTGGCGGGCCCGGCCCGCCACCAGGAGGGTATCAGAATGCCAGGTTTGCGCCGAGACTGATGCGCCGGTCGCTCTGGAACCAGCTCCGCGTATAGATGGCGTCGTTCTTGTATCCGCCCATCAGCGTGCGCTGCGTCGCGTTGAGCACGTTCGTGCCCCTGATGGTGAACGACAAATTGTCGGTCACCTTGTAGGTCAGGCCAACGTCCACCTGGCCATAGGCATCGCCATAGACCGGCAGCGCGATCTGCACACTCTGCCCGGCCGCCCCCGGCGCCGATACATAGGTATAGGTCGGAGTGGTGCCGTTCGCGTTGGTCGACTGAAGATATTTCGACCGCCACGAATAGGCCACGCGTGCCGAGAGCTGGCTCCGTTCGTAGAGCAGGGTGAGGTTGTAATTGTGCTTCGAGAGACCCTGAAGCGGCGCATCGTTGCGGATCGCGCCGAAGATGTCGCGATAGAGGTCGCCCGGGTTCTTGCTGTCGATAAAGGTATAGTTGGCTTCGATGCCGAAGCCGGCGAGGGCACCCGGCAGCATGTCGAGGAAGGCGCGGCCGCCCACTTCCACGCCCTTCACCGTCGCGGCTTCCGTGGCAGTGATCACGTCCGAGGCCGCCGCGCTGGCGAGTTCCGTGGTTCCGTTTTGATAACGGATGGTCACGTCACGCTGGGTCAGCGAGAAGATCGGAAGGTCCTTGATATGCTTGTAGAAGCCATTGAGGTAGAACATCGTTCCCGGCTTGGCATACCATTCCAGCGACACGTCGATGTTGTTGGACATGGCTGGCTTCAGGAAAGGATTGCCGGTCGAGGCCGTGAAGTTGGTGAAAATGCCCGGCTGGCCCGCAATCGGATTTGAGGTCGTCGCGACACCGATGTTGCCGCCGCCGCGCGTCGCGTTGAAGTTCGGCAGGTCCATCGTGATGTTGTAGGCGGCGCGCAGCTTGACGTCCTCGGCCGGCTGCAACTGCAGGTTCACCGAAGGCAGGAATCGCGTGAAGCTCGCGGTGCCTCCGCGCGGATCGACCCGCTGCGCCAAGCTTACCGTCTGGCCATTGCGGATATAGCTGAAGGCGTCCTGGACGATGAAGCCCTGCGACTCGTTCTTCACGTGCACTACGCGTCCGCCGATGTTGCCCGAGAATCCGAGCTTGCCGGCTTCATAGTCCCGCCCGAAGCGGACCTGCGCATAAGCGGCGGAAGTTTCGGTCTTCCACAGGCCCAGGTCCTGCGGCAGGAACGAAGCCGGCCGCGACCGGGCACCGCCATATCCCAGGGGTGCAGGGCGGTGCAGCTCGTCGGCGGTCACGCCTTCGAGGAGCGCGATCGATGGCCACAGCGTATTCGCCGGGACACCGATATCGCCGTGGAAGAAATTGTCGAAGGCGTAATATTCCACATCCCCCGGCCGGGCGTCGGCAAAGGTCAATTGCGGATCGCCGTTCCACCCACGGCCCAGCGCCGTCCAGGTGAAGCCGTTGTTGAGATCGCGCTCCCTGCGCTCCGACACGCGCCCGCCGACCTTCACGGCACGGAAGAAGCTGTCCTCGAACGTATATTCCGCATCGAGGTTGAACGAATCCATCGTCCCGCGATTGCGCTCATTATGCGGCATCGCCGCCGACCAGCTATAATTGGCCGGATTGGCGAGCGTGGTCGCGATCGACGCTGGTACAGTAACCTTGGGGAAGTCACCCGTCAGATCGAAGCCGAATGTCGAGGGGAAGGGGACGTCGCGGAAGATCGCGAGACGATCGAGCCGGGATGTCGACAGGGTATTCTGATAGGCGCCCGAAATTTTGAGCGGGCCCTGGCCCGGCTGCCAGCTGAATTGGGCCGAGATATCCCGGGTCATCGAGTTCGAGCGCGTGCCCTCGGTGCCGCCGCCGCCATTGATGGTGCCGCCGGTGGGCAGGAAGGTGTTCGCATCGCGCAGGAACATCGAGCTTGTCGACAACAGCGCGCCGTTATCGTCGAACGTGCTCCCGTTTCGGTTGACGGCCAGATCTTGCGAGGTCTGCATCGCGAAGTGCGACTGGTTGTGGTTCTTGTAGCGTGACTGGAAGTAGATGCCGGTCAGCGTCAGATCGTCGCTCGGCGCCCATTGTGCCGCGGCATAGATGCCGCTCCGGTTGCGCTTGAATTCCTCGTCGCCATAGTCATAGCCGCCGGGGATGAACACGTCCTGGGTTTCGCCCAGCAACCGCCGGCGAAAATAGGGTTCGGTGCGGAAGAAGTTTGACCGCGAGGTGAGCTGGCTGGTCGCCAGATCGACGAGGATGCCGATATCGCCGATGCCGGTGTGCCAGCGATTCGAGAGAAGCGCCGATCCGGAATAATCCGTCTTTTGCGTCAAATCGCCGTAGCTGACTTCCGCGCTGCCGGCGGCATGCCAGCCGGGCGAGAAATCGAACGGCAGCTTGGTGCGCAGATCGATCTGGCCGCCAGTCCCGCCTTCGATCAGATCGGCCGTCGCCGATTTGTAGACGTCGACTGCAGACATCAGTTCGGGTGTTACGTCACCCCAGACGAGTCCGCGTCCGCCATTGGCGCTGAAAATCTCGCGGCCGTTGAGGCGCGAGGCGACGCCGCTGAGGCCGCGCACCTGAATGCCCGATCCTTCGACCGAGAAATGGTCCGGATCGCCCAGCGAGCCGAAGCGCACGATGCTCACGCCCGAGACGCGCTGGAGGACTTCGGTGATCGAATTGTCGGGCAGCTTGCCCGCTTCGTCGGCGACGACCGAATTGATGATGCTTTCTGACGCCTTCTTGCGCTCGTCGGCGGCCTGAAGCGCAGCGCGGCGACCCGTCACGACGATAGTATCGTTCTGCGCATCCGCCGGATCCGCGGCCTGATCCTGCGTCGGAGCAGGGCCGGGGGCTTCCACCTCGCCGCTGCCGGTGGTCTGGGCGAGCGCTGGTAGCGCTAACATTGTTGCTAAAACGAAAGTCGAAGATCCCAGCCAACGTCCGGACTTGCTTCTGGCCTTGAACCGCATCGTAATTCCCTCTCCTCGTGTGCCGCTCGTGCTCAGCGGTCGCCGGGTTCTCATTTGCCAGCACAAAGGCGGGGCGAATGGGCCAGCTCTAACGCCCTCACAAAGGCCACAAACTCTTCGTTGAGTCCATTCAGGGGAAGCACGATTTGTAGGATAAAATACTGATTTAAGGGCGGAAAACCGCGGGCTTGAGCCGGTCTGCGAATTCTGAGTCCACTCGACAAAATACCAGTCCGCTTCGTAACATTTTCGCCAGAAACAGTTCGGACATCTTGTTTAATGTAGGCGTTGAAGGGACAGTGCAGGCTCGCGACCGGCCGCTCCCCAATGGATGGTCAGCACGTGGGCTGGTTCGCTCAAAGGCCACTGGCGAAATCGCAGGGATACGATCCATGCCCGCCCGGGGCATCCCAATCCGGGCGCGCAGGTGCCGCGGTCCTTTCGAGAGACGGTCCTTTCGAAAGACTGGAGAGTGCGCTTCGAAGCATTTTGTCGCGTGCCACGGGCTGCACGCGACAGGCACTTCAACCCATCGCCGGATTGATCGATAATGATGTATATGAATCGCGCCCTTCACAAGTTTGCGTCCGGCCCGGACTTCTCAAGCCAGCTAGGGATTCTCTCCGCGCCCGAGGGCGCGTCCCGGATCAAAACCTGGCGAGCGAAGCTGATGCCGGCGATCCTGATCTTTCTCCTGTGGACGGTGGTGGGCGTTTTCATCGCAGTGCCGGACATGGTGGACGGCTTTCGATGGAGCGAGACCATCAGCAAATTTGTCGAAGCCTGGACCTGGGCACTGCTCACGCCCGCGATATTATTGGTCGATCGTAAACTGACGTTGGCCTATCAAAGTATCGTTCGTGTAGCGGCCATACATCTGGTGTTGAGTGTTCCGTTTAGCCTTATTCATGCCTATCTAGCCGGGCTAATATTGTATCCAATACCTAATATATACTGGAACCCAATCAGGAATACCGAATATGCTATTTACTTCTATCTTGGTGGTTGGGGGACATATTGTTATATTATTGGCACTCTTCAGGCTTTTAAATATTATAATCGCTACATGAACAGTCAGATCGAATTGGCGCAGGTCGAGAAGCGGCTTGTCGAATCCCATCTGAATGCGCTGCGCCTCCAGCTCGAACCCCATTTTCTGTTCAATACCCTGAACGCCATCTCGTCCGAACTCGCGGCGAGCCCCGAGCTCGCCCGGGACATGATAGAGGATCTCGGGGCGCTTCTGCGGCGATCCCTCGAATGTCAGGGCAGCACGGAGATAACGCTCGCGCAGGAGCTTGCGCTGCTCGATCATTATATCGCGATCCAGAAGCTCCGCTTCGGAGAGAGGATCGACATTCAGATCAAGGTCAGTTCGGCGGCGCTCTCGGCCATGGTGCCGTCGATGTTTCTGCAGCCGCTCGTAGAAAACGCAGTTCGGCATGGACTGGAAGGCCGCATGTCCGGCGGGGAGATCGTGGTTTCGGCCCGGCACATCGGCAGCCAGCTGTACATCAAGGTGCTTGATGACGGTGTCGGCTTGCCGACTCATTGGAGGATGGAAACCTCCGAGGGTCTCGGAATACGCGTGACGCGCGAACGCTTCCAGGCGCTTTATGCCGAGCCTGAGGGTCACGATTTCACCATTTCGCGGCGCAGGGGCGGAGGCACGGAAGTGGCCATCCGCATTCCGCTGCACAGGACCGGAGCCTAGGCGCGTGGCATCGCAGTCCAGACCCCTTCGTGCACTGGTGGTGGACGACGAAGCGCCGGCCCGCAGGCGAATTTGCGACTTGCTGGCAAAGGATCCCGATATCGCGACGACCCTGAGCGCAGAGAACGGATTGGCCGCGATCGCGATGATCCAGGACGCGCGGCCCGATATCGTGTTCCTCGACGTGCAGATGCCCGGCGTCGACGGCTTCGGGGTGATAGACGCGGTGGGTCCGGAAAACATGCCGGTTACGGTGTTCGTCACCGCTTATGATCGCTTCGCAATTCAGGCTTTCGAGGTGGAAGCGGTCGACTATCTGCTCAAGCCGTTCAGCGACCGACGCTTCGACAGGACGATGGAGCGGGTCAAGGAGCGCCTGGGCGACGGGCCTTCCGGTTCGGATGGCGCCAATGCCTTCGGCCCCGAGCTCCTCAAGCTGGTTGCGAAGCGCGCCAGGCCCGGCGAGATCTGGGACTGGATCGCAGTGAAGTCGCGCGACACGACCCGCCTGGTGATGACCGAGGATATCGATTGGGTCGAAGCGGCGGGCGTGTATGTGACCGTGCATTCGAAAGGCGACGCGTTCCTGTATCGCGCCGGGCTGGCGGCGGTGGCAAGCCGGCTCGACCCCTTCCGCTTCGTTCGGATTCACCGGTCGCACATCGTCAACGTCAGATCGATCGAATGCCTCGAACGCCGCTCACATGGCGAATTCGAAGTGATGCTCAAGACCGGGACCAGGCTCATGATGAGCCGCACCTATCGCGGCGAAGTTGAAGCGATATTGGGGCAGACCCTCTGACATCTTTTCGTTCGGCCGTGCATTGGCTCGGCCGGCGAGGTCGGTGGCGTTTCCCGGAACGTTCCATAGCGCTTCCGGTGATCAGGACGGCTGGATGATCTTGCCGACCCGGACGGCATCGAGCCCTAGCCATGCCGCCATCCGATCGAGCTCGATCGCAAGACGCTCCACGGTTTCGGCGGGCGCGTAAGGCTCAAGTATGACGCGGTGTGCGAGAAGGATGCCGGCCTGGCGATCGGCCTTGAGATCGACGCGCGCGACCAGCGCCTCGTCCATCAGGAAGGGCAGCACGTAATAACCGTGGATGCGCTTGTCCTGCGGCACATAGATCTCGATGCGGTAGCGGAAACCGAACAGCCGTTCGGCGCGGCTGCGCTCCCAGACCAGGGGATCGAACGGGGCAAGCAGCGCAGCACCGCGCACGCGGCGGGGCAGGCGGGCGTCGCGGTGCATCCAGGCCTTCTGGCTCCAGCCTTCGACCCGGATGGGGATCAGCGCGCCCGCCTCCGCCTGGGCGGCGATCGCATGATCTGCTTCTTCGGGCTTCAGCCGATAATAGTCGCGCAGATCCGCGGCGGTCGCGACGCCGAGCACCCGTGCACTGCGTTCGATCAATGCGCGTTGCGCGCTAGCGGCATCCGGAGTGGGCAGATCGAGGATGGCCTTGGGCAACACGCGCTCGGGCAGGTCATAGAGCCGGGCGAAGCTGCCGCGGCGCGTGGCGGTGGTGATCTTGCCCGACCAGAACAGCCATTCGAGTGCGTGCTTGGTATGGCTCCATTCCCACCAGCCGCTCTTGCTCGATCCATTCTCGAAATCGGCGGCCGCCATCGGCCCCTCGGCGGCGATCCGGTCGAGTATCGCCTGCGCTTCAGGCCGGTGCTCGACCGCAAAGCGCTTCAGGCTTTGATAGCCGATCTCGCCGCGTTCGGCGCGCGCCATGCGCCAGCGCAACAACGGGTGGAGATCGAGCGGAAGCAGCGAAGCTTCATGGGCCCAATATTCGAACAGGCGCCGCTGTCGCACAGGACCCCAGGCATCGCGCTCCAGCAGCGTACGGTCATAGCTGCCGAGCCGCGAGAAGGCGGGAAGATAGTGCGCCCGGGTGAGAACGTTGACGCTGTCGAGCTGGAAGAGCCCGAGGCGGCCGAGGGTTTTCCGCAGATGTGCGGCGTTCGTTCGTTCGGGATGTCGAATTCCGAAACCCTGCGCCGCGAGCGCGATCCGCCGCGCGTCTTTGATGGAGAGGGTGGTCGACACCAGCCGCTGCTTGGCCGCTGCGAGGTAAAAGCGTCAACCCCAGGCGGAGCCCCAGCCGCGAGAGATTTGCACGGTAAGTTTCGAAGAAACTGGATGAAAAGGAGTGGTGCCGCTTACAGGACTCGAACCTGTGACCCCCGCATTACGAATGCGATGCTCTACCAGCTGAGCTAAAGCGGCCCGTCCGAAGCGCGTCGCCTCGAAAGAGAGCGCGCGCTTACCAGCATGATTCGTAGCTGACAAGCGTTGCGATTTGCTTGCCGCGCCGCTGTCCGCCCACCCGCAACAATACTTACCCGTCGGACTTTACGCGTCGTTTACCACGGGGGGTGCACAAGCAGTGGCTCAAGGATCGGGCGGGTTGCCCGCAACGGAGCACGCGTATGGACATGGCTCGCGGCATCAATGAGCCCTTCGACTCGGTTCCAGAGGGATCGAACGACGACGCCGTTTCGGATCGGCCGATGGAGATCGGCTCCGATGAGCGCCGCATGCATGTGCGCGCGTACAACCATTGGGTCTCGCTGCTCCAGGGCCGTGCCTATCCGTCGATCGAGGATCTCGATCCCGAGAATATCGCCGATTTCGGCCCCCACAGCGTTTTGCTCGACTTTACTCGAGGCGTCTCGGATCCCTCGATACGCTTCCTCGGCGAATCGCTGCGTGAGGAATGCGGCTTCACTCCCTCGATCCAGACCGTCGGCGAAGTGCCGAGCCGCTCTTTGCTCTCGCGCCTCACCGACCATTATCTCCAGATCATCGCCAATCGCGCGCCGATCGGCTTCGAGGCCGAGTTCGTCGGGCAGCGTGGCCACAACACGCTGTACCGCGGCATTTTGACGCCCTTCTCGTCGGACGGAGAGACGATCGACTTCATCTATGGCGTGATCAACTGGAAGGAACTCGTCGACGCCGAGACCCAGGCGCGGCTTAATGCCGAGGTCGAGGAATCGCGCCGTGCTGCTCCGCAGCAACCGGTGGCTGCCGCGGTGTGGGCCGATGGTCCCAGCGCCGGCTTCGATGCGCCCGAAGTCGTCGAGGCGCTGCTTTACGATTCGACTCTCGCCGATCTGTTGATGGTGGCGCGCGAATCGGCAGCGGCTGCGCGCGCGTCCGACACACGCAGTCGTTCGGCGCTCTATCGGGCCCTCAGTCGTGCCTATGATTTCGCGCGCGCCGCCGAAACTGCACCCGACGATTACAAGGCATTGCTCAGCGACGCTGGCCTCGCCGCTCAGGCACGCGCGCCGATGACGCCGCCGGTCAAGCTCGTCTTCGGCGCCAATTACGACAAGACTCGACTCACCGAATTCGCCGCGGTGCTCACTTATGCCCGGCGCCAGGACGTGCCGCAGGGCGGGCTCGACGCGTTCCTCGAAGTCGCCGAGGGCGGCATCAAGGGCGTGGTCAAGGCCGAGCGCGATCATCGCCGGCCGGCGCCGAAGCGCGATGTCTTCGCGCAGGCCGCGCAAGAGCTGCGCAGCCGCCCGCCTCTCGGCCATGTCGACATCCATGCCGGGCAGGGCGAGTTTGTCGTGCTGCTCGCCCGCGCGGGCAAGCAGGGCCTCGATATCGTCGCCAGCTTCGAGGACGATACGGCGCTGACCGAGCGCGCGATCCGCAAGGCCGCGGCCTAAGTTTTTCGACAAACTAGTCGCAATAGTTACTTTTCTTGCGCGCCGAGCCTTGAGGTCGGGCGCGGGGCAGAGCATAGCGGCGCCCATGAAAAGCATGATGACGTCGCTCACGCAGGCGTTCGAGGCGCGGCTGCTCGAAGGAGCGCTGCCGGGAGAGCTGGAAGGGTTTGACGAGGGGGAGCGCGCGGAAGCGGCTGGCTTCGTCGCCGAAGCCGCGGCGGTGCGTCCGCCGGGCACCCCGCAGATCCGGCTGGAGACCTATCTCGACGATGAACGCCGCAGCATGCGGCTCGCGGTGGTCAACGACGACATGCCGTTTCTCGTCGATTCGATCTCCAGCGCGATCGCCGCGCACGACATCGCGATCTTTCGAATCATCCACCCGGTAATCGCCGTCGAGCGCGACGGCGCGGGCAAGCTCGTTTCGATCGGGCCCGATGCCTCCGCCGCGCGGCGCGAATCGATGATCTATATCGAAATGGAGCGCAGCGACGCGCGCACCCGCCGCGGCCTCGTCGCGGAAATCGAACGCACGCTCGAACAGGTGCGTAGCGCCGTGGAGGACTGGCGTGCGCTCCAGGCGGCGATGTTCGCCGATGCCGGCGCGCTTGCCATGCCCGAAGGCACCGCCCTGTTGCGCTGGTTCCTCGATGGCGCGATGACGCTGCTCGCGCACGAGAAGTGGCGCACCGACGGTAGTGTCTCCGATCAGCTCGGGATCGCGCGCTTTGCGCTCGAGACGCCGATTCTCGCCGAGGCCTCGCGCAAGGCGGCAGTCGAGCATTTCCAAAAGGGCGGCGAGGCGCCCCTGCTGCTCAAATCCAATTCGATCTCGACCGTGCATCGCCGGGTGCCGCTCGACATCGTCGTGCTGCCGATCCTCACCGGCGCCGAGGTTACCGGTCTGTCGATCCATGCGGGGCTGTGGACAAGCGCGGCCTTGTTCGCTGATCCGCAAGACGTGCCGGTGCTGCGCGCCCGGCTCGGCGCGCTCGAGAAGAAGTTCGGTTTCGATCCCAAGGGACATACCGGCAAGGCGATGTCGCACGCGCTGACCGCCTTGCCGCACGATCTGACCACGGCGTTCGATCCCGCCTCGCTCGAGAATCTCGTGCTCACTGCGATGTCGGTCGCCGATCGGCCACGCTCGAAGCTCGTGCTCGTCCGCAGCCTGCTCGGGCGGCATCTCTTCGCCTTCGTATGGCTGCCGCGCGATGAGGTCTCGACCGGCCGTCGCGAGGCGATCGGCAACATGCTCGCCGATGCCGCCGGCGCCAAGCTGATCAACTGGTCGATCGCGCTCGAGGATGGTGTCGTCGCCTTGCTGCGCTACACGCTCGATCTGCGCGGCGGTGGAGTCATGCCCGATGCCCGCGAACTCGATGCGCGGCTGGAACGGATGCTGCGTGGCTGGGTGCCGGCGGTCGAGGCCGCGCTGGTCGAGCAGGCAGGCGCCGCGTCGACGCGGCTAGCATTGCGCTTCGCCAATGCCTTCCCAGCGGTCTATCGCGCCACCAGCACGCCCGAAGAGGCTGCGCGCGACATTCTCCGGATCGCCACGCTGGAGGGCGCGGGCGACCGCTCGGTGCGGATCGTCCCGCATCCCGACAACAAGGGCCAGTATCGCATCAAGCTCTATGCCCAGGGCGGAGCGCTGGCGCTGTCCGATGCGGTACCCGCATTCGAGAATTTCGGCTTCCGGGTGATCGAGGAAGTCCCGACGCAGCTCGCCAACGGCGTCTTCCTCCACGATTTCGAAGTCGCGCTGACCGGCACTGCCCCGGCGCTCGCCGCCGACCCGACGCCGGTGGAGGATGCGATCGCCGCGGTGCTCGAAGGCCGGGCCGAGAACGACATCTTCAACCGGCTGATCGTCGAAGGCGGGATGCGCTCGACTTCGGTCGTGCTGTTCCGCGCATGGTTCCGCTATCTGCGCCAGACCGGCATGAATTACGGCATGGCCACGGTGGTCGATGCGCTGCGTCGCGCGCCCAAGGTCGCTGCCGCGCTGATCGAGCGGTTCGAGGCCGCGCACGATCCCGCACGCGCCGGCAAGGACGAAAGCGCCCTCAAGGCCGCGACAAAGGCGATCGACGCCGGGCTCGACCAGGTCTCGGCGATCGACGACGATCGTATTCTCCGGACGCTGCGCGGCGTCGTCCTTGCGACGCTCAGGACCAACGCCTTCGCGCCCGCCGCGGCCGAAGCGCTCGCCTTCAAGATGGATTCGGCCAAGGTCCCCGGGCTTCCCGCCCCGCTCCCCTGGCGCGAGATCTGGGTATACAGCCCGCGTGTCGAGGGCATCCACCTGCGTGCCGGCCCGATCGCGCGCGGCGGGCTGCGCTGGTCCGACCGGCGCGACGATTTCCGCACCGAGATCCTCGGGCTGATGAAGGCGCAACGCGTCAAGAACGCCGTGATCGTGCCGACCGGCGCCAAGGGCGGCTTCTATCCCAAGCTGCTGCCCTCGCCCGCGGTCGATCGCGATGCCTGGTTCGCCGAGGGCACCGAAAGCTACCGCGTCTTCATCCGCGCGCTTCTGTCGGTCACCGACAACATCGTCGCGGGCAAGGTCGTCCATCCCGAGCGGGTCGCGATCCTCGACGGCGAGGATCCCTATTTCGTCGTCGCGGCGGACAAGGGCACCGCCACGTTCTCCGACGTCGCCAATGCGCTCGCGGTCGAGCGCAACTTCTGGCTGGGCGATGCCTTCGCCTCGGGTGGTAGCCACGGCTATGATCACAAGGCGATGGGGATCACCGCCAAGGGTGCCTGGATCTCGGTCCGCCGCCACTTCCTCGAAATGGGCGTCGACGTGCAGTCCGAACCCATCCGCGTCGCGGGCTGCGGCGACATGTCGGGCGACGTGTTCGGCAACGGTATGTTGCTGTCCAAAGCTCTGAAGGTCGTCGCGGCGTTCGACCATCGCCACATCTTCCTCGATCCCGATCCGGATCCGGCGAAGAGCTGGGACGAGCGCGCGCGCATGTTCGCACTGCCCCGCTCCAGCTGGGCCGACTATAATCCGGAGCTGATCTCGCAGGGCGGCGGCGTGTTCCCGCGCACCGAGAAGTCGATTCCCTTGAGCGCCGAAGTGCAGGCGATGCTCGGCCTCGACGTCGCCGAGATCGATCCGACGAGCCTGATCTCGGCGATCCTCAAGGCGCAGGTCGACTTGCTCTGGTTCGGCGGCATCGGCACCTATGTGAAGGCGGCGAGCGAGAGCCATGTCGATGTCGGCGATCCCGCCAACGACCGCCTCCGCGTCAATGCCGAGCAGCTCCGCGCGAAAGCGATCGGCGAGGGTGCCAATCTCGGCGTGACGCAAGCCGCGCGCATCGCCTTCGCCAGCCATGGCGGCCGGATCAACACCGACTTCATCGACAATTCGGCAGGCGTCGATTGTTCGGACAACGAAGTCAACATCAAGATCGCGCTCAACCGCGAAGTGATCGAGGGCCGACTCAGCTTCGAGGATCGCAACACGTTGCTCGCCGAGATGACCGACGACGTCGCGCATCTCGTGCTCGAGGACAATCGTCTCCAGACGCTCGCGCTCTCCTTCATGGAGAATGACGGTGCGGTGTCGCTGCCCAGCTATGTCCGGGTGATCGAGATCCTCGAAGGCACCGGCCGGCTGGATCGCGCAGTCGAGGGGCTCTCGTCGAACGAAGAGCTTCTCCGCCGCGCGCAGGAGGGCAGGGGGCTCACCCGACCCGAGCTATCCGTGCTGCTCGCCTCGACCAAGCTCGCTTTGCAGGACGCGATCGAGCATGGCCGGCTGGGTGCCGATCCCGAACTCGAGGACGATCTGCGCGCCGCGTTCCCGCACGCGATGCAGAAGCGCTTCGCCGCGGCGATCGACGAGCATCGCCTGCGGGGCGAGATCGTCGCGACCAAGCTCGCCAACCGCATCGTCAATCGCCTCGGCGTGCTCCACCCCTTCGAGCTTGCCGAGGAGGAAGGCGCCTCGATGGCCGATATCGCGGCGATGTTCGTCGTCGCTGAGCGCCTGTTCTGCCTTCCCGCAGTGTGGGAAGCGGTCGAGAACGCCGGGATCGGCGAAGGCGCGCGCCTCGCCTTGCTTGATGAGATGGCGGTCGCGGTGCGCGGTCAGGTCGCCGATTTGCTGCGTGTCTGCCGGCCCGGTGCCAGCCCGGCCGAAGTGATCGCGCGGCTCAAGCCCGGCATCGACGCGCTCGACAAGCAGGCCAAGGCGCTGCTGCTCGACGAAGTGAAGACACAGAGCGGGCGCATCTCGGGTAAGCTCGAAGCGGCCGGCGCGCCGCCAGAGCTGGTCGCCAAGGTGGTCCGCCTGTTCGAGATGGACGGCGCGGTCGGCCTTGCCGAACTGGGCGTCCGCAAAGGGATCGACGAGACCGTGCTCACCCGCGCCTTCACCCATCTGGGGCAGGCGCTCGGGCTCGACTGGGCACAGTCGACCGCAGCGCGGATCACCACCGGCGATCCGTGGGAGCGACTGCTCATCGCCGGCCTCGCACGCGACTTCCAGCAGCTCCGCCTGGACTTCCTGAGCCGTTCGGAAGAGACGGACCCGCGGGCGGCGGTCGACGCATGGCTGGAGGCGAACCGGCCGCGCGTCGAGCAATTCGCCAATCTGGTACGGCGTGCGCGGCAGGTGGCGTCGCCCAATGCGGCGATGCTCGCGCAGATCGCGGGGCAGGCGCGCGTGTTGCTGGGGCGGTAGGAAGAGCCGCGAAAATAGGATTTCGCCGGCTTAACTTCGCACTTTTCTCGCGAATCGTGAACAAACGTTGCGCAGGTGCGCATCAATATTGCGTGCGTTTGGCGGGAGATCGACGGCGTCAAAGAGCGGGAGCGGCACGCGATCGCGCGCCGCCGGCCGAAGTGCACCAGACGAAATCCTACATTGCAAGTCGCCTCTGTCGGGCGGCGGGAAAGTAGCGCCTTAGGGCTGGTCGGCGCACCGCGGTATTTCCTTTCTACCTCGTCATCCCGGCCGGAGTGCCGGGATCCACTGTGGGTACCGGAAGCACTCGCGCCTCCTGCTTCTCGATCGCGGCGCGGTGGACCCCGGCACTTCGGCCGGGATGACGAAGGAGAATGTCATCAGGCAATCCCTCCTCGCGATTGTAATTGCGAATGGTTCGCGTTATCGACGGCAGCCCAATCGTTCGAGTTCGTCCCTGTCCATGCATGGTACCACTGCAGCGCCGGCCAAGGTGAAGCGTAGCCGGAAGAGCTTCTGGCTGAAGCAGCTCCATATGTGGCATTGGATGAGCTCAGCGGTGAGCCTGATCGGACTGCTGCTGTTCGCGATCACCGGCTTCACGCTCAATCACGCCGCCGAGATCGAGGCCACGCCCAAATCGGTCGAGCGCGCCGCGCAATTGCCGCCTGCTCTGCTTGCCCGTGTGAAGCCTGACGACGCCTCGGACAGCAAGAAGCCGTTGCCCGCGGATGTCGCGAAGTTCGTCGGCGAAAAGCTCGAAATGCCTACCGCGGGCGATGCCGAATGGTCGATCGACACAGTATATCTCGCGCTCCCGCGCCCCGGCGGCGACGGCTGGATCTCGATCGATCGGGAGACGGGCGCAGTGACCAGCGAAGTCAGCTCGCGCGGCTGGATCGCCTGGCTCAACGATCTCCACAAAGGCCGCAATGCCGGCCCGGTGTGGAAGTGGTTCATCGATATCTTCGTGCTCGCTTGCGTCGTCTTCACGCTCACCGGCCTCGTGCTGCTGTGGATGCATTCGCGGCACCGCAAGAGCACTTGGCCGCTCGTGGCGGCGGGGCTCGTCGTTCCGGCGCTGCTCGCCATTTTCTTCATTCACTAAAGGGGTTTCGCCAGCCATGCAGATCCGCCTGACCGGTTTCACCGCAACTGCCTTCGGGGCCGGCGCGCTCGCCGCCGGCCCCGCCGCGGCGCAGACGCTCGACCTGACGGTCACCATCCCCAAGCTCAGCGTCGCCGAATATCATCGCCCCTATGTCGCGATGTGGCTCGAGAAGGAGGGCGTCGCCCCGCGCACGATCCAGATCTGGTACGATGTCGACAAGAAGGGCGGCGAGGGCACCAAATGGCTGCGCGACGTCCGCCAATGGTGGCGTACCTCGGGCCGGTCGCTGTCCTTCCCGGCCGACGGCGTCAGCGGCGCCACCCGCGCGCCGGGGCCGCAGAAGCTCCGCCTCGTCGGCGGCCGCGCCGGCATGCCGACGCTGAGCCCGGGCAATTACACCCTCATCGTCGAGGCTGCGCGCGAAGTCGGCGGGCGCGAGCTCGTCCGCCTGCCGTTCGCCTGGAACGGAAATTCGGCCACCGCCGCGGGCAAGGGCTCGACCGAGCTCGGCGGCGTGTCGCTCACGCTCAAGCGCTAAAGGGGGAACATCATGAACCTACGCATGCCACTCATCGCGATCGGCGCGGTCGCCGCGCTCGCCGCACCGGCGGCGCTCGCGCATCGCATGTGGATGATCGCCTCGTCCACTTCGGTCTCGGGCACCGATAATTGGGTGACTGTCGACGCCGCGGTGTCGAACGATCTGTTCTTCTTCGATCACCAGCCGATCCGCGTGGCGCCGACCGTGCTCCAGCCCGACGGCACCGAAGGCACAGTCGAGAACCATGCCGTCGGCAAGTTCCGCGCGACCTTCGACGTGCACCTGACGCAGCAGGGCACCTATCGCATCGGCGTGGTCAACCGGGGCGTGTTCGGCAGCTACCAGTTGAACGGCGAGCGCAAGATGATCCCGCGCGGCACTACGGTCGACAAGCTTGCCAGCGTGATTCCGGCGGGTGCCACCGACGTACAGACCGCCGAAAGCGTCAGTCGCAATGAGATCTATGTGACCCAAGGCGCGCCGACCACGACGGTGTTCAAGCCGACGGGCAAGGGCATCGAGCTGGTGCCGGTCACCCACCCGAACGACCTCGTCGTCGGCGAGCCTGCGACCTTCCAGTTCCTGCTCGACGGCAAGCCGGCGCCCGATCTGTTCGTCACCGTGATCCCCGGCGGTATCCGCTATCGCGATGCGCTCAAGCAGCAGGACCTCAAGACCGGCGCCGACGGCAAGGTCTCGATCAATTGGCCAGATCCCGGCCTGTACTGGGTCAATGTCACGCCCACGCGCCCGCGCGAAGAGGGGGCTGGCGGCCCGGGCATGGGCGCTCCCGGCGCCGGCGGCCCGCAGGGCGCGGGCCGTCCGGCCGGACCGCCGCAGCGTCGCGTGAGCTATGTCACCACGGTCGAGGTGCTCGCCCCCTGACCGACGCCAGGATCGCGATTCCGGCGGGGCTCTCGCCGACGGCGTTCCATCGCCGCCGCGCGGCAGCCCCGCTCGGTTTGATCGAGGGCGCGACGATGGGCACGAGCTGGTCGGTTCGCGTCGTCGATCCGCCTGTGGACCTGCGCGCCGAGATCGAGCGCGTGCTCGCGCGCGTCGTCGCCGAGATGAGCCATTGGGAATCGGGTTCGAACCTAAGCCGCTTCAACCGGTCCAAGCCCGGTCGCTGGCAGCCGCTCCCGCCCGGCTTCGCGCAGGTCCTCGCCACCGGCCTCGCAATCGCCGAGGCGAGCGACGGCGCGTTCGATCCTGCGATTGGCGCGCTCGCCGATCTCTGGGGCTTCGGCCCCGCAGGCCCGCAACCTTTCCCAGCCGATGCGGCAGTTGCCGGGGCGCTGGCCCGCTCGGGCCGTCGCCATATCGAGCAGGACGGCGCCCGCGCCCGCCGCACTGCGCCCGCCGCCCTTGATTTCTCGGGCATCGCCAAGGGCTATGCCGTCGACGCGGTCGCTGCTCGCCTGTTCGGGCTCGGCCTTGCGGACTTCCTCGTCGAGATAGGGGGCGAACTGCGCGGCGAAGGCATCAAGCCCGACGGCCAGCCCTGGTGGGTCGATTGCGAAGCCGTTCCCGGCATCGCTGCCGCGCCGCTGCGCATTGCGCTCCACGGCATGTCGATCGCCACTTCGGGCGATTATCGCCGCGGCTTCGAGCTCGACGGCCGCCGCTACGCCCACACTATTGACCCGCGCACCGGCAGGCCGCTCGAGAACCACGTCGCCTCGGTCAGCGTGCTCCATACGAGCTGCATGCATGCCGATGCCTGGGCCACCGCGCTCGGCGTGCTCGGCCGCGCCGGAATGGCGCTCGCCGAACGCGAGGCGCTCGCTGTGCGAATGCTGGTCCGCGATGGCGGCGAATATCTGTCGCCGGCTCTAAGGGCGATGCTGGGCTAGCCCGTATCGACATTCAAATCCTCCCCCGCCGGGGAGAGGTGGCGCCGAAGGCGACGGAGAGGGAGGTAAGTGGCGGACTCTCCAATTGAGCGCAGTGATTCAGCCCCCTCCGTCACGCTGCGCGTGCCACCTCCCCCCGGCGGGGGAGGATTGAAAGCCCTCGCTCGCCTGAATGCCGATACGACCGAGAACAAAGATTGAACATCGTCCGGTGACGCGGCATTGCTTTGCAAAACCCGCGGGAGTGTCAAGTTAGAGTCAACTCAGGCGTCGGCCCACATCCTGAGCAGATTGTGGTACACCCCCGTCAGTTCGATCACCGATCGGTCGCCGCCGCCGAGTTGGCCGGTCAGCCGCTGCACCGACTGGTCGAGGTCGAACAGGATCCGTCGCGCTTTGTCGTCACGGATCATCGACTGGAGCCAGAAGAAGCTCGCCACACGCGTGCCGCGCGTCACTGGGGTCACATGGTGCAGGCTCGACGAGGGATAGAGCATTGCATGCCCCGCGGGCAGCTTGATGCGCTGGTCACCGAAAGAATCCTCGACCACCAGTTCGCCACCGTCATAGGCGGCGGGATCTTCGAGGAACACGGTCATCGACAGGTCGCTGCGGAGGCGGAATTCGGTGCCGCGCTGGATCCGGATCGCATTGTCGACATGCGTGCCGAAGGTCTGACCTTCGCCATAGCGGTTGAACAGAGGCGGAAAAACCTTGAGCGGCAGCGCAGCGGCGAAGAACAAAGGCGATTTGCCCAGCGCGTCGAGCACGATCGCACCGGCTTCCTTCGCCGCCGGGCTGCCCTCGGGCAATTGCTCGTTCTTCTTGGCGAGCGCCGATTGGTGCCCGGACGTGACGTTGCCGTCGATCCATTCGGCGGCGTCGATGATGGTGCGGAGCTGCGCCAATTCGTCGGGTGAAAGCAGATGGGGGATCGCGATCATCACGGCAACGCGCTTTCGAGCTCGGGCCAACGGGAGTTGCGAAGCCACAGGCGAGTTTTGTCGAGGAACGCTTCGGTTGCGGTCTCGCCGCATCGTATCAGCCAATCCCGTGCGCCTTTGAGGTCGCCGCTTTCGGCAAGCATCCGCGCATGATTGAACTGTCCGCGGAAATCGCCGCCTTCCGCGGCCTGAGCATAACAGTCGGCGGCCTTGACCCTATCGCAGGGCACGACCCAGCCGTCCTCGTGGAAGCTGCCGATATAATTGACGGCTTTGGCATTGCCCATCGCGGCCGCCTTTTCGAACCAGTCCAGAGCCGCGGGCTTGTCTTCGGGCACGCCGTCGCCGAGCGCGAGTGCAGTGGCGTAATTGTACATGCCCCAGTCGAGCCCGCGTGTCGCGGCGATGCGGAAGCATTCGGCGGCACGTGACTTGTTCACCGGCGTGCCCCAGCCGAGATCGTAGCAGCGCCCGACCATGTTGAGGGCCATCAGATGCCCCTGGGCCGCCGCCTTGTTGAACCAGGCGAAGGCGGCACGGGCGTCGCCGGTGTCGAGGAGCATCTGGCCATGGATCGCCTGTGCTTCCGCAACGCCCGCCTCGGCGCCTTCGCGAATCAGCGCCGCCCGCGCTTCCGGCGAGCCGGAAAGGCGGGCGGCGATCTCCTGAGGGGAGATGGAGTCGAGCGGTTCGCGCAACGTCAGAACTTGAACCCGATCGTCGCAAAGGCCGAGCGGCCCGGCGCGATCGCGGCATAATGCGAGGTATAGGCCTGCGTGAAATAGGTTTCGTCGGTGATGTTGTTCACGTTGACGCTAAGCTCCACCTGGTCGCTGATTTTATAGCCCAGTCGCGCGTCGAAGCGCCAATATTCGGGGATCGTGCGCAGCACGGTCTTGGTCGCGGGGACGACGGTCACCACGCCGCCCGTGGTCTGCGTCGCGCTGCGATTGTCCTGGTACCCGCCGAATACGCGACTGGTGTAGAAGGCGCCGCCGCCGATGCTGAGCCGGCTGGTCGGCTTGAGATCGGCCCAGAGCGTGAAGCTGTCCTTCGCCGTCTGCGTCGCCTGCCTCCCGGTGTTGACCGAGGGCACGAGCACCGGCTTCGCCGCCTGGGTCCCCACCGCGGGGGCAGTGAGCACGGTATAGCCGCCATCGACGATCTTGGGGTCGAGATGCGTGTAGCCACCGAACACCGTCAGCCATTTGGCGACGTTGCCGTTGAAGTTGAACTCGACACCGCGGATGCGGCGCTTGCCGATGAACTCGATCGTATTGTCCGGGCCGGTGACGCGGGCATTGTCGGTGTCGGTCTGGAAAGCGGCGAGAGTGAGCGAGAGCTGCTCGTCGAACAACGCGGCCTTGGCGCCCACTTCGTATGACTTGGTCTTCTCGACCTTCAAGCTGTCGAGCAATGCTAGCGCCTGGCTGGTGTTGGTGGTGCCGAGCCCGTTGCCTTCCTGCCCCTCGCCGAGCAGGCTGTTCGGCGGCGTCGCGGCCGTCGCATAGCTGGCGTAGAGGCTGGTGCTCGAAGTCGGCTTGAACACCAGTCCCGCCTGCCAATTGAACAGATTGTCGGTCCGGCTGAGCGAGAAGGTGCTGGTGGCGGTCGCTGCCTGCCCTGGTGTCACGGTCGATTTGAACCGATCGAAGCGCACGCCGAGATTGAGCAGCAGCGAGGGCACGAGCGTGATCGAATCGAAGCCGTAGACCGACGCCGTGCTCGCATCGTTCTGCGTCTCGGTGATCGGGGCGCCCTTGACGATCGGCGTGACGGCGCTCGACGTGTCGCTCGCATAATTGACCCAGGGGTCATTCGGGTTGGGATCGAACAGGCTGGTGCAATAAAAGCGCGCGATCGTAGCGGCATTGCAGCGCGGGCTGACCGTCGAGCCGGAGGCGGAGACGAAGGTGCCGCGGCGCGCCTTTTCCCAGCTGATCTCGGCGCCGACCGCGAAGCTGTGCTTCACCGAGCCGGTATCGAACGTGCCGTACAGGTCGGTCTGGTTGGTCAGCGCCTCGGTATAGCCGTGCCGGGTGTTGCCGCGGCGCCAGACATAGCCGCCGGTCAGCACGTCGCCGCGCGCGCCGGCGTCTCCCGTAGTCGGGTTGGTTGTCGCGGTGCCGTAGACATTGCCCTGGCTGTCGTCGGGCAGCAGGAAGATATAGGCCTGGTCGTTACGGCTGTAGCGCGCGGTGTTGCGCAGGGTGACGCCGCCGAAATCATGCTCGACGCGCAGCGTGGCCTGGTTGGTGGTCGCGTCACGGAAGTCGCGCGCCTTGAGTCCGTAATAGGTGCTGCGGCCGACATGGCCGGTGACGCCGGCGATGGTTGTGATGTCGCCGATCGCGGGCTCCGAATAGATCTCGCCGGTGCCGGGCGCGTTGGCGAGCGTGTAGAGGAACGGAATGCCGCTGTCGGGGAGCTCGTGGCTCTCGAGATAATAATAAGCGATCGTCAGCCTTGTATCGGTGCCGAGGCCCAAGGTGAGCGAGGGCGCGACGCCCCAGCGGCGCGACCAGATCGCGTCGCGGCCGGCGACATCCTGATCGTGCCACATCGCTGCCACGCGCACGCCGATCGTGTCGGTGAGCTGCTGGTTCACGTCGAGCGTGGCGCGCTTGTAATCGGCGGTGCCGAAGCTGGCCGATCCCTTGACGAAGCTGCCGGTAACCGGAAGCTTGGTGACGACGTTGATCGAGCCGCCCGCGCTGCCGCGCCCGCCCAGGGTCGAGTCCGATCCGCGGACGATCTGGACCTGCTCGACGGCGAACACTTCGCGGGTTTGCGCCGCCACGTCGCGGACGCCGTCGACGAAGCTGCTGCCCTGGCTGTCGAAGCCGCGGATGAAGGGACGGTCGCCGATCGGATTGCCGCCCTCGGCCGCGCCGAAGGTGATGCCGGGAACGGTACGCAGTGCTTCGGCGAGGCTCGCCGAACCGGTCTGCTCGATCACCTCCTCGGGGAGCACCACCACCGAGCGCGGGGTGTTGGCGAGTTTCGCAGTCGCCTTGGGCCCCACGAGTTCCTGCCGCTGGCCGGTGACGACGATCTGGCCGCGATCCTGCTCGTCATTGTCGGCGGCCGGACCGTCGGGTCCATCGGGTCCCGCATGAGCCGGCGCGCTGGCGATGAAGCCGACGCAGGCGAGTGCAAGGAATGCCGGCGATGCGGCGGGCGTGGAACGCGTCACGAAAGTCCCCCTGTAGGTGTCGTTACGTGGCGAGCTATTGCGAAGCGTTCTCAGAGTCAACGATATTGCGAGCGATTATCAACTTTGTCGCAAAATGTCGCGAACAGGCTGCGCGACCAGCCATGTCCGCAACGCGCTCGCCAGGTTGGGAGGGTCTTCGGCCTGGATCCGGGCATGGTCGATCGCGGCGATCAGAGCGTTGAGCGGCAGGGCGCGCATGACGGCTTCGGCTTCCAGCCGCTCCCAGAAGATCGGCTCGAGGCTGATCGAGGTCTGGTGCCCCGCGATGGTCACGGACCGTTTCACCGGCCCCACGAATCCGCCGGTGGGCGGATCCACCTTCATTCCGTGTCGAACAATGCCGCCAGCTGCTCGACCATCGTGCCGGCCAGCTGCTCGGCGTCCATGATCGTTACTGCGCGGCTGTAATAGCGCGTCACGTCGTGCCCGATGCCGATCGCGACCAGCTCGACCGGCGATCGCGCTTCGATCCAGCCGATCACCTGGCGCAGATGGCGCTCGAGATAGGACCCCGAATTCACCGACAGCGTCGAATCGTCGACCGGCGCGCCGTCGGAGATCACCATCAGGATCTTGCGTTCCTCGGGCCGCCCGATCATCCGGTGATGCGCCCAGAGCAACGCCTCGCCGTCGATATTCTCCTTGAGCAGCCCCTCGCGCATCATCAGCCCGAGCGACTTCTTGGCGCGGCGCCACGGCTCGTCGGCCTGCTTGTAGACGATGTGGCGGATATCGTTGAGCCGGCCGGGCTGGGCGGGGCGCCCTTCCGCCAGCCATTTCTCGCGCGCCTGCCCGCCTTTCCATGCCCGCGTCGTGAAGCCGAGAATCTCAGTCTTGACGCCGACTCGCTCGAGCGTGCGGGCCAGGATGTCGGCGCTGATCGCCGCGATCGAGATAGGCCGCCCGCGCATCGAGCCCGAATTGTCGATCAGCAACGTGACGACGGTATCGCGGAACTCGGTGTCGCGTTCGATCTTGTACGACAGCGACTGCATCGGGTTGACCACCACGCGCGCCAGCCGCGCGGCGTCGAGCAGCCCTTCGTCCTGGTCGAAATCCCAGCTGCGCGACTGCTGCGCCATCAGCCGGCGCTGGAGCCGGTTGGCGAGCTTGGTCACTGCGCCCTGCAGATGGACGAGCTGCTGGTCGAGATACGAACGCAGCCGATCGAGCTCCTCGGCATCGCACAATTCGGTCGCCGCGATCACTTCGTCGAACTGGGTCGTATAGGGGCGATATTCGAACTGTGGCGGCAAGTCGCTCCACGGGCGATTGGGGCGGGTGGGCATCATGCCCTCCTCGCCATCGTCGCCCGGCTCGCCATCGGCCTCGTCCATTGCCTCGGACTGGCTGTCCTCGCCTTCCGCCTCGTCGGATTCGCGTTGCTCGCCGCGCGCCTCGACTTCGCCTTCGCCCTGCTGCGCGTCGCTGTCGCCGTCCTCGTCGCCGGGCTCGTCCTGCTCGTCGGTGCCTTCGTCCTCGCCGCCGCCGTCATCGGCCTCGTCCGGGATCATGTCGCCTTCGACGAGCTCGAGGTCCTGGAGCAATTTGGTGGCGAGGCTGGCGAAAGCCTGCTGGTCGTCGATCGTCAGCGCGAGCGCGTCGAGATCCTTGCCGGCGCGCTCCTCGACCCAGTCGCGGATCAGCGCCATGCCCATCGCCGCGCTGGCAGGCGCCTCGAGCCCGGTCAGCCGCTCGCGAACCATCAGCCCAAGCGCGGTGGACAGCGGCACTTCCTCGCGGTTGCGCGCGCGGGCGATCGGATCGGCCCGCAGTCGCACGCCGAGCGAATGCTCCAGATTGGCGGCGATGCCGGCATAGCCACGCGAGCCGAGTGCCTCGACTCGCGCCGTTTCGATCGCGTCGAACACCGCGCGCGCCACCGGTTCGCCCGGCGCGCCGCGCTGGTGCAGGCCCGTATCGTGGTGCTTGAGCCGCAGCGCGAAGCCGTCGGCGAAGCCGCGCGCCTCGGCGACCTGCTCGGCAGGCAGCGTGCGCGACGGCATCGGCACCTTGATGCTGCGTCCGTCCTGGCGCGGCGCCTCGGAAGTGAAAGCGAGCTCGGCCTCCGCCTCGCCCGAAAGCGCGCGCGCAGTGCCGCCCAGCACGTTGCGAAGCTGCTCAAGGGGGGAATCGGCTGCCACGCAGGTCATGTGGCGGGATGGGCGCACGAAATCAATCGCGCTCAGCTCTTCCGGGCGGCACGAGCACCGCTTAGCGAAATGCTAATCAACCTTCAGCATCATGCAGGGATCGGCTTTGGGGACGGCAGATGCAGGCATGCGGCAAGTTCGTACTGGCGATGATGGGCGCCGTGACACTGTTCGTCGCGCTGGCCGAACCCGCCGAGGCGCGGCGGCGCATCCGTTTCGGTAGCTTTGGCGGCTTCGGCGGGAGCAGCGGCTATGCCGAGAAGATCGACAAGGTCTATGACCTGCCCGACACCGGCACCTATTTCCACGACGGCAAATATTACGACCTCGGCGCTTTCTATCAGGTGCGCGACGGCGCCGAGATCTATCCCGCCGAGCCGAGCTTCGTGCTCTACAATGGCGATCGCTATGTGAAGCTGGGCGGCGCTGAGCTCACGATGCTTACCGTCGAGCTCGGGATGGATCCCACGGCGACGTATCGCGCCGACTATTCTGCGAAGATCGCGGTGCGGCCAAAAAGCGCCAACGAGATCGAGCGGCTCCCCGGCGAAACGAACGAACAGCTCCGGGCGCGTGTTCGCGGCATGGCGCATGCGCGGGGCAAGAGCGGGGATCCGGCAACCGACACCGCAGCGAAGGTAGGCGCCGGCTGGACTTTCGCCTTCTTCCTGCCGGCGCTGCTGATCGGCGGGATATTCGTGTTCGGGCTGCGGAAGTTCCTCCGCCGACGCGTCGCCGATGTGCTCGCCGCGGAGCCCGAGACGAGCGCTTCGGACGTCAATACCGCCACCTTCGACCAGCGCATCGCGGCGCGGCTGCGCGAACTCAATGGCGGGCAGGGCGAAGCGATGGGCACACCGGCGGCGCCGGCCCCGCGCACCTTCGGCCGCAAGCTCGCCTAGGCGGTCTTGCTCACCACGCTCTCGGGCAGGTCCTTGCCGAACACGCGCTGATAATATTCGGCGACCTGCGCGCGCTCGGCCTCATCGCATTTGTTGAGGAACGAGAGGCGGAAGGCGAAGCCGACATCGCCGAAGATCAGTGCGTTCTGTGCCCAGGTGATCACCGTGCGCGGGCTCATCACTGTCGAGATGTCGCCGTTGACGAAGCCTTTCCGGGTCAGATCGGCGACGCGGACCATGTTCTCGACGACTTCCTTGCCGCCCGGCTTGTCGTATTCGCCCGACTTGGCGAGCACGATCTGCGCTTCGACTGCGGCGGGGAGATAGTTGAGCGTCACCACCACGTTCCAGCGGTCCATCTGGCCCTGGTTGATCTGCTGGGTGCCGTGATAGAGCCCGCTGGTGTCGCCGAGGCCGACCGTGTTGGCGGTGGCGAACAGGCGGAACCACGGATTCGGACGGATCACGCGATTCTGGTCGAGCAGCGTGAGCTTGCCCTCGGTCTCGAGCACGCGCTGGATCACGAACATCACGTCCGGGCGGCCGGCGTCATACTCGTCGAACACGAGTGCGGTCGGGGTCTGGATCGCCCAGGGGAGCAGGCCCTCGCGGAACTCGGTGACCTGCTGGCCGTCCTTGAGCACGATCGCGTCGCGGCCGATCAGGTCGATACGGCTGATATGCGCGTCGAGATTGATGCGGATGCACGGCCAGTTGAGGCGCGCGGCGACCTGCTCGATATGCGTCGACTTGCCGGTGCCGTGATAACCCTGGATCATCACGCGGCGATTGTGCGCGAATCCGGCGAGCACCGCGAGCGTGGTGTCCGCGTCGAACACGTAAGCGGGGTCGAGATCGGGGACGCGCTCGTCGGCCTCGCTGAACGCCGGGCATTCCATGTCCGAATCGATTCCGAACAGGTCACGCACCTTCACCATCTTGTCGGGCGCATCGAGGATCGTCGTCTCGCGACTGTCGGGCTGGGTGTTGGGGATGTCGGCCATCATCGCTTCCTGCAAGAACGCCTTGCGAGTTAGTGGGCAGTTTGCCGCACCGCAACGTCAAAGCGCAGGGGGCCTCCGCCTATCAGTCGTTGGAGAAGACGGGAAGGCCAAACAGATCGATGAAGCGTTGCCCGAGCACAATATCGCCCGTCACGGTCACGCGGCCCTCGCGCATCGACTCGGTCAGCGGATCGCGGCCGTAAAAGGTCGCCGCGAGATTCGTGGGTTCGCCGGCGAAAATCACTTCGGCACCCTCGGGGTCCCGCCGCTCGATCTCGAGCATTCCGTCTACGATCTGCGCGCGGAACGGCTCGCCACCGATACGAAAGCCCAGATCGGGGGCGAAATCCGGATCGCGGGCGGGGTCCATCATCGTCCGCAGCGAGAGCATGAAGGCGGTGTTGCTCAGTGGCAGCGTCACGTCGTGCGCGGGCGATCCCGCCGCCCAGCGGCTGAGCGCGAAGATCGGTTCCTCGAGCGCGCGGCCCCATTTGGTGAGCTCATAGACCTGCGCATTGGCGGGGGAGGGCAAAGCGCGGCGGCGCAATATGCCGGCCTTTTCCAGCCCCGCGAGCCGCTGGGTCAGGATGTTGGCGCTCAGTCCGTCCAGCGCCCCGCGAATCTCGCCGAAGCGCCTTGGGCCCAGCAGCAGTTCGCGCACGATCAGCAACGCCCAGCGCTCGCCGATCAAATCCATCGCCAGCGCCGTTCCGCAGGCATCGCGATACCAGCGCCGCATCTGGCCGAGATCGGGGTTAGTTATTTTTTGTGACTCCATGGTTGCTTTTTATAACTGAGTCGCGCATCAAGATCAAGGAAGCGATTCGCGACACTCTAAAAGCGGAGGTTTGCATGACGGTCGAAACGATCCTGCCCCCGGCTGCGGTATTGGCGGCGCGCTGCAAGGCGCGCTGGCCCGGCGAAAGCGACGAATATCGTGCCGCGCGCACGGCGCTGCTGGCCGAGGAGATCGCGTTGCGCCGGCATATCGAGCAGGTCGCCGAACAGCGCCGCGCGCTCCCCGCCGGTCCGGAGGTCACGCGCGAATACAGCTTCGAAGGCCCCGAGGGCCCCGTGACCCTGGCCGAGCTGTTCGGCGACAAGGACACGCTCGTCATCTATACATGGATGTTCGGGCCCCAGCGGGAACGGCCGTGCCCGATGTGCACGTCGTTGCTCTCGGCATGGGAAGGCGAGGCGCTCGACATCCAGCAGCGCGTCGCGCTCGCGGTGACGGCGCGCTCACCGCTCGACAAGCTCTGCGCCTTTGCCGAGGAGCGCGGCTGGCGGCATTTGCCGCTCTATTCGGACGCGGCGCAGACGTTCAGCCGCGATTTTGGCGCGTTGGCCCCCGACGGTGGCGACATTCCGCAGTTCCTCGTCTTTTCTCGCCGCGACGGCACCATCCGGTTATTCTGGGCGGGAGAGATGGACGACAGCACCGCGGACCCCGGGCAGGACCCGCGCGGCGCACCCGATTTGATGCCGCTTTGGACGATTCTCGACTCCACCCCCGAAGGACGCGGTGCAGACTGGTACCCGTCGCTCACCTACCCGACGAACTGAAAAGGAGAAGAACGATGCCGCAGATGATCTTCGTGAACCTGCCCGTGAAGGACGTGGCCAAGTCGACTGCCTTTTACGAGGCGATCGGCTGCACCAAGGATTTGCGCTTCAGCAATGAAGCCGCGAGCGCGATGCAGCTTTCGGACGAGATCGTGTTCATGATCCTGTCGCAGGACTTCTTCAAAACGTTCACGCCGAAGCAGATCGCCGACGCACATGCGACGACCGAAGTGTTGATCGCTATCTCGCGCGACAGCCGCGCGGCGGTCGACGCGATTGTCGAGGCGGCGGCAGCCGCAGGCGGCAAGGCCGATATCCGGGAGAAGCAGGACATGGGCTTCATGTACGGACGCTCCTTCGAGGATCCCGATGGCCACATCTTCGAACCGATGTTCATGGACATGGAAGCCGCAATGGCGGCCTTCCCCGAAGGCCCCGCCCACGAGCCGGCCTGATCGACCGAAACAGGAGAGGTAAAATGGACAAGCTAACCACCTGCATCTGGTATAATTATACCGCCGAGGAAGCCGCGAACTTCTATGTCTCGCTGCTTCCCAACAGCCGCATCACCCGGGTCCAGCGCACGCCCGCCGACACGCCCTCGCAAAAGGAGGGCGAGGTGATCGTCGTCGAGTTCGAATTGCTCGGGCAGAAATTCATCGGCCTCAACGGCGGTTCGAACTTTCCGCAAACCGAGGCAGTGAGCTTCGTGATCCCCACCGACAGCCAGGAAGAGACCGACAAGTTCTGGAACGCGATCGTCGACAATGGCGGCGCGGAAAGCATGTGCGGCTGGTGCAAGGACAAATGGGGAGTCAACTGGCAGGTCACGCCCAAAAGGCTGATCGAGCTCGTCTTCGACAATCCCGACCCCGCCGCCGGAAAGCGCGCGATGGATGCGATGATGCAGATGCGCAAGATCGACATCGCGACGATCGAACGCGCCGCGGCAGCGGCCTGAGGAGGGAAACATGACCGGCCAACCAACCATCAGCGCCTTTTGCTGGGTGCCCGATTTCGCCCGCGGCCTCGTCCGCGACCTCCGCGTCCGCTGGGCGCTGGAGGAAGCGGGGAAAGGCTATGCAGTGCGCAAGCTCGATCCCCGGGGCGAACGTCCGGCGGACTATTTCGTCGAACAGCCCTTCGGCCAGGTGCCGAGCTACCGCGACGAACATGTCAGCCTGTTCGAATCGGGTGCGATCGTGCTCCATATCGGCCAGTCGAGCGAGGCGCTGCTGCCGTCCGATCCGGCCGCCCGTGCCCGCGCCACCGCCTGGGTGATCGCGGCGCTCAACAGCATCGAGCCCCATGTCCAGCAGCTGTCCGCGATCGACTTGTTCAGCGCCGGCGAGGACTGGGCTAAAATGCGGCGGCCCGAGGTGGTCAAGATGGTCCAGGGCCGGCTCCAGCGGCTCGCCGATCATCTGGGGAATCGGGAATGGCTCGAGGAGCGCTTCACTGCGGGCGACCTGATGATGGTGACCGTGCTGCGTATCCTGCGCGGCACCGGGCTGGTCGAGCAATTCCCGACGCTCGCCGCTTATCAGGCGCGCGGCGAGGCGCGCCCCGCGTTCCAGCGCGCATTGGCGGCGCAGTTCGCCGATTTCGAAGAACCGGAACCCGTGGCCGCCTGAGCGCCACGAACAAAAAGAGGAGAGAGACGATGTCCTATCTAGACGGATTTGTTTTGCCCGTTCCCGAAGGCAAGAAGGAAGCATATCGTGCGATGGCGGCCAAGGCCTCGAAGGTCTTCCAGGAATACGGCGCCACCCGCGTGATGGAAGCCTGGGGCAACGATCTGCCGCGCGGGACGACCACCGACTTCTACATGGCCGTGAAGGCCGAAGAGGGCGAGAATGTCGTCTTCTCGTGGATCATCTGGCCTTCGAAAGAGGCGCGTGACGCCGGCTGGGAAAAGGTGATGGCCGACGAGCGGATGAAGCCGGACATGGAGAGCATGCCCTTTGACGGCAAGCGCATGTTCTGGGGCGGATTCGAGCCGATCGTCGACGAAGGCCAGGACTGAGCAGTCGACGCACCCGAAAGGAGATTCATCATGAGCAATCCGCATGGAACGCCGATTTGGTATGAGCTGATCACCGGCGATCCCGACGCCGCGGGCGCCTTCTACCAGAAGGTGATCGGCTGGCAGGACGGCGGCTGCCCTGGCGGCACTGCCGAGGGAACCGGTGACTATCACGTCTATCTCGCGCCCGACGGGCAGGGCGTCGCCGGCATGATGAAGACTCCTGCGGGCGCGCCGCCGGAGCCGCGCTGGTTCAGCTATATCGGCGTGGACGATGTCGATGCCGCTGCCGAAAAGGTCGCTGCGGCGGGCGGCAGCATCCACATGCCGCCCACCACCCTGGAGGGCGTGGGCCGGATGGCGATGGTCGCCGATCCGCAGGGCGTGGTGTTCTACGTCATGCGGGGTTCGAGCCCCGAGGGCAGTACCGCCTTCAAGCGGATGGCGCCCGGGCATGGCGAATGGAACGAGCTCCAGACGAGCGACGATCAGGCTGCGCTCGCTTTCTACGGCGACCAGTTCGGCTGGACGAAGGACGGCGTGATGCCAATGGGCGAGATGGGCGATTACAGCTTCCTCAGCCATGACGGCGGCGTGATCGGCGGGGTGATGAAGGCGCCTCCGGGCGAGACGCCGGGCTGGAACTATTTCTTCCGCGTCGGCGACATCGACGAAGCGAAGCAGCGCATCGAGGACGCCGGCGGCAGCATCGTCCAGGAGCCGATGGAAGTGCCCGGCGGTGACTTCGTGATCTACGCGAAAGATCCGCAGGGCGCGAAATTCGGCGTGGTGGGTTCGCGCTGATGCTCGAACTCTACGCGCATCCCTTCTCGTCTTATTGCTGGAAAGTGCTGATCCCGCTCTACGAGAACGATACGCCGTTCGCGTATCGGATGATCGAGGATCCGGCGAACGCGGCCGAACTTGCCCGGCTGTGGCCGCCGGGCAAGTTTCCGCTGCTCGTCGACGCTGGCCGTCCGGTGATGGAATCGAGCGTTATCATCGAGCACCTCCAGCGTTTCCATCCCGGTGCGGTCGCCTTCCTTCCCGAGGGCGACGCGGCGCTCGAAGTGCGAATGCTCGATCGCATCTTCGACAATCACGTGATGAACCAGATGAATCGGGTAGTGGCGGACGCATTGCGCGGCCCGGAGCGGCACGACCCGATCGAGGTCGAGCAGGCAAAGGCGGCGTTGCAGAAGAGCTACGCCTGGCTGGAGACGTGGCTCGAGGGCCGCGAATGGGCGGCGGCGGACGTCTTTTCGCTCGCCGACTGCGCCGCCGCGCCGGCGCTGTTCTACGCCGACTGGGTCGATCCGATCCCCGAGGCGCTGGTCAATTTGCGCGCCTATCGCGCCCGATTGCTCGCCCGGCCCTCGGTCGTGCGCGCGGTCGACGAGGCTCGCCCCTATCGCGCCTATTTCCCGTTGGGCGCGCCCGATAGAGACTGAGGAGAGAGACATGCCCGCCAACGACGAAACCCGCGAGCTTTCGGTCGAGAAGCTCATCGACGCGCCGATCGACGCAGTGTGGAAGGCCTGGACCGACCATCTCGAGGAATGGTGGTGTCCGAAGCCCTGGACCACCGAGTTGATCGAGCAGGACCTCCGCCCCGGCGGCCGTACCGCGATGATCATGCGTGGTCCCGATGGCGAGGAGAATGTGATCGAGGGCGTGATCCTCGAGGCCATTCCGGGCCGCAGGATCGTCTCCACCGATGCCTTCAAGCAGGGCTGGGTGCCGAGCGGTCCGTTCATGGTCGGGACCTGGGAGTTCACCCCCGAGGGCGACAAGACCCGCTACCGCGGCAGTGCGCGCCACTGGTCCGACGAGACCTATGAGCAGCACAAATTGATGGGCTTCGAACAGGGCTGGGGTGTCGTGGCCGATCAGCTCGAGGTGGTGGCGAAGCGGATCGCGGAGACCGTCGATGCGTAAGCTGATCGGCGGCGTGTTCCAGTCGCTCGACGGCGTGATGCAGGCGCCGGGCGGACCGACCGAGGACTGGACGGGCGGCTTCGCGCTCGGCGGCTGGTCCGCGACCTACTGGGACGAGGCGATGGGCAATGCGATGGGCGCAATGTTCGGCGGCCCGTTCGACTTGCTGCTCGGGCGCAAGACCTATGAGATCTTCGCCGCGCATTGGCCCTATGTCGGCCCCGACGATCCGATCGGGCCGGCGTTCGACAAGGCCAACAAATATGTCCTGACTCGCGGCACCGAGCCGCTCGAGTGGCAGAACAGCCATCATGTCGGCAGCATCGACTCGGTTGCCGGTATCAAGGCGGGCGAGGGGCCGGACATCCTCATCCAGGGCAGCAGCACGCTCTATCCGGGGCTGTTCGCGGCGGGCCTTGTCGACCGGTTGTTCGTGATGACGTTCCCGGTGGTGCTGGGCAGCGGCAAGCGGCTGTTCGGGGACGGCACGCCGCCCTTCGCGCTCAAGCTGGTCGAGCACCAGACGAGCACCACCGGCGTGGCGATGGCGACGTACGAGCCGGCGGGCGCGGTGCCGATCGGCAGCTTCCAGATGGCCGAACCGAGCGCGCGCGAGCAGGCCCGGCAGGAACGGATGAAGCGCGAGGGCTAGGCGAAGGCTGGTGCGCTCCTGAGGTGCTGATAGGCGGCGATGACGTCCTGCAGCTGCGCCTCATGACCGCGGTCGCCCCCGTTGCGATCGGGGTGGAAGCGCCGCACCAGCTCCGAATAGCGCTTCCTGAGCGCCATCCGGTCGGCGTCGATCTCCAGCGCGAGGGTGCGCATCGCCTCGCGGTCCTTGCCCGACAGGGGCTTGCCGTCCTTGCGTTCGGCGCGGTCCTTCATCCGTTCGCGGAAGCGCGCGCCGATCGCGTCCAGCGGATCGGAGAAATCGGCCCAGCGCGGCGGACGATCGGCACCGCCGGTGGCGTTGAAGGCACGCGTCTCGCGCTCCCAGCCGGCAAAGGGGCGTTGCGCGTCGTGGATCTCGTCGGGGCTCATCCCCTTGAAGAAGTTGTAGCCCGAATTGAACGCACGGACATGCTCGAGGCACAGCCAGCGGAACGGCGGCGGGCCGTCGCCCGCACGGCCGGTGCCTTCGAGCGGGGGCGCGCGGAATTCGCCCGGCTCTGCACAGCCCGGCTCGGCGCACAGCCGCCCCTGCGCCTCCACGCGACCGTGGAAACGGGCATTGGGTCGATCCTTTTTCGGCTGTGCGTCAGCCACGCTACCTCCCTCGAACAAACGGACTATATAGGCGCGATGACCGACCCTGCCAGCGGCGGACTCGCCGACATCATCGCATCTCGTCTCACGGCCGCGCTCGCCCCGACGCAGCTCGACGTGATCAACGACAGCCACCATCACGCCGGCCATCTCGGCGACGACGGCACCGGCGAATCGCACTGGACGGTGGTGGTGGAGAGCGGGGCCTTTACCGGGCTTTCGCGCGTTCAGCGGCAGCGATTGATCAACAACGCGCTCGCCGATCTGCTCGCCGGCCGCATCCACGCGCTTGCAATCAGGGCCCGCGCACCGGGAGAATGAGCATGACGACGTACAAGCTCTGGTACTGGGCGGAGATCCAGGGGCGGGGCGAGTTCGTCAGGCTGGCGATGGAAGCGGGCGACATCGCTTATGTCGACATGGCCCGCGAGCGGGGTTCGGATGCGCTGATCGCCGACATGGAGGCGCGGGAGCACCGCCCGCCCTTCGCGCCGCCCTATCTCGATACCGGCACGCAGGTGATCGCGCAGGTCGCCAACATCCTGCTCTATCTTGGCGAGCGGCACCGCATCGCGCCTTCGGATGAGGCCGGGCGGCGCTGGCTCCACGAAGTGCAGCTCACCATCACCGATTTCATCGCCGAAGTGCACCAGGTGCACCACCCGGTCGGTACCGGGCTCTATTACGAGGACCAGAGGCCAGAGGCCGCCCGCTTCGCCGAGGAGTTTCGCGAGAAGCGCATGCCCAAGTTCCTCGGCTGGTTCGAACGCTCGGTCGAGGGCGAATGGCTGACCGGGAACCGCTGGAGCTACGGCGACACTTCGATCTTCCAGCTGATCGAGGGGCTGCACTACATGTTCCCGAAGCGGATGAAGGCGATCGAAGGCGCGTATCCCAAGCTCATCGCGATCCGCGACCGCGTCGCGCAACTCCCCGGCATCCACGATTATTGCGCCAGCGACCGGCGGATCGGCTTCAACACCGACGGCATCTTCCGCCACTATCCCGAGCTCGATGCCGTGTGATCGGAAAATCTGCCTTTCCAAACTGTGGCTGTCCCGACCCATGCCGACCGGCTATTTCGAGGCCCGAACGGAGGGCAGCATGACCGAAGACCTCATCATCCAGACGATCGAGCCCACCACCCATGACCTGGGGGGCTTCAAGGTACACCGCACCTTGCCCTCGCGGCCGCGGACGATGGTCGGGCCCTTCATCTTCTTCGACCAGATGGGCCCGGCGCAGCTCGAGGTCGGCACCGGCATCGACGTGCGCCCGCATCCGCACATCAATCTCGCCACGGTGACCTATCTCTATGCGGGTGCGATCGATCATCGCGATTCGCTGGGCACCTTCGCGACAATCGAGCCCGGGGCGGTGAACCTCATGACTGCCGGCCGCGGCATCGTCCATTCGGAGCGCTCGCCCTCGGCCGAACGCGCGATCGGCCCCGAACTTTCGGGCATCCAGACCTGGCTCGCTTTGCCCGAGCGCGACGAGGAGCGCGATCCCGGCTTCGAGCATGTCGCCGCGGCGGACTTGCCGGTGGTGCAATCCGGCGGCGCCACTGCCCGGATCATCATGGGCGAGCTCTGGGGCACCGCCGCACCGACCACCACTTATGCCGGGACGATCTATGCCGATATCGCCCTCGAGCCGGGCGGCAGCATCCCGATCGATGCCGGTGCCGACGAGCGGGCCGTCTATGTGTCGATCGGCGAGGCGAGCCTCGACGGGATGCAGCTGGCACCGATGACGCTCTATGTTCTGCGACCGGGCATCGCCGCGACCTTGCGCTCGGCGCAGGGCGCGCGGGTGATGCTGTGCGGCGGCGAGGCGTTCAAGACGCCGCGGCACGTCTGGTGGAACTTCGTCTCGTCGAGCCGCGACCGGATCAACCAGGCCAAGCAGGACTGGCAGGCCGGCAACTTCCCCAAGGTCCCCGGCGACGACAAGGAATGGATCCCGATCCCCGAAGTGCCGAAGACGGTGAGCTATCCCTAGGACCAGGCTCAGCGTCTGCCGGCGCAAGGCGCGCTATGCCTCGGGGGCCGATGCGCTCGCGGCGATCCGGCATTCGGGGCTGGAGCTTCGCCTCTATCGCTGCGACCGCTGCTTCCAGTTCCATCTGACCAGCCGCACCAAGGGCAAGCGGCTGCCGTAGGAACGAGGCCGATCTCTCGCCGTTCGCGCTGAGCTTGTCGAAGCGCCTTTTTTCCCCTTAGCTCGGGAAAGAAGAACAGCCCCCTTCGGCGAAGCTCGGGACAGGCTTCGACAGGCTCAGGGCGAACGGGAGTGGGCGATGCCAGATTTCGAACTCCAACGGATCGCACTTCCCACCGGGGTCGAACTCGACGTCGCGATCGCGGGCGATCCCGCCAATCCGCCGATCTTCCTGCTGCACGGCTTTCCGGAATCGCACCGGACGTGGCGGCACCAGATTCCGGAACTCGCGAAGGACCATTATGTCGTCGCGCCCGACCAGCGGGGATTCGCGCGCTCGTCCAAGCCCGAGGGCGTCGCGAACTATACGCCCGACAAGCCGGTCGGCGACTTGCTCGCGCTCGCCGATCATCTCGGCGTCGATCGCTTCACTCTGGTCGGACATGACTGGGGCGGGGCGATCGCGTGGATGGCGGCGCTGCAAAACCCGCAGCGGATCGCGCGGCTGATCATCGTCAACGCGCCGCACCCCAAGGTCTTTCAAAAATCGCTGTTCGACGACCCCGAGCAGCGCAAGGCGAGCCAATACATCACGCGATTCCGCGACACGCGGATCGACCAGGGACTGATCGGCGCGGGGCTCGAACGCTTCTTCGCCTCGACCTTCGCGCAGCACATCGTCGGCGGGATCGCGGGGGACGACAAGGCGGCGTATATGGACGAATGGGGCCAGCCCGGCGCGATGACCGCGATGCTCAACTGGTACCGCGCCTCCGCGATCATCGTGCCCGCGCCCGACGAGGACGCCGAACGCCCGGCCTGGCTCGACGCGCCGTTCCCGCCGATCACCCAGCCGACCTTGGTGATCTGGGGCATGAAGGATTTCGCATTGCTGCCGGCTCAACTGGAGCTGGGCGAATTCGTGCCCGACCTGACGATCGTGCCGGTCGAGGATGGCGGTCATTTCGTGCCGTGGGAAAAGCCCGAGGCGGTGACTACGGCGATGCGGGAATGGTTGCTGAAGCGGGGCGGCTAGCGAAGTTTGCGAACGTTACGCAAAGAGGCCAGCCTGGCAGCGCTAAATTGACACTAAATTGACTCTCTTCACGGAAACACGCGCAATCTCGCAACTTTATTACGCGCTGGATTTGGACGATTCAAAGAGCGGCCGGGGATTTTCCGGCGTGGCAATCAAACAGGCGAAATCCTACATTGCAAGCTGCTCGTAGTTATCGCTTGCTGCGCATTCCTGGCGTCTTCTTGACCGAGGCGTCGGCAAGCAGCCGACGATAGCTGTCACTCCGGGGATCAACCAGTGCGATGCGGCCCTCGGCGTCGTGGTGGATGCCCCAGCCGAACTGCTTGACCAGCGGGGAAGCGCGCAGGCACGCCTGGGGCGTCGTGAAGAAGTCCTCGCGGCTCTTCTCGCCGCCGCGCGCGCGATACGTTTCGTACAGCAGGTCGTCGCTCGTCATCGCATAGGGCGCGGCGAGCAGCGCATGCTGGACCGCGGCGATCGTGCCGGGCTTTTCGGGGGTCGTTCCGCCGGCCACCGGACAATCGGCGGAGACCGTGATCAGCGTGTCGCCGTAATTGGTCGTGTACATCTCAATATGCCCGCATGACATAGGGCCGGGTTTCGTATGGCGGCTCGAGCGCCTCGACCCAGGCGCCGTGCGCGTGGGTGAGCGCGACCAGCTCCATCGGCGTGTCTCCGGGCCAGCCGCGGACGCGGACCTCGTGGCGGTGGAGATCGCGGTTGGGCTCCATCATCACCCAGCCGAGCGGACGATCGGGCGTCGCACGCTCTCCCGCCGCGTTCATCGCCACGCGGATACGGTTGGCGCTGTCCTCGGGCAGATATTGCCACACCACCGAATGCATCAGCACGCGCGTCACCCCGGCCTCTTGCGGTTCGGCGAGCCGCGCCTCGACCCAGTCGGCGGCGTCGGCCTGGACCAGATCGACCGGCTTCGCGCGCTGCATCGCGATTGCCTTGCGCAGCCGCTCGGCACGCGCCGGCGTTTCGGCCCAGACATAAGCGGCGAGCCGAGCTTCGACCGCGGGATCGGTGGCGTCGAGCGGGCGGACGTCGCAGCCGCGCACCGAGACGATCTCGATCGGCGCCGGCACCGGCGGCTCCCCGCGCCATTCGGGCGTGATCGTCACCGGCGCATCGGCGGGGCCGACCTTCATGCCGCCAAGATCGAAGGCATAGCGGTCGATCAGCAGGTTGAGCCCGGCGCTCGAGCCGATTTCGAGAAGCTCGATCTTCGGCCCATGACGCCGCGCGATCTCGAGCAGCCCGACGATCAGCGCGCCCGACCGGCCCGGTTCGTTGGTCTGCGGCGGTCCATCGAGCCAGGGCAGCAGGAAATCGTCGTGCGCGCCGAGTGCCGCGTTCACCGCCACTGCAATCGTATCCTGGTCAGTCGTCTCGCCGCGAAACACCGCCGCCAAACCCGCATCGGCACCCGCTTGCACCAGCGCATGCAGCCCGCCGATGAACCTGAGCGGCAAGGCATCGCGAGTCGGCTCGCCCGGCCAGTCGAGGATGCGCGCGCCGGTACGGCTGTCGCGGGTCAGTCCCTCGGCGATCGCGGTGCACAGCCGCGCATAGATCGGCGCGTCCATGTTGCGGCAATAGAATTCCTGGATCCGGAACGCCTCGCGATTGCCCGCCTCGTCGGCCATGCCGCCTCCTGATCGTCGCAGTACCGGCGCGCTAACCCGCGCGACCTTCCATAGATTGCTGTCCTTCGGAGGGTCGGGCGGGGAAGCGCGCCGGCGCGGCAGGCCGCTGAAAGCGGAGCCACCAGGGTGCATTGCGCCTTCGCAGG